>Ga0214917_10002984_pt1 | contig 20079 bp, 18 predicted proteins | sample LL_1208_BB_MetaG_FD_177983 | JGI IMG/M metagenome (GOLD analysis project Ga0214917, IMG submission 177983) | Freshwater microbial communities from Lake Lanier, Atlanta, Georgia, United States - LL_1208_BB | ecosystem: Environmental > Aquatic > Freshwater > Lake | place: USA: Georgia | collected...
CGAACTAGGTCAAGAACTATTGGCTAGAGAACTACACCAATACTGTAAAGGGTGTGAGTGTCAAGGCATTAAAAAAGCCCCTACCGCCGAAGCGGTAAGGGCTTAGTGTACGATTATCGTACAGTTATTCTATATGACCTGTTTCGAATAAGCCTTCGATAAAATCAAAGGTCATACGCAAATGGTCTATACTTTCTTTCATATTAGGGGGCATAATCAGAATAGCGTCTGCTATTCCTCTCATCATATTAGCGTGTTCTTCACGCGTATATCCTAACATTAGGTTATATTAACCCATTTCATAGCAGTTTGTACGAGATTATCGTAATCTCCTCCTGTGGACTCAGAGAGATATTCTTCTATCTCGTTTTCAGGCGCACCCCCTTTGCGGAGTGCGCCCGATACCTTTGCCATAATAGCAAAAGCGTTTCCATCTTGTCCAGCCAATGCGACTGTGACATTTCCATACTTTGCCATAGACTTTCTTTCTGTACGATTATCGTACACTAGGGTTATAGTGCTACTAGCAGTAAGAGTCCAAAAATTCCAGATACTCCGTAAAGTATCCAAAATATAAATGCTAATTGTTCTCCTACGCTTTCATAAGGAAAGTACTCATCATCATTGTTAATCAAATGATACCTCCTCATTTGTCTTTGTTGGCACTCTTGTATCATAGGTGTCCATCATAAAGATGGGCGTGATACCGAGTGTGTTCTGTATTACTCTGCGCTCTTGGTAATCCATACCTCCCCAAATGCCAGCAAGACCTGAGTAGGCAAGAGCGTAATTTCGGCACTCCATAAGGGCAGGGCAACCTTCGCAGATTTTCCTAGCCTTCATTGCGTCTGGAGTACGCGACCATTTAGTAGAAGTTCCTGCGACTTCTTGCGGGAACCACCACTCTGCTGGATAGTCAGCGCATAGTGCTTTTTCTTGGAATACAGGCATATGATTATCTATCATAATCACCTGTATCAAGTGTACGATAATCGTACACTCCTAACTTAGAAAAAGCACAAGCCTGACAGTACGAATAAGCACTATCATCATAGCGTGGGACAACTAGAGCCACGCCACATTTATAGCACTCCCTTTCGTTGTATAGTGTTGTCATTTATCTCTTTCTCTAACGGGAGTTGCCCCGCTAGGGTACGATACTCAATGGCTTTGAGCATCAGAGCAGAACTTTCTATTATTCTGCCCTCCGCTAATGCCTTATCAGCACTAGCGGAAAACATCTCGGCTCGCTTACTAAAATAGTAAGGAGTGGGTGGGCAAGGCTTCCACGGCTTCTTACCCACGATTAAAAGTCGGCGTGTACACCGCTTCAATGATAACTGGAATAGTCATCATCTCTGCCCACGCTTGCGCCGCCTCCACAGTAGGAAATAAGCCATAGGTTATATCCGTTGCTCGGACTATAAATCCGCTTACCCACATACCTTCCATATTCACCACCCCCACGATGGTACTCCTTCCTTTGTACGATAATCGTACGACTTGCTAGGTACATAGCACATACAAGCAGACTTGTACGATTTACACTCAAAGCAAGAGCCACACACATTACACCAAGAGTCAGTGCCTGTTTTCATAGCCTCCCAATACTCAAACACAGCCTCGCAGACAGTACACTCCAAGAAAGCCTCTTCCTCATCAAATGTAGTTTGATAAGGATTAGAATAAGGTTTAGCAAGAGTGTTATTGTAAGCGCTTTGCCACGAAGTCAGATAACAGGTGTCGTTAGACCACCACACACCTGACTCATCTAACATACCCTTCTCCTCGTGGAGTAGATAGAGTTCGTGCTTGGCACTAGGATTAACAGTAAGAATAGCAATTTTAGAACCTGTGGTAAAGTCCTCAAGCATATTCCATACTTGATTATTATCTAATGACCTAACACCACCAATAAAAGGCAACAAGTCCTGAGCAAAGATACGAGTATCACTCATATCGTCTTTGTTATCCTCAATAACGGACAAGATACCATTGTGAGCAAGGTAAGAACGCTCATCTTTACCAACCATAAATGGGTGGCAATTTTCCAGCGTGTTAGAGCCGTGAGTTGCGAACCTAGCGTGCCATATAGCGTACCCTTCAGGGTACTTTGCGCGGTCCTCAAGGAACTTGCTGATACACTCATCTGCGTTCATAGTGCGGAAGGAGTGGATACGCTTTTCCGAGCGAACTGCTATCGCATAGCCAAAGCCGTGCGGATTATTAAGTGCTGAGTTCTCCAACTTATCCCTTGACGGAGTAGTGTTGGGTGGAACTACGCAGAGCATACACATTGTCGTTTCCTTTCTGTACGATTATCGTACACTTACTCGGTTGGGCTATCGTTATCAAAGGACTTAACCATTGTAGCGAATAGGTTGGGATATTTCTCATTGTTCTTGTAGACATATGAGCAGAAAGCAAGCCAAGACAATGCGCCTGACTTAATCTTTCCCTCACTTGTTTTTATCTGCGACTCCATAACATTTAAGTCGCGTGTGTATTCAACAGCAGAGTGCGCCAACTCAATAGCCGACAGTACGCGCTCGGGTATAAGTGAACCCTTGAACACTCGCACTTCCAGCGTGTTTTCATTGAGAGTATTTACAGCAGCGTTGCGACCACCACGAGTATCATCAAACTTCACTTTCGGAATAATTCTACCCTTGTCGTGGAAGTTAGCGTAGTCATCATTACTACGACCAGCAAGCCTAGTTATTTGCCTACTGTTATCATAGATAAGTTTGATGAACTTAACTTCGTGTGTTTGCCTAGTCCTGATATGCTCTGTGTAGTTATCTGTACGATTATCGTACGGAATACCAAAAGCGTCACGGGATATGTGGATATGTAATCCGCAGGTAGTTGTATCCCACGAACGCATACCCAACTTACGGAATTTGACGAAAGACTCCCAACGAAACTCCTTGTGAAAAGCCTCAAGCGAGTGTGGGTGAGTGACTATCTCAAAACCATTGTTCAAAGAACCATCGTTCTTGAGATAAACCCTCTCTCCGAGTGAGTGCTGGACAGCCTCGGCGCAATTACGCCTATCCCCCAACTTTGCTTCTACTTCTAACTCAAAGCCGAAGTAAAGGCGCTCACCTTCTTTCTCGCCAAAGAAGTATGGGCGTGGCTTGTATGAATAGTCGTGGATAAGTCCTTCATATTCATCATCACACGAGTCATACGAACAGTCGTGGTCATCTCCGTCCCACAGCAAGACATTACAGTCACTACATCTGAAAGTGTTATTATCATAACAACTTTCACAGTAGGTTTCATCATTAAATCGTAGCGTATCGTCAAGGTGGACATAGTAGTCACAAGACGGACATCTGATAACATCATCTTGGGAAATCCCTCCTCTCTCTAGTGCTGATACATAGCAAGGTCTACAATGAAGCCCCCGATAGTCTTCACTATCATAATTGAAGAACGGCATTGAAGTACTGTTGTTTCTGCGCGGAGAATAGGCATACCTCTGACTACAACAACCACACCTAGCGCTACATTGGTGGTGAACCTGTACGATAGTCGTACAGTCGCTACCATAAACATCAACAGTACTGTATCGGTGTAAAGTTGTTTCTGCTGATAGATATTGAGAGCAAATAGCGCACGACCTTGCTTCGTTGATGAACGGAAGGTCTATTGGCATTGTTCCTGAAATATCTATCAGGTGTCTTATATCATCATCTAGGCTCGGATTGTCCTGCGACCTAAGAACCCATCGTAAATTGTGTTTATGGCAACTAAGACAACGCATTGGGTCGCTAGATGCTATATGATTAGCGAGAGAGTGCGTCCATAAGAACCCCATATAAGAGCAGGTAGGACACGCATCTAAACTAACCAAGCCCCACGAAGCGGTACTCATAATTTAACCCCTTGCTGTACGATTATCGTACGCGACTTGATATTGCGGATAGTTTGGAACGAAGTGCTGTGTTCTCGCGGATAAGGCGAGCATTAGCGGAAGCGCTGGTGATGATAAGCGCGAGTGCGGATACTAGGGCTATTGTAAGCCCGATTACATCTAGTTCTGATAGATACATAGTTAGCCTTTCTAGTAGGGTATATCCTTGTACGATTATCGTACAGGGGTTAGGTGGGCTAGGCGGATAAAGGTACGCATAGCCCACCCACCGCAGTTTGGACCTGCGGTAAGCATATTATCCCATAGCGGGTGGGCTAAGTCAACTCCCAATGGTTGGAATTATGGGCAACACGGCTATCTCTATACCACCACCAACACAAACCTTTTTCGGCTAGGTATTGGTGTAATAATGAGCGCCGTACGATTATCATACACGACAACACGGCAATATCTATCGCCCGCCCCAACACAAACTCACCCGACACAAACCTTCCCACACAAACTCTCCTACACAAACCAACACAAATTTTTTCGGCGCGCTCGGCGCGTACGAAAATCGTACGCAGACAGCACGAAGCGCCCACCCCCGAAAGGGTAGGCGCTCAGCGTGCTAGGTGTTATGCGCTTACAGGGTGAGCAACCGCAACCGCGCGAGAGTTCGCAGTAATCGCCTTCAAGACTTTCGCCAATTCCTCAGCCTTTGAGAAATCGCGGATAAGAGCCTCATCTCCCGAAAGAGCGCGGAGCGCAGTTAGCGCCAGCAAAATCACGCCGTCAGCGTGAGCCATAGCCGCCTTCAAGTCTGCCAAACTTGGCTCATCACTTGAATTGCTCTCTTTCTTTGGCATTCTTTCAACCTTCTTTGCGAACTCACTGAACGACTTTACACCGCTTATTGCTTCCTCAAAACCTTCACGACCGCCAGCCTTGCGAGTTGCTTGAATTGTAAGGTTCAAAATCGCCTTCAAACTTTGCGCCTTCCCACCTTCCAAGTCTTCAACCTTGAAAGCGTCTGAGAAATACTGCGACCAAGTAGAGCGCAGAGTTGGAGCGTTGCCGAAAGTGTCCTCAACTTTCTTAATCGTAGCCTTCAGACCACGAACAGAAATCGCGCCACCTTCAACCATTTTACGAGCCTTGACCCACCAAGCCTTCTCTAAGTTCACATTGAAGGAAGCGGACAACTCGCGCACTAATTCATCGTTAACATCGTTTGAAGCCTTTACTGCTTTACTTTCTTTCTTTGCCATTTCTTTATCCTTTATCTAATAGTGGCGGAATTGCCACTAACAGAATTGTCCCATAAATCCCCGATAAGGTCAAATCACACGCGCCAAGTGTACGAAAATCGTACAGCCCCACGCTCAGTCTCAACCCCCGCGCAGACTACCGCCCAACACAAACCGCCTAGTTAATCAGTGGAAATCGGTTTTAAAAAAACGCTCGCTCGCTTCGCTCGCTCGCAACTCCGATGGTACTACTCCACAGAGCCCTACCTATCGGAAAGCAAAAAGCCTTACGAGTCGCTAGCGCGACCCCAATGCTTTAAACGGCGGAGCCGTTGGCATACACTCTCCGTCAAAAATATTTTTCCAGTATTTGGGCATACAAATGTCCGTATTGTACCTATAATTATAACAATTTTATAACAAAGCGTTCGTTTTCGGCATTTGAACGGGTTAGTATATATGTAAGGATAAACGAACGGAAGTCGCTAGTGAGTTTATCCTTCCCGCTCGGCAGCCTATGGGGCTGCCTCGCAAGGGGGTAGCGAAGCGCCTGAAGGCGCTGAGCGAAGGGGGATTTTATTACGGAGGTTTTATATGGCTGCTAAGGGTGGTCAAGAGCACCATAATGTGGCTAAACTCCGAGAGGCTAAAGCCAAGGTATTAGATTTTGTCCGTCAAGGGTTAGACCTCCAGGATGCGATTGCTCGCTCTGGTAGGAAGCCTGACGTGATGAAAGACTGGCGCAAAGATGAAAAGTTCATCAAACAACTTGAAGCCGCCAGGATTGAAGGCGAGCGTACCCTCAGCATTGTCACGGGGGATGCAAAGTTTAAGATAGGTTTCGAGGAGTTCTCGTCTGAGTTCTTAGACTCCCCTATCTTCCCCCATCACAGGTCCTGGATAGATGTCCTTGAGGGGCGCGAGCCGTCCTACCTACACCCTTCGATGACTTATGAGCCAGCCAGCCCTAAGAGATTGCTGGTAAATGTACCCCCTGAGCACGCCAAGTCAACAGTCATCACAGTTAACTACTGCGTCTATCGAATTGCGATGGACCCGAATATCAAGATTACGATTGTCTCTAAGACTCAAGAACGCGCTAAAGAGTATCTCTACTCTATCAAGCAGCGGTTGAGCCACGAGCGTTGGTCAAAACTACAGGCTGTCTATGGCAGCAGTGGGGGATGGAAAGAAGATGCCGATACTTGGAAGGCTGATAGGATTTACCTCAGCCGCGACTCGACGGAAAAAGACCCGACAGTACAAGCCCTTGGTATTGGTGGACAAATTACAGGAGCACGCTCAAACCTCATTATCCTTGATGACGTTGTTACGACATCCAACGCACACGAATGGGAGAAGCAACTCCTCTGGCTCCAGCGAGATGTAGTTACCCGTCTTGGTGATTCTGGTAAACTGCTCATTGTAGGAACCCGTATAGCCTCTAACGACCTATACCGTGAGATTCGCAATGGCGACCACTGGACAAGCGGTAAAACTCCTTTTACGTATTTTTCTATGCCAGCGGTTTTAGAGTTAGATGAAGACCCTAAAAACTGGGTTACTCTATGGCCCAAAAGTCATATCCCTTGGGAAGGCTCAGATGAAAATATTCAACCTGATGAGAACGGCCTCTATCCTAAATGGGATGGACCAGCACTCTTTCGCAGACGTTCCGAAGTTAGTCCCTCGGCTTGGGCTCTTGTGTATCAACAGCAAGATGTCCAAGAAGATTCAATATTTTCCCCTGTATGTGTTCAGGGTACGATTAACAGACTCAGAAGAAGGGGACCTCTAAAGCCTGGCTCTAACGGGCATCCTCGTGAGTATGGGTCTTGGTATACCATAATGGGGCTAGACCCTGCTATGACGGGTAATACTGCTGCTGTTATGATGACAGTAGACCGTAACACTCGCAAGAGGTATGTACTTGACTGCATCAATATGTCAGACCCAACACCTCAGAAGATTCGCCAGTTGATTGAAGACTGGACTAACGTATATCACCCACAAGAATTACGTATTGAAATCAACGCACACCAGAAAGCATACGCGCTAGATGATGACCTGCGTTCTTACTTGGCTTCTAACGGAGTCAGGTTCTCCAGCCAGTTTACTGGTAAGAACAAATGGGATACTGCATTCGGCGTAGCGGCTATGAGTGGGTTGTTTGGTACTATGCGAAACAATGTACATCAAAAAGATAACTTAATAGAATTACCGTCACAGGATAACTCTGAAGGTATCAAGGCTTTAATCCAGCAACTTATAACCTGGACTCCTGATACTAAAGGTAAGACTGACTGTGTGATGGCTCTCTGGTTCTGTGAATTACGTGCCAGAGAAATGATAAGTAATGCTAGTATCAACCAAAGCCATATCTCAAATAGATGGGCTACAAGAAGACAACTAGATAACCGTTACACAGTTAATGTGAACGATTATGAGTTGTCTATGTACGAATAGGACTATAATGGAATTTGATATCCACTCTATAGCGCGGCGCGTCGATAATATCAAGATGCGTAACTCTGACCGCGATGCGCGTATGTCGGATATCCTTGCTGTACGCAAGGGAGATATGGGTGAAATCTACCCAGACCTGTTTCCTGAAGGTATGGACAAGTCTATGGTTGCCAACTTTGTTGATGTTGCAGCACGTGACTTGGCTGAAGTACTAGCACCATTGCCATCTTTTAACTGTTCAGCATTGAACGTTAATAGCGATAAAGCCCGAGCATTTGCTGACAAGCGTACGATGATTGCAAACAATTACATATATCACTCACGCTTACAGTCTCAAATGTATTCTGGTGCTGACTGGTATTTTACTTATGGATTTTTGCCAATTCACGTAGAGCCAGACTTTGAGGCAGACCTACCTCGTATTCGTATAGAAGACCCTATGGGTGTCTATCCAGACTTTGATAGATTTGGTAGATGCGTAGCATACGCAAAGCGTTACTACAAAACTATTGGTGAACTTGCAGTAGAATATCCTGAGTACGCACCGTTCCTACTTGGACGTGATGGATTCAACCAAGATACAAACTCAATGGTTGAAATGATTCGCTATACCGATAAAGATGTTACTGCTCTTTATCTACCTAGCAGAGGTAATTTTGTTTTAAACGCAGCACCTAACCTTCTTGGTAAGATGACTGTCTACATTGCAAAGCGTCCTACAATTGACGATGAAATGCGTGGACAGTTTGATGATGTACTTTATGTACAACTTGCCCGTGCTCGCTTTGCTAACCTTGCTATGGAAGCAGCAGAGAAGTCAATCCAAGCACCATTGGTTGTTCCTTCTGATGTTGTTGACCTTCCTATGGGTCCAGATTCAATTATTCGTACTTCTAATCCAGCAGGTGTTGGTAGAGTAAGACTAGATATGCCACCAGCGGCATTCCAGGAACAAGCAGCCCTACAAGCAGAATTACGTTTAGGTGCTCGTTATCCTGAAGGCAGAACTGGTAACATTGATGCCAGCATTATTACTGGACAAGGTGTACAAGCACTACTTGGTGCTTTTGATTCACAGATTAAAGCAGGACAGACTATCCTTGGTGAAACACTAGAGGATGTCTTAAAAACGTGTTTCGAAATGGACGAAATCCTTTTCGATAAAGAAAAGAATGTCAGAGGCACAGCGCAGGGTACTCCGTACGAGTTAAAGTACACACCAAGCAAAGACATTAAAGGTGACACTTCTATTGAAGTACGTTATGGTTTAATGGCAGGACTTGACCCATCGCGCGCTCTGATTTTCTCTCTTCAAGCACTTGGTGCTGATTTAGTATCCAAGGATTTCATACGACGTGAATTACCGTGGAACGTTAACGTTTCTATGGAAGAACAACGTATTGAAATTGAAAAAATGCGTAGCAATCTAGCCGCTGCTGTAACAGCAACAGCCCAAGCAATTCCTGCTATGGCTGCTCAAGGTCAAGACCCATCTATGCTAATTCAAAAAATTGCTGACGTCATTGAACGTCGTCGCAGAGGGGACACGATAGAGGCTGCTGCACTGGCTGTATTTACACCGCAACCCGCGCCTGAACAGCCTATGCAGGAAGAAACGGTTCCGCCAGGCACACAGGCTCCAGTTGAGACGCCTACGTCCCCAGTCGCTCCTGGCGCCTCTGGCGGAGCCCCTACTACTCCTAATGACCTAGCAAGTATCTTGGCTGGATTAGCAGGCTAATATGGCTACTAAGAAAAAGCCAATCAAGAAAGTCGTCAAGAAAATGACACGACGACCTAGGACAATTAAAGAACCGATTCTAACTAAATTAGATTTCTGGGCTATTGCAACTAAAGAAGTTTATGATTCATTACGCAAAGCAGGTATGGATGAATCTACTGCTTTAGCATTTGCTATGGATAGGTCAAGTTACCCTGACTGGATAATTGACCCAACTGACCCAATTAAAAACCCGCTGGATGATTTCGACGAAGATGAGGACTAAACTATGTCAATGCAAGATTTACCAAGTGGTCCAGCGCAACTATCTCGTAGAACTGATTTAGGTAACGTAAAAAAAATTCAAAGAGAAGGCAAAAATATTGCTGAGGCTTCTGGCGGTACTTATGGACAACGCAAAGAACTAGGCGAATTATCACAAGGTGCTATTACTAAAGTAGCAGAATCTGCACCTGCTAACCCTCTTGCTAACTCTTTGCCCCCTGTTGATTTAATGGCAGCAGGTGAAGAGGGAGTGCCACTTTCTGATGGCGCTGCTGGTGGTCCTGGTCGTGACCGTTCTGTTTTAATGACACCTGTTGATGACTTTAATCAAGGTGAGTTACTAGCCCGTGCTATGTATCTTGCTAACCCAACTCCACAACTTGCTAGAATCGTAGAAGCGTTCAACGAAGAAAAACGGGGCTAAGTAGTGGCTGAATTAAAACAACCTACTCTAGGTCCTGCTGCACAGGCTGTCTATAACAATAGTCAAGACTCTCTGCGCCGTAGAATTGCTATTCAGATGAATACTCTGAAACCAGAGATGTATACTAACTTTGAAGAAATAGTTAATAAATATCCTGGTATGAGTAAAGACCTAGTAATGGCTATGGTTAGCCAAGGACTTACGGTTAATACGCCTGGAATTGGCAAGATTGTATCTATGGATGGCATCTCGCAACTTAAAAACGATGCTTTAAACTTAGAAAAAATTAAATCTACAGTTAAAAAAGACCGTGGTTTTCTTGGCGCTATTGGAGATACATTCCGTAATGTTATTTATGACCCATTTAAAGGCGCTACTCGCCTAACTTTTGCTGCGTTACGTCATCCTTATGACAGTCTTACTGCTGCAGTGCGCGATATTTCAACTGGAAAGATGCCAAAGCCTCTTTACGTTAAAGAAACGCAACTTGGAGCGTTAATTTCTGATGTTCTTGGTGGCAAACCAGGTGTAGATACAGGTTCTGGGTTCTTTATTAACCCTGAAAGTCGTGTTGGCAAAGACCAAGCCAAGGCTATGAGCGCTTATGGCAAAGTTTTTGGTGAATCTTTTACTATTGGACGTTTTGCTGCTAAATCAATAGGCGCAACTCCTGACCAAACTGCATATAAAGTGATTTCAGGACTTATTGATGCTACTTTAAATTTAGCAGCAGACCCTACAACCTATCTTGCTTTTGGCACACTTGGTAAAGGTGCTAGAGAAAGCAAAAAGATTCGTGATATGGTTAAGGCTGCAGAGCCTTTTAACCAACCAAAGGCTAAACGTTTAGAAGATTTAGATGCTGCAATTACTGGTTTAGAGCGTACACGTTATGATTTAGTAAAGAAAAATGCTAAACGAGTCGAAGATAGAGTTTTAAAGAAAGAACGTAAACTTCTCGAAGTTGAAAAACAAAAGTCTGATGCGCTTTCTAAAACTCTAGGCACTATTTTAAATGTTACTAAAATAAGCGGAGAAGGATTAAAGAAAAGTCCTATCGCTCAAGAGACACTATCAGTTGAAAATATCACAAGATATATTTCAACTAATGATAAAGTCCAAAGCGGAGAACTCGTAAGGGCTATTGGTAAACTTGGCGCAGATGCTAAGAATACCAAAGGATTTGCTGAAGGTAACATCATATTAGATGAACTACCTTCTGCTGGTAAACTTTCTATCGGAGCACACGGTCTTGATGAGTATTTTGTAACTGCTCTTACCGATGAACCTTTAGAAGTATTAGACCTTACTGCTGACTTAAGTTCTTTTACTGGTAAAGCATTTCAGGCTGAACAACTACGCCGTACCCAATTTTTAGATGCCTTAAAGGCACTTGCAGATGATACAAGCATAGAACGTCCAATTAGAGACATCTTTGCTGATGTTACTAAATTATCGCAAGAAGATGTTATGTCTCTTAAGGGTTATGCTTGGGCTACACTTTTTAATGACCAACTAGGTAACTTTAGAACACTAAGTGATTTCTTTGTAAAGATTGGTGCATCTGGTAGCACTAAAGCAATGCAGTTGGCTTTTGATGAAATGTCTAAAATTTGGGACTGGGATGCTATTGCTAACGTACGTAGTATCTATGGAGAAACTGGTGGATTCTTACTAAGCGCAAACAAGCCATATTATGGAATTGTACAAGCAGAAATTGGCAACGCCCTAGCAGAGATTGCTGACCCAACTAACCTTGGTCCTAATATGCTTAAATTAGTACAGGGACTTAAGACTAATGACGAGTCTATTGCAAAGGCACAAGCAGACCTAGACAAGGCTATAGTTGAGCGCGATACCTTTGCCGAAAGAGTCAAAGAACTTGACATATTCCGCGAAGTAGCAAATCAAGATACTGCAACAGCAACTAGATTATTAAGTGACCCAGAGTATAAAGGTCTACGTGGAATCGTAGAAATTAATTCTGAGTTATCAGAAAAGAACATTCTACGTGAGTGGATAAGTAGCCAAGTTGGTCTTACTGATTACTTTGGCGGTAACTTAGCAGAAGACTTCTCTAAGCCACTTAAATGGTTACTTGGCAGAAACTTTTCTCGTATTGCTGAAATCGTAGCAAAAGAAACAGACCCTGTAACAATACAACGTTTCTTTGGTAATAAACTTGAATATGATACAGTTAAGGCTTTGGCTGCTGCTAAAACTTCCGATGAAGTTCTAGCAACTTTTCTTTCGATTTTGAATCCTGATATGGCTGACCTTCAGGTATTTCGTTCTTTGTCGTTACGTGCTCAAACTGGCATACTAGCCAATCCAGCAATGAAACTAGTTGACTCTTCAGATTTAAAACTTGTAAAGGTAGCAGAGAAGTTAGATAGAGTCTTTGGTAGATACTTTGTACGTTCTACCGCAGTAAACCTTGGTGATGGCACTAGAACCGTACAAGCCGTAGAGAACTGGGTAAGTTCTGCTAAGTTTAAAATAGTTATTGGCTCTAAGGCTCAAGAAGCATTTATAGATGACCTTTTAGGCAAGTTATACAAGGCTGAAAGCGCTGTAGAACGTGGTGCTATAATCGATAAGGGTATGGTCGATTTGACCAAGATGATAGCAACCAAAATGGGTTTATCAGCAGAAGAATCTGCAGACTTAGCAAAAGTAATTAAACTAGGTTCTTCTGAAAGAAATGTTGGAGAACAATATTCAACTATCCAACGTGCTATGGGCGAAACACCTTCATTCATTCCATTTGCTGGAGATGAACCTATTTCATTAGGAGCAGCAGTAGGGCTAGACCAGATGTTAAAGAGTACAGCCTTCTTGCCTGATAGCCAAGCAATTATGAAAGCGTTTTTGCGCTATGAAAAATCTAAATTAAGAAATAAGACAAGAGCCACTAGAGCCCTAGCAGAAGAACTAGGCGATGTTTGGAGAACTGCTCAGTTAGTATTCCGCGTATCTTATATTCTTCGTAACATTGGTGAAATGCAGATGCGCCAGATGTTTTCTGGTCACGCCAGCATTTTTAGTCATCCGTTCCAGTTTATTTCTTTCGTTATGGCTACATCAGGCAAGACTGGTCCGCTTAACAAGATAGCAGAAAAAGTCGGAAGATATAAATATGATGCTTTAGGTAATAAATTTTTGCCTATGGATTTAACCGATGGCGATGTATCAGATGGCGTAAAAGGTTTTCAACTACAAGTTGCTCGCAGAGAATCAGTATCTGATTATCAACAAAGCCGTAAAGCAGAGATATTTAAAGATTATAGTTTAGTAGATAGTACTTCTCCAGATTACTATGAAGGTCTATCGTTTGTATTAAACCGTTATTCAGTAGATGACTTATATCCTGCTGTTGCTAGACTTATGCAATTAGGTGATGAAAACGCAAAGAGGGCTTTTGCAACACGCCTTGTAAATGAATTTGATAAACCAGGAAACCCTATTCGGGATATGACCTTTGGTGCATTCGAAAAGAATCCAGGAATTAAAAGAATCTTTTTGATGGACTCAGAAAAGGCTCCATCTAAAGATAATTTAAATCTTGAAAACATTTTTAAGTATCTATTTGATGAAACACCTGGTAATGAAACTTATGCTAACCGCATTAAGGCTGTTGCTGGTAACGGTAGCGCCTCTAATATCATTATGGACATCATTGCTGGTGAAGCAAAGGTTGCAACTGAGGCTGGTAATTTTGTAACTCTTAAGTCACCTTGGTTGACTGGTGGAGTAAAGACTCCTGCTCAGTTAGGTATTCTTGAGAAAAAATTCAAAGAAGTCCTAGAAAAAACTATCAAACGAGAAAACCTAACTAACTCTACAGTAATTGTTCAAAAACCAGTCTATTCAATGATGCCTGGTGGTAAAAAATTAAGTGAAATTATTGATTCATTTTTTGGAATTGCTGCTAAGTTTGAAGGTAAATATAACTTTGGACCTGAATATATTATTTCATACTGGGACAGTATTGGCAAATATTCAGGATTTCTCAGTTTAGATGATTTAAAAAAGTTACAGCCTACTGCCGTTAAGGCTCTTGCTCCTATAAGCAAAGTTATTGGCGGTAAGGCTCGTGGTGTTGGTCCTGTTAACCCTGTTCTTAGAACCATTGAAAGAGAAATTGCTAGACGTGAAAAGAGTGGAGACCTTCTTGGGACTCACACTCTACAGAATATTGACAGTATTGCTGCTACAGAGGCTAGTAAAAGAGTATCAACGTTATTCTACGATGCTGCTAGACAAAAACAATGGGCTCAAGCGCTACGTTTAGTATTCCCGTTTGCACAAGCCCACACAAACACCCTATACAAATGGGGCGAGTTGGCTTTTAAGAATCCAGTTCCTATTTATCGTTTTGCTAAAGCGTTTGATTCTTTAACAAAAGAAGGTTCTAATACTATCTACGATGTCACAGGAATGACATACGATGATGACCAAGGATTCTTTTACAGAGACCCTAACAGCGAAGACTACAAGTTTAAAATGCCATTAGTTGGTAGCGTACTAGGTGCTTTGGCTGGCAGAAATATTGATATGCGCGATGCGCTACAAATAACTGCTCCAGTACAATCACTAAACTTAGCATTTGGACAGGCTAATCCGCTTATACCTGGCATTGGTCCCGCTGGTCAAATGGCCTTTGTTATGTCTGGTAGGATAAATAATTTTGGTTCAGCATACGATGTCTTACGTGATATTGTTACACCTTTTGGTGCTATACAAAGCCCAGCAGATGTAGTCTTTCCATCTTGGCTAAAAAAGACATTCCTTTATGCTATAGGCGATTCTACGTTAGTTAATCGTGGTATCAAAGACTGGGCATCTTATCTAGCATCTACAGGTGAATACGGGGAAGACCCGCTATCTAATGACTCTGTAAGGAATCAACTATTCAATGATGCTGAACGTTTATCTAAGTCTTTGGGTATTTGGCAAGCATTATTCCAGAGCATCTCACCTGCTACACCTCAAGCAGAGATACTAGCAAAAATAAAGAATCCTGATAACAAGATGAAGTTTATGACTGGAACTATGTTGTACCAGTATTGGAACAAGATTCAGGAAGAGAATCCTGGTGATTACGGCGCAGCAGTGCGTCAACTCGCTGATACTTTTGGTAAGAATAACATTATGATTGCTCTTACTGAAAGCACTTCTTCTGTTAGTGGAACTGACGATGCTTGGACATTTTTAAATAATAATCCAGATACCGCAGATTTATATGCTAAATCAACATCTGATGTTGTCCCCTACTTCTTTCCTGGTGGGGGAGAGTTTGCTGTAAAGTACTATAACTGGCAAAAGAGAAGCGGAGTTCGTAGGGCTTTATCAGCAGATGAGTTAGAGCGCGAAGCCGAAGGTATGATTTACGCTATGCGTAAAGACCAGATAGCCGAAGACCAAATTGCTGGTGGATATACACAATTCTGGTATGTAGACCAAATAGCCCAACTTGATACAGAGTTTGGTGGAAAACCACCTGAGACTGTTAGAACAAGTACTGCTTTTGAAAAAGTTGACCGAATTGGAAAAGCGTTACAAGACCCAGCCTTTGCTGAATCACCAGTTTACAGTCAAATTAGCGAATTCTATCCTATGTTCGTAGAGTTCCAAAAACTACTTCAGGATTTAAAAGTATCTAATTATGCAAGTATTAAGGCTAAAGGCGGATACGCAACTATCTTGCGTGATAGCCTTGTGGCTAAAGCAGAGATGTTAATGTCAGAAAATCCATCATTTAGACGTATGTACTATGGCGTATTCGCCTCACAACTGGAAGGTTAGGTAAATGGCAGAGCAGTTCACCTCAAGCCCAGGGCCATCTGATGTAAGGAAATACCAAACAGGACAAGGTTCTTATCAGCAAACTAAGACTGCTTTTCAGTCAATAAGCCAACAAGTACTCTTAACACCTGAGGCTTTGGCTAGAGACCCATACGTTTCATACTTAGGAGCAACTGACCCACTAGCAAAAGCACGTGAGTTCAACAAACTATATGCTGGACTTGTAGGAACTGCTCCTAGTGCTGGAACTAAATTTAATAATGCTTTTCAAGAATTACAGGCTCTTCTACGGGCTAAAGGATATTCTAAGGGTAAAAGCCCTCTAGGTATCGTAGAAGGCGCTGACCAGTCTGGTCTTACCAAGGCTATCCAAGACTCGCTTGCAATGGGTCAAACAGATGTAATCCAGTTCCTTTCTGCCTTAGGCGCACGCCCAGGAACAGGTCCTAAGCAAGTAGATACTACTACTAAGTTTAGCACTCAAATCAGCAGAGCATTACAGTTAAAAGACCTTGGTGATGCTACAAATGCCCTAACTGACGCCTTTATGCTAGCGTACAACATTGCTCCTGGTAATGACTTAATAACAGATTTTCAGAAGAAATGGAACGCAGAAGTAAAGGCTCAAACTCCTTCTACTAAAGCGCGTAATCAAGTTGTTATGGTGCCAGTGTACAATAGCAAAACTGGCAAACAAGAAAAAGACAAAAATGGAAAACCTAAGTTTAAACCGCTTGTTAATGCTGAAGGCGTAAAACAGTACGAACCAGTAACCACTAGCGAAACAATGATTGCTGGCGAAGGATTTACTCCAGAAGAGCAACAACAATTTATGGCTAATTACTTAGCCGTTAACTTTCCACAAAAAGATTGGAATATGGGAAAAATTGGTGGAGCAGCCAAAACTATTTATGATGCTATGGTTCAAGTTAGTAACAATAACTTTGAAAAACCACCCACATTTGAAGAAGCAGCACCTGCGATAGCCAAAATTATTGGAACTGGAAATAGTCAAGTTGCTACTCAATTAATTGAACAGTATCAGTCAAATATCCGCAATGGTGTTGCAAAACGTTTTATGAGCCTAGCCCCAGACATTGCTGCAGGTAATGATGCTAAACCTATAGTAGATAAATATTCAAATTTTCTTTCTGAGGCTTTAGAAACCTATGTTGGAATAGATGACCCACTTATGGTTCGTATATTAAACTATAAAGATGAAAAAGGCAATTATCGTTTGCCTAACGATTTTGAATTATCTACTTTAACTATGGACGACCCCCGTAATGCGAATACTTCTAGAGCCATAAATCAATCAGTTAACGTAGCCCAATCCCTCCAGAGTCAACTACAAATAGGATAACAAATGGAATTTAATATAAATATTTGGGAAGGTTTTGACTGGGGTAACATTGACTGGGCTAATCTTGTTTTAACTCCTACTCCAGCAACAAAAGAACCTGCTAAACCCGAAACAACTCCTGATTTAGTTTATAGGGGTGGAGCAACTATTGAGCCGCTTCAACCAGCACGTGGAATTTATGAAAAAGTAAATCTTAATAATGAAACAGATGAACGCACACAGTTACAGGCTAAAGGAGTTATTACGGCTGCTACGCCTACTCCAGCAACCACTCCTAGTCCTACAGCAACTCCTGCTCCTGCCAGTCCTGCTAGCGTACGTGCTGCTAATGAAAAGTATGAAAAAGATGCTGACATACAAGTAGGTGCTGCTGAATCGCCAACTTTAACTAACACTACTGCCGTAGCCAATAAATTTACTTCTGCTTCAATTACTGCTCAAACTCGCGAAGAGCGTATGGATGAGTTGCAAAGAACACGCGAACAACGTATGGCTTCGGAGGCAATGAATAGGGCGCAAAACGACCCTATGGCTAACTATGCTGTAAGACCTGATGCTCCAGAAGCAGATGATAACTTTATCTATTATTATTCTTGGATTGGTGGCGTAAACACAGGAAACTGGAAACTATATCGCGCTCCTAATACTCCAGAGAATATGGCTAAGTACGGTTCTCGTGCTATTGGTGGTAGCACTCAGGCTACTGCTAGTTCAGCCGTAGGTGCTAATGCTTTAACAGTTCAGCCAAAACCTGTTTTAGATAAAGATGGAAACGTTACTGGTTGGACTGGTGGAAGTACAGGAGGTACTGGCGGTACTGGAGGTACTGGTGGAACAGGCGGCACTGGAGGAACTGGCGGCACTGGCGGTACTGGAGGAACTGGCGGAACTGGAGGTACAGGTGGCACTGGAGGTACTGGTGGAACTAGTGGAACAACTGGCACCGCTTCAAACAGTACAGATGTACTTAAAGCAATGTTACGAGGTATGGGGTTCAACTCATCTATCATAGATGCCTCAACTTCATTCTTATCGTCTTTGTTGAAAGATGGATTAGATTACGATAATGCTGTAGCAATATTCCTTAATTCAAAAGATTATACTACTAAAAATGGCACTAAACTAGAATCGCCATTCTATGCTGAGTATGGATATCTTAATGAAGGTCTAGTTAGAACTAAAACTCCTGCAGAACTTTATAATGCTGTAGAGGGCTACAAAGAGATTAGCGCTAAATACAATTTAAATTCTAAATTTATATCTAAAGATTACTTAAAGCAATACGTTAAGAATAATGTAACAGTTGCACAACTTGATGAAAGAGCAAATACCGCAAGACTTAAGGCTATTAATGCTGACCCTTTCTATATTAAATCTCTTATGGAACTTAAGTATATAAGTGCTCCTTCAGACTTAACTGATTTTTTCCTTGACCCAAAGATAGGTCAAGAAACATTAGAACAAAAGAGGGCTACCGCAGCATTCTCTACTGAGGCTATTCGTCGTGCTGAACAAGGCATTACATTTGATGCTAAGAGATTTGAACAAGCCACTGCTGGTCTATTAGGGCTTGGATTAAGTGAAGCCCAAATTGGAGCATCAGCAGCACAAGGTTTTGAAAATATAGCGCAAAGATTAAGACCTACCGCTAAACTTGCTTCAATTTATGAAAGAATGCCAACAGGCGATATTACTGAAATCCAAAAAGAACTAGAAGCAGAAGAGTTTTTAGGAACAGCATCTCAACGCAGGAAACGACTTGAACAAAGAGAAATAGCAGAGTTCACAGGACAATCAGGAACTGCTAGAGGAGTTTCCCTTGGAAGGTATAGAGCAGGTATAATATAGAATCCCGACACGGACCAACCAGCCCCGTGCGGTGTACAAGACTGGTAGTATGAGCCAATATCAATTCCCCGATTAATATTGAGGCATACGCTAACTACTAACAAAGGGAGAGGTTGCTATGAGCAACGACCGCGATAACTACTGGGACGACGATGATGAAGACGATGATGCGCAATCCGACTTCAACAACGCCGATACAGACCTCGTTAAAAAACTTCGTAAGGCTTTAAAAGCCGAACAGAAGAAAGCAAAGGAATTAGAATCAACTCTTGGTGAGTTGTCTAAAGCCCAACGAGAGCGGGTACTTAAGGATGTTCTTACATCCCGTGGTGTGAACACCAAAGTGGCAAAATTCGTACCGACTGATTTAGATGCTTCTGAAGAAGCAATTACATCGTGGCTCGACCAGAATGCTGATGTGTTTGGATTTGAAATTCAACCTAAGCAGGAAATCGACCAAGACGATATACAAAATTTACGTCAAATGGATAATGTCGCTAGGGGTACATCATCACCAAATAGAGCGCAAGACTTAGAGATGCGATTAGCAAATGCTAAATCCGAGGATGAAATCCTTGCTCTATTGCGTTCACAAACCCAATCCTAATTATCTAGTCACTTGGAGGTGACAAATGGCTAACGCCTATACATCAACGGGCTCCGCAACACTCGGAGGCACCGTAGGTGGTGCAGGTTTAGTACAGAAGGCATATGACCGTCTTCTCGAATTCGCCCTCCGCTCAGAACCACTACTTCGTTCTGTAGCAGATAAGCGTCCTGCACGCCAAGCAATCCCAGGCTCAACCGTAGTGCTACAGCGCTATGTTGACTTGGATGCAGCAACAAGCACTCTGACTGAAACAACAGACCCAGATGCAGTTGCACTTACTACCCCAACATCAGTAACCATTACTCTTAACGAGTATGGTAATGCTGTCCTAGTAACCCGCGCTCTTGAGTTATTCTCACTAGCAGATGTAGACCCAGCAATTGCAAATATCATTGCATACAACCTTGCTGATTCTATTGACCAGGTTGTTGGAACAACTCTAA
>Ga0214917_10002986_pt1 | contig 20076 bp, 12 predicted proteins | sample LL_1208_BB_MetaG_FD_177983 | JGI IMG/M metagenome (GOLD analysis project Ga0214917, IMG submission 177983) | Freshwater microbial communities from Lake Lanier, Atlanta, Georgia, United States - LL_1208_BB | ecosystem: Environmental > Aquatic > Freshwater > Lake | place: USA: Georgia | collected...
GGAGGGCGAGCTTTGTGTCAGAGCCAACGGGCCAGGGATGGCCGTTGGCTCGTGCATGGGTTGCTCGCCTGGAGGGCGAGCTTTGTGTCAGAGCCAACGGGCCAGGGATGGCCGTTGGCTCGTGCATGGGTTGCTCGCCTGGAGGGCGAGCTTTGTGTCAGAGCCAACGGGCCAGGGATGGCCGTTGGCTCGTGCATACAGTGGAGGCGGCGGGAGTCGAACCCGCGTCCCGTGATGTTTCAGCCCAGACGTCTACGTGCGTATCCGGTCGATTTGGTCTCATGGGCGCGTCCCCGGCCGACAGGGTTCGTCGCCCACCAGCCCGGAACTTTTTTAGCCCCGCCCGTACCAGGCGGTGAAACGGGGCGAGTCGGATTTGGCGACCGATTGGGAGGCCCTTCCGACTGGGGCCATCGCTCGGGGCGGCTTAGTTAAGCAGCCAGAGAGAACTGAGCTTCGGCAATTGAAGCTTGGTCGACTTTTAACGTGGCCAGCCGACCAACCACGGCACGCAATCTGAACCTCTTGCCATCCGGTCGAAACCGGTACGCCCCCTGTGTTTTGTTATGGGATCCTGTGTTTGTTCCGGGATCCCTGTGTTTTGTTCTGGGATCCTGTCTTCGTGTCGCGGGTGGTCCGCGGCGGGTGTCCGACGAAGACACCCCTTCCCGGGCGGCCTATCGCCGCTGGCGACCGGACTGCCATCGGCATTCTACGCGGGCTGGGGCAAGATGTTTCACCCGGCCCGCCCCCGTCTCCGACGGATCGGCGAAAAGGCCTGAAAATCCGGGCGGGCGGGCCGACGAGGGAGGTGGCCAACGGTCGCTCCCCGGCGACCCTGACGGCGTCGGAAACCGGGCCGGCTGTATGGGTCGTGCCGCGGGTCGAGCCGCTGTTTCGGCCGGAATCGCGGGCTTTCTTTCGGCCCGGCGGCCGCCGGGCGGGAATACTTGCGGCGTGGCGGGTTCGTGCCCGGCCACTCGCACTCCGCCCTGCACGGTGATCCACGATCGCCCGAAAGCGGCCACGCAACCGGCCGCGAAACATTGACGGTCTTCCCATGCCACTCGTACGCTTTTTTCAGGTAGCCACAGGTTCGCCCCGGGCCGCTCGCCTGCCCTCCGGTGCCGTTTCCATGCGCAGTCCAGAGTTCGTCGAGACCGGTTGCGTGCGCGGCGTTGCCGCCGAGACGGGGGCCGCCCGCCGGTCCGCGGTCGTCCGCTGCGGGCCGCTGGCCGTCGCCGCCGTGCTGCTCGCTTTGGCTCCGTGCGCCGCGGAGGCGCAGGAATGGGCCACGAAGATGTTCACCGTCACGAGCCACAATTTCGGCACCGTGGCCAAGGGCTCGAAGACGGAATACCGCTTCGTGTTCCGCAACATCTACAAGGAGCCCGTGCACGTGGTGGGCGTGCGGACCAGCTGCGGCTGCACGTCGCCCGAGGTGACCGTGCGCGACCTCAAGACACACGAGACGAGCGAGGTCGTTGCGAAGTTCAACACGCGGACGTTCCTCGGCCAGCACGGTGCCACGCTGACGGTCACGTTCGACAAGCCCTACTTCGCCGAGGTGCAGCTGCGGGTCGCGGGCAACATCCGTGGCGATGTGACGTTCGACCCGCCGTTCGTCGATCTCGGCAACGTCGATCTCGGCAAGGGGGCGGAGCGGTCCGTCCGCGTGTCGCACGTGGGCAGCACGCCCTGGGAGATCAAGGACGTGCGCAGCGCCAACGCCAACTTCGAGGTGGCACTCTCGAAGCCGACGCACACGTCCAGCCAGTCCGCCTACGACCTGACGGTGCGGCTCAAGCCCGAGGCGGCCGCCGGCTATCTCAAGGGGCAGCTGATCCTCGTCACCAACGACCCGCGGGCGGCCCAGATCCCGATGGACGTCGAGGGCCGCGTCGTGGCCGAGGTGACCGTGAGCCCGCAGCTGCTGGCCCTCGGGACGGTGAAGCCCGGTGGCAGCGTCACCAAGAACATCGTCGTGCGGGCGAATCGTCCGTTCTGCGTGACGGGCGTCTCCTGTTCCGACGGCTGCCTGACCTGCGAGCCGAAGACGACGGCCGCCACCGTGCACATCCTCCCCGTGACGTTCGCGGCCGGAGCTATGTCGGGCAAGGTGGAACGCCAGCTGAAGATCACGACCGATCTCGGCGAGGGCGCGGTGCCGACCGTCACCGTCCAGGCGACGGTGGAGCCCGGGGAAGGCGTGGTTGGCCAGTCGGCCAGCCTGCCCTGAGCTCGCCGCCGAGTCGAGTGCGGTTCGGGGCCCGCGTTCCGGTCGTGGCCCCTCCGCGGCTGCGGACCTGACCCGTGGCCGAGCGGTGTGACAGGCGACTCAGGAGGGCCGCCGCGCCGCAGGCACGTACTCCCGCGGGGCGGGACCGCAGTAGAGCGAGAGCGGGCGGATCAGCCGGTTGTCGGTGATCTGCTCGATGACGTGTGCGGTCCAGCCGCTCATGCGGGCGACGACGAAGATCGGCGTGAACACCGGCACCGGCAGGCCGAGCGCGTGGTAGACGCGGGCCGCCGGCCAGTCGAGGTTGGGCTTGAGCCCCTTGGCATCGAGCATCAGCCCCTCTACCCGCTCGGCCAGGTGCTCGAGCGGTTCGTCGTCGCTGCCGCGCACCATGTCACGGCACATCTTGCCCAGCAGTTTCGCCCGCACGTCGCCGTCCTTGTAGACCCGGTGGCCGAAGCCCATGACGACCCGTTTGGCGGCGAACTGTTCGTGGAGCCAGGCTTCGGCGCGGTCGACCGAACCGATCGCGGCGAGCACCTCGAGCACCTTCTCGTTGGCGCCGCCGTGCAGAGGGCCTTTGAGCCCGCCGATCGCCGCCGTGATGCCGGAATGCATGTCGGAGCCCGTGGAGACCACCGTCCGCGCCGTGAACGTGGAGGCGTTGAATTCGTGCTCCGCGTAGAGGACCAGCGTGGTGCCGAAGATCGCAGCCTGTTGCGGCGAGGGCCTGTGTCCCGTGAGCCGCTCGAGCAGCGCGGGTGCGATCGCGCCAGCGGGCCACCCGCCCACCTCGCGGCCGGCGGCGAGATCGATCCATGCGGCGAGCAGGGCCGGCGTCTGGCCGAGCAGCCGCTCCGCCTGGCGGAGCAGCGCCTCCCGCGAGCCGGGACGGTCGTCCTGCTCGATCTGGCCGAGCATGCTGACGCCCGTCCGCAGGGCGTCCATCGGCGCGGCATGCGGATTGACTGCGGCCAGCCGGCGCAGGGCGTCGATCACGGCGGGGGCGAGCGACCCCGCCGCCTCGTTCACCCTGGCGGAAAAGGCGGCCCGTTCCGCTGCCGTCGGGAGCTCGCCATGCAGCAGAAGGTAGGCCACCTCCTCGAAGTCCCCGGCCAGCGCCAGCGGTTCGATCGCGTAGCCGCGATAGCGGAGGTCTCCTTCGAGCGAGCAGATCGCGGTGCGGCCGGCGACGATGCCGGCGAGGCCGCGGGCGAAATCGCCGGCGGCGGAAGAGGGAGTGGCTGCCGTCATGGTGCGTGCCTCGTGCGTCGTTCGGATGGGCGGGACGGTCACGGTCCGGGACGGTCCGATCCGGGGCGGTCGCGGGACGGAGCCGCGGTGGTCGTGGTCGTGTCGAGGGCGGGCGGCCAGGCGTCGGGATGGGCGGGGTCGTACCCGAGAAGGTCGTAGAGCTCCGCCCGGGTCTGCATGAGGTCGAGCAGGTTCTCCTGCGTGCCCTCGTCCGCCAGCATGCCGAGCGCCGCCTCCATTGCCTTCATCGCCACGCGGAGCAGGGTGACGGGGTAGAGGGCTGCCGCGAACCCGAACGACGAGAGGTCGTCGATGCTCACCAGGGGGCCGACGCCGAACTCCGTCATGTTGGCCAGGAGCGGCGTGCCGTCAGACGCGAACGCGTCGCCGATCCGGGCGAACTCGTCGCGGGTCGCGAGGGCCTCCGGGAACAGCCAGTCGGCGCCGGCGTCGCGGTAGCCGCGGAGCCGCTCGAGGCAGTCGTCCAGGCCGCTGACGCCGCGGGCGTCGCTGCGGCCGATGATGATCGTGCCCAGATCCCTGCGGGCTTCGGCGGCGGCCGCCAGCTTGTCGCACATCTCGCTGCGGTCGATGAGCCGCTTGCCGGCAAGATGGCCGCACCGCTTGTCGGAGGGCTGATCCTCGAGCTGGATCGCGGCGGCCCCCGCGTCCTCCAGCACCCGCACGCACTCGGCCACCTCGGCCGGCCCGCCGAAACCGGTGTCGGCGTCGACGATCAGGGGAATCGACACCGATCGGGCGAGCAGCCGGGTCTGCTCGGCCAGCTGCTCGAGCGAGAACAAGCCGATGTCGGGGACGCCCAGCGTCCCCGCCGAGAAGGCGGCCCCCGAGAGATACGCGGCGGCGAACCCCTCGCGTTCGACGAGCCTGGCCGCCAGCGGGAAGGGCGCGCCGACGACGGCGATCGTCGCGTCGGCGACCGCCTCGCGCAACAGCCTGCCGCGGCCGCGGGGAACGGGGGGCAGGCCTGCCGGAGCGGCCTGTCGGGCGGGGCGTACCGGGGAGGGCATCGGTTTGCGGTATCCTTCCTGTCGGCGGCCGCCGGAGCGGCCTCCGGAAACGCATGCCGGGGAGCCGGAGCCGCCGGCTCGGCAGCGGAACGGGAGGTTATAGGTGCGGACGATGCCGCGGGAAAGCGACACCGGTCTCGCACCGGACTCGCACACGGCCGGCGGCCGGGCCCGCGGCCTCGGCGAACTCCTCATCACGCTCGCTCTCTTCGCCGCCGCGGGCTGCTGGCCCGTGCCGGACGTCAACGAAACGGCCTACCTCACGAAGGCCCGCCACCATGCCGACCCCACGTGGGGGCGAGGAGACTTTTTCCTGGAGACTCCCGAAGCCCACGGCGTCTTCTACCTGCTCATGGGGCCGCTGGCGGCAGCGCTGCCGCTGGAGCAGGCCGCGTGGATCGGCCGCTGGCTGGGCTGGCTGGCGGTCGCCGCGGGATTCCGTCACGCCGTCGTGCCGCTGTTGGCACCGTGGTGGCCGCGGCTCCTTGCCGCCGCCCTCTTCTCGCTGGCGCTGCGGCACACCACCGCGGCCGGCGAGTGGGTGCTCGGTGGCTGCGAGTCGAAGGTCTTCGCCTGGGCGATCGTACTCGTCGCCGTCGGCGAGATCGCGCGGGCGCGGCTGCCGTGGGCGGTGCTGGCGCTCGGCGCGGCCACGGCGCTCCATCCGCTCGTCGGCGGTTGGGGGATCGTCGCCCTCGTCGCCGCGATGGCGATGCCGGGGGGCGGGCCGCTCCGGGCCGCGTGCATCACGGCATGCGATCGGCGCGGCATGCTGGCGATCGCTGGCGGGATGCTGCTCGCCGCCGCCGGACTCGTGCCCGCGCTGGGGCTCTCCGGTGGCGTCGACGCGGCGACGCGGGCGGCGGCCGCGCGGATCTACGTGGTCGAGAGGCTGCCCCATCACCTGCTCGCGCGGACGTTCGCCGACGGCTTCGTGGCCCGGCACGTGCTCGCCATCGTGGCCTGGTGGCTGCTCGCGGCGCTGCGGCCGCCCGCGGCCGAGCCGATCCCGGCCGCACGGACCCGGGCCTACCGATTCATCGCCGCGTCGCTGGTGATCTCGCTGGCGGGCTGCATCGTCTCACTGGCGGAGCCGCTCGCACCGGCCGTCGTCCACGGCCTGCTGCGGTACTACTGGTTCCGGCTCGCCGACATCCTCGTGCCGCTGGGGCTGGCGGTCGCCGCGGCCGCGGTGGTCGGCGACGGGCCGCTGCTGGCCCGGCTGGTGCCCGTGCGGCCCGCCGTGACGCGCTGGGGGCTCGCGGCGGTCCTGTGCCTCGACCTCGTCCACGAGAGCCGGCACTGGCCGCTGCCCGGCCGGACGTCGCCAGCGGCCCGCAGCGACGGCAAGGTCGATGCCGCGGCCTGGCGGGACGCCTGCGACTGGATCGCGAACCACACGCCCGCGGATGCATGCGTCCTCACGCCGCGCGGCGCCTCGAGCCTGACCTGGTGGACCGGCCGTCGCGAAGTGGTGGGCTGGAAGAACAGCCCCCAGGATGCCGCGTCGCTGGTGGAATGGCGACGGCGGATCGTCGACTGTTTCTCACGCGACGGTGGATTCGCGAACATGGAGCGGTCCACCGCGGCGCTCGGCGCCGAGCGGGTGCGGCGGGTCGCCGACGCGTACGGCGCCACGCACGCCGTCGTTCCGCTCGACCTGCCTTCCGTCGCCGAGCTGCCGTTCGAGCGGATCTACGCCAACAAGGGCTATGCCGTGCTGCGTCTCAACGGAGAGTGAACCATGACCGCCGGACACCGGCCATCCCCCGCAGCATCGCCGGCCGAACGACCGCGGGTCGACGCGGTCGCCTTCGATCTCGACGGACTTCTCGTCAATACGGAGGAGCTCTACCAGCACGTCGGCGCGGAGCTGTTGAGGCGGCGGGGACGCTCGTTCGAGCCGGACCTGCTCGACGCGATGATGGGCAGGCCCCAGCCGGTGTCGCTCCGGATCATGATCGACTGGCACGGATTGGCCGACACCGTGGAGGGGCTGGCGGCGGAAACCGGCGAGATATTCCGGGCGATCCTCGATGCGGAGTTGCGGCCGATGCGCGGGGCCGTCGAACTCCTCGATGGCCTCGAGTCGGCACGTGATGGACGGGGCATTCCCCGGGGGGTCGCCACGAGCAGCGGTCCCGAATTCGCGCACGACGTGCTCGGACGCGTCGGTCTCCTCGACCGCTTCTCCTTCGTGCTGACCTGTGCCGACGTGACGCACGGCAAGCCACATCCGGAGATCTATCAGCTTGCCGCCCGCCGGTTGGCGGTCGATCCGCACAGGATGCTCGTGCTCGAGGACTCGCAGGCGGGCTGCCGCGCCGCGGTGGCGGCCGGGGCGGTCGCGGTGGCGGTGCCGGGCGGACACAGCCGCCGGCATGATTTCACCGGCGCGACATTCGTGGCCGAGTCGTTGGCCGATCCCGAGATCTATGCGTTGCTCGGGCTCGAGCCGGCGGTGTGACGCAAGCCGCGGTTGTCGGAATCAGCTGCCGCGCGTATCGTGTGGGCGGCGTGCGGCGGGAAGAGCGCCGGACGGAGCGGGCTGCGAAAGGATTCGAGCCGTGCGAGTGGCGATCATCGGGGCCGGGCCGGCGGGCCTCGCGGCCGGACTCGAGTTGTCGCGGCGCGGCGTGCCGGTCGTGGTGTACGAGGCTGGGCCGCACGTCGGCGGCATGTCGCGTTCGTTCCAGCTCTGGGGGCAGACGGTCGATGTCGGTCCGCATCGTTTCTTCAGCCTCGACGAGCGTGTCAAGTCTCTGTGGTCGGATCTGCTGGGTGACGACCGGCGGGTCGTCCGCAGGCGGACGCGCATCCGCTTTCGCGGCCGATTCATCGAGTATCCGCTGCGGCCGCTGAATGCGCTGGGGGCGATGGGGATCGTCGAGGCCGCCCGGTGCATGGCGAGCTTCTGCGCGGCGGGGCTGGTCCGGCGGGCGCGGGGCGATGACGAGGAGTCGTTCGAATCCCTGATGGTGCGCCGGTTCGGGCGGCGGCTGTTCGAGACCTTTTTCCGCTCGTACAGCGAGAAGGTGTGGGGGGTTTCCTGCGACCGGCTGTCGGCGGATTTCGCCGAGCAGCGGATCAGGGGCTTCTCGCTCGGCGAGGCCGTGCGGGCCACGTGGTCCACGGCCGTGCGTCGCCGCCACGCCACGATCGCCGACGGGTTCGACTACCCGCTGTCTGGCGCGGGTGAGGTCTATCGCAGGATGGCACGGCGGATCGAGGCGGCCGGTGGGCAGGTGCGGCTGTGCTCCCCGGTCGAGTCCGTCATCACGCAAGACCGCGGCGTGGTCGGGGTGCGGCTGGTCGGCGGGGCCACCGAGCCCCACGACAGGGTCGTGTCGACCATGCCGCTGCCCATGCTCCTGCGCGGCCTGGCGGGAGTTCCACCCGACGTGCAGGCCAGCGTCAGCCGGCTCCGTTTCCGTCATGCGGCGATCGTCTACCTCCACGTGGCCGCGTCCGACCTCTTTCCGGACCAATGGGTGTACGTCCACTCCCCGGACGTCCGCATGGGGAGGGTGACGAACTTCCGCAACTGGGTGCCGGAGATCACGCATGGCCTGCCGTCCACGATCCTCGCCGTCGAGTACTGGCACGACGAGCGGGAAACGCCGGCATTTGCCGACGAGCGGGCGATGGCGGCGCTCGCGGAACGAGATCTGCGGGCGACGGGGCTGCTGGGGCGCGAGCGGGTGACGGACGGTTTTCTCCTGCGGGTTCCCGGTTGCTATCCCGTCTACGAACTCGGTTATCGGCGCGAGGTCGCGCGGATCGCCGCGTGGCTGGCCGAATGCCGCGGCCTCACCGTGATCGGTCGAGGTGGAGCGTTCAAATACAACAACCAGGATCACAGCATGCTGATGGGGCTGCAGGCCGCCGACAACATCATGGCGGATCGCCCGCACGACCTGTGGGCGGTCAACACCGACTACGGCAGGTACCAGGAGGCGACGGCGCGGTAGTGCCGCCCGCCGCGCCTCAGTCCGGAGGCGTCGGGCCGCGGTCTGACGAGAGGATCGCCCGCAGGCAGTCGGCCAGCTCGGCGGTGCCTTCGCCGCGAGGCTCCCGCAGTGCCGCCTCGGCCACGGCCAGGGCGTCGGCCTCGCGGCCGGCGAGCCGATAGATCGAGGCCAGATTGGCGCGGGTCTGCATGGTGGGGGAGAGGGCGGCCGCGGCCTGGAAGTGCTCGGTCGCCGCCTCGACGTCGCCATCTGCGGCGAGCAGGATGGCGACGTTGGTGTGTGCCTCGGCGAAATCGGGCGACACCGTCAGCGCCGCCGCGTAGCAGGCGATCGCCTCCTCGGCGCGGCCCGCGTCATCGAGCGCCATCGCGAGGTTGTAGTGCGCATCCGGGAGTGCGGGGTTCAGGGCGATCGCCCGCCGGTAGTATTCGATCGCCTCCGCGCCATCGCCCCGCTCGTCCAGCAGCCGCGCCAGGTTGAACGCCGTCTTGGCGTGCAGCGGCCGGTGCCTGGGCGACACGGGCTGCAACGTCACCGCGTGGCGAAGGTGCGGAAGTGCATCGTCGTCGCGGCCCGCGGCGATCAGCATCGTCGCCAGATTGTACCGTGCCATGTGGTTGTCCGGCTGGTGCTCGACGACGTGCTCCCAGAGTCCGATGGTCGAGCGAAAGGTCTCCGCCCGCCGTGCGCTGACGGTGGCCAGCACGAGGGCGGCCCCCGCGGAAAGCGTCATCGCGAGGCGGAACATGGCATGCCGCGACGAAACGCGGCCGTCGGCGTCGTCGCGGCGGGCCGCGGCCGCGCCAACGACCGCCGCCGCGGCGATCGCCGCGAGCGGCAGGTACATCCTGCGATCCGCCATCACCTCGTCGAACATCGGAATGACGAACGTGGGGGCGAGCGGCAGCAGCATGCAGAAGCCCAAGAAGCCGAGCGGCGACCGGCGGTGGCAGGCTCGCGTCACGAGCAGCACCAGACAGAGGGTGGCGGCCGACCAGGGCCACGCCGTGGACGCGTCCGCGAGGTAGGGCATCTGGTAGTGGATGGCCAGCGGCCACGGCCAGATCGTCCTCCAGGCGTAGACGAAGATCGCCTTCGACTGCGTCAGCCACCAGGCCACGGCCGGGATGCCGACGTCGAATCCCGCCAGCGGGGTCCGATGGCCGCAGAGCGTGATGGCGATCGGGACGAGGGCGGTCGTCGCCAGCGTCGCGTAGAGCGGCCACGACGATCGCGGAATCCGGCCTGCGGTCGCGACGAACGTGCGCTCGTAGAGCAGCACCAGGATCGGAACCGCCACCATGACCTCCTTGGAGAGCATGCCGAGCAGACACGCCCCGGCCGCGGCCACCAGCCAGCGGCGGCGGTCGGAGGAGGCGGACCAAAAGCGGATGCAGCATGCCAACGTCGCGAAGCCGCACATCGCCATCAGGGACTCGGTCCGCTGGGTGACGTAGAGCACGCATTCCGCCTGCAGCGGATGCACGAGCCACAGCAGGGCCGCCGCGAAGGATGCGAGGAGCGCAGCGTCGGGCTCGAACCACAGCGGGCGATAGCGCACCAGGGTCTCGTGGATCACGAACCACAGGAGCAGGGCCGCGACGACGTGGATCGCGATGTTGACGAAACGATATCCCGCGGGGTCGACGCCGCCGACGGCATGGTTGATCGCGAGGCTGAGATTGGCGAGCGGGCGGGCGGATGTCGGCTGTCCGGCCGAAGGCGTCAGCGGCCTGTCGCCGTCGACGAAATCGCACAGCGGCCACAGGCCGACGATGGAGGGGTTGTCGGTGATCGCGGCCACGTCATCGCACACGAACGGCGCCGCGAGCAGGCCGCCGTAGATCGCCCATGTCACCGCAGCCATGACGACCGGGCCGCAGGCGAGGACGAACCGGCGCACGCTGGACGCACCCATGGGCATCGATCGGGCGGTGGGCGGCGGGACCACGAAAAGTGTCGGGCGGTTGGGCGTTCAGCGGTCGGCTGGGCCGCCAAGCGGGACTCCCAGGCGTTCGGCCTGCAGGTGCAGTGCCCGCTGGAAGGCCGGCAGCGGATAGTCCGAGCGGCGACGGATCGCCCAGATGTAGGTCGAATCGACGAGTTTGCGCGGGAGCTTCCCGGTGTCGACGAGCCGGGCGACGTGCTCGACGAACTCCGTCTCCTCCGGCCGCCGGGCCCGCAAGCCGGTCTTCAGCCGATCCGCCAACGATATGTCCGTCGCGTCGTCGCCGGCCTCGACGCTGCCGGCGGCGCCGGCGGACGGCGCCGCGCACGCGCGGCCGGCGAGCAGAGCCACGAGGAAGAGGGACGCGAAACGCATCGCGGGGACTCCGGGGGGGCACCGTGGTCGATGGGAGGAATAGGCTTCGGCCGGCGGATCGTCAATCGAGGATTCAGCCGCCGTCGGTGCGCGAAAATCGGGCGATCGCGTAGGACTTCTTTCCGGACCGCAGCACGAGCGTCGAACTGCCGGCCAGATCATTCACCGTGAGCCGGTAGGAGGGATCCGTGACCCGCCGGTTGTTGACGTAGGCACCGCCTTGTTCGATCGTGCGTCGCGCCGCGGCACGGCTCGCCGCGAGTTTCGTGGCCTCGAACGCCTCGACGAGCGGCAGCCCCTCGCCCTCGAGCGCCGCCCGCGCGAACTCGCGACTGGGCACGTCGCCGAAGATCTCGGCGAGTTGGCCGTCGTCGAGCCGTTCGATCTCCGCGCCGAAGAAGATCGCCGTCGCCTGGCGGGCGGCATCCAGCCCCGCATCGCCGTGCACCAGGCGGGTCAGTTCCTCGGCCAACCGCTTCTGCGTCTCGCGTTCGGCGGGGTTGGCCGCGCGGCGGGCGTCGATCGCCCGGACCTCTGCGAGCGGCAGCGGCGTGAGCCGTGCCAGGCAGCGTCCCGCGTCGTCGTCCTCGAGGTTGATCCAGTACTGGTAGAAGCGGTAGGGACTCGTGCGCCGCGGGTCGAGCCAGATCGCACCGGAGGCCGTCTTGCCCATCTTCGTGCCGTCCGACTTCGTCAGCAGCGGGCAGGTGATGCCGTGCAGCTCGCGCGACCGCAGCCGCCGGCCCAGTTCGATGCCCGCCGTGATGTTGCCCCACTGGTCGCTGCCGCCGATCTGGACGCGGCAGTCGAGCGCGTCGGAGAGGTGCACGAAGTCCCAGGCCTGCAGGAGCATGTAGCTGAATTCGGTGTAGGAGAGGCCACCGTCCCGATCCAGCCGGCTCTTCACGGAATCCTTGGCGAGCATCTGCGCGAGCGGCACGTGCTTCCCGACGTCGCGGAGGAAGGCAAGGTAGCCGACGCCCCGCATCCAGTCGGCGTTGTCGACGACGTGGTGCCGTGCCGCGCCTCCGGGACCAGCGGCGCCGAGAATCCGACGGATCTGTCCCCCGACGCCGGCGATGTTGGCCGCCAACTCCTCCGGAGAGAGGAGGTTCCGCTCCTCGCTGCGTCCGCTGGGATCGCCGATCATGCCCGTGGCGCCGCCGATCAGGGCGACCGGTTCGTGACCCGCTTCCGCCACGCGCCGGAGGAGGACGAGCGCGACGAGGTGGCCCACGTGCAGGCTGTCGGCCGTGGGGTCGAACCCGGCGTAGATCCGGCGGCCTGGCGTCGCGAGCCACTCGCGCAGTCGCGCCGTGTCGGTCGCCTGGTGGATCAGGCCGCGGGCTTCGAAATCGGTGAGGAGGTCGGTGGGCATGCGGAAAGCGAAAACGCGTCTTCTCTGCAGCAGCCGCGGCGGCGAGCCGGACGAGCGGCCGACATCATGTCATAAGTCGCGGCCGCACGCCTGCGCCGTTTCCTGCCCTTTTCCTGCCCCGTTTCGCCGGGAATTCCGCGACGCATCCGTGGCCCGGCCCCCGGCTACCGCCACATGCCGTCGTCGGCGAAGGGATGCACGGGGCCGGCCAGCCTGGCGGCGGGGAGTGCCTTGAGGGCGAGTTCGGCGAGCCGCAGGTCATCCCGCGACGTGATCTTGAGGTTCAACGGCGAGCCGGGCACGACCGTCACCCGCTGTCCGATGGCCTCGACGAGCTGCGCCTCGTCGGTCGGCTCGCCGCCCGCCGCGATCGCCGCCGCGAAGGCCCGCGTGAGCACGTCGCGAGAGAAGACCTGGGGCGTCTGCGCCTCCCACAGGCCGGCGCGGTCGACCGTCTCGGTGATCAGCGTGTCGGCGCCGACACGCTTGAGTGTGCCGACGACGGGCACGGCGAGGATCGCGGCCCCGGTGCGGGCACCGGCCTCGAAGACGCGATCGATCCAGACCGAGGCGATGCACGGCCGGGCCGCGTCATGGATCGCCACGAGGTCGATGTCGGGGGAGAGTTTCTCGAGGCCGCGGCGGACCGATTCGGCCCGGTGGGCGCCCCCTTCGGCCAGCGTGATCCCCATGAGGGCGAGGCTGGCGCCGAACTTCTCGACGAACGCCTCGCGGTCCTCCGGGGCGATCACGACGACGACCTGCTTCACGTCGCTGCGGTCGGTGAACTTCTCGGCGGCATGCAACCAGACCGGCCGGCCAGCCAGCGGCGCGAAAGGCTTCTTGTAGTTGGCGTCCTCGAAGCGGCTGCTCTTCCCGGCCGCGGCGAGGATGACTCCGACGTTCAAGGCATCAGACATCGCGTTGAAGATCTCGCGTTGAAAACCGAATCGCTCTGAAGGCAGGACCGGCAAGAGCTGCCTCCGAGGTGCCACGCACCCACGGCGTCCGCCGACGGAGAGCAGCGATCGTTCGTTGGTTGCCCTGCCGCTCCAGCCGAGGCGGCCATTCAGGATGGCGGTGCGGACTCCAGATCGGCCGGAAAGCCGCCGACAGGCTGCGACGCGATCGCGGCGTCCATCAGCATGCGGATCACGAACTTGCACGCGGGCTTGTCGTGGAGCCAGCCGGCGAACGCCTCCCCGTGGGCGAGATAGGCATCCTTGATCCATGCAGGCGACCGGGTGAGCAGCCAGTGTCGGAACAGCAGCCAACGCGGGTTGTCCGGTCCGTATACCGCGCGGGCGACCCAGCAAGCGCCGGCACCTCCACCGGCAGCACCGCCGCCGGCACCACCACCGCCCCCCTGGCCACCGGCGCCGCCCCCGCCACCGCCGCGGGCCCCGCCGGCGCCACCACCGGCGGCTTGGCCGCCACCTGCACCGCCACCCTGCCCGCCGCCGCCTTGGCCGCCGCCGCCCTGGCCGCCGCCGCCACCGCCGCCGCCGCCGGTGCCCTGGGCGCCGCCGCCGGCGAAGTTGAACTGCGTCACCTGCCCGATGTCGTTGAACGTCGGGGTGACGGAAATCCGCACGTACCGCCGATCGGCGGAGACGACCGCCCGAACGTTCATCTCGACGCCGACAGAGAGCGTGTCGATGATGGGCTGGTAGCCGACTCTGCCGCTGCGGAAGAACGGTGCGCCGGGCTTGCCGGTCGCCCGCGGCGCGGCCCGACTGTCGGAGAGCGAGGCGGCGGCGTCGGGGTCGACGAGCGCGTTGAGTTGCTGCGCGAGCACCGCCATGCCGATCTGCCGCTGCGCCACGGCGTCGTGCCTGACCTGAGCGTCGAAGAGCGGCTCCTTGCGGCGACCGAAGGGCACTTCCATGGTGACGAGCGTGTCGCCGGCGCCGACCGCCAGCTGCCGCCGCAGCTGCTGCTCTTGGGCGGTTCCCCGACGCAGGATCACGGTCGCGGTCACCGTGTCGGCCGCCACCTTGCCCATGACGCGGCGGATCACGAAGCGGTAGGTGCCGGGAAATGCCTCGGTCGCGACGTAGCGCTCGCGGTGCGTCGCGTTGTCGCGGTCCGCGGACGCCTCGGAGTCCGCCAGCAGCATGCCGCCCGATGTGGATCGCGGTGCCGACAGCGAGCAGACCGTCCCGGGTGGCTCCTCGACGAGCAGGTCGACGTCGGCATCGCCGTTCCACGAGACCTCGAGTTCGACGTCGCGGACGAGCGCGGCATCGACGGCGGCCTTGAACGCCTTGGCGTCCTCGCCCTTCCCCTCCTTCTCGAGGCGGTCGATGACGGTCTTGGAGAGACGTGCGGCCCGCGTGAAGATCTCCTGCTGGTCGACCGGCCACTCGGCCGACAGCACGCCCGGACACGCCCAGCGGAGCGTGTCGACGTCATCGGACCGGGCGGCGAGCGTCATGGCGAGGGCGTGCGCCTCCCGGCTCTCGGGATCGATCCGGGCCACCTGTCGGCACACGCGGATGGCCCGCTGCGGAGAGCCGAACCGGGCGAGGTAGTTGGCGAGCGTCAGCAGATCGGCGGGGGCCGCCGCGAAGTCGGCGGCGGAGAGGAGCGCCCGCTCGACGTCCTCACGCGGCCGCCCGGCGGCCTCGAGGGCGATCGCCAGGGCCTCGTACATCCAGGGTTCGGCGTGTCCGCACGAGATCGTCGCCGACAGCAGTTCGGACGCCTTGTCGAACCGCCCCTGGCGGCCCAATTCGGCCGCCGTCATCTGGATCCGTGCCAGACGGATGGCCCGCTTGCGCTCGTCGGCCCGTGCCGTTGAACCGGATTGCCCGCCGTTCGAGCCGTCGGGCCGCGCGGCCGACGACCCGGCCGCGGAGCCAGCCGGCTGCGGTGCCGCGGCCGCTTCCGCGGGCGGATCGAGGAAAGCCTCGATCGCGGCCCGCATGTCGGCCGCCTCGATGATCGAGTCGGGCAGTCCCAGATCGACCCCCTCCGCCGATTCGGTGAGGGGTTTTTGCCGGGCTGCCGGACGCGATGCTTCGGGCTTGTCGCCGGGGCGTCCGCCGGGCCCGCCCGCCGCGGCCGCAGCCACAGGCCGCTGCGGTTTCTTCGTGTCGGCGACGCGATCCCGCGCGTCGGCGATCTGGAACATGCCGCCGCCGCCGCCGCCGGCGCCGCCGAGGCCACCCATTCCCATGCCTCCTCCGCCCGCGATCCCCGCGGACGCGCGACCGGCGTTGTTGGAGCGGCCGGCAGTGCCGATGAAGGGATCCGTGACACCGGCAGACGTGCTGATGACGAGGTCGCCGATCGGGTAGACCTTCGTGATGAGCGTCGCCTCGGCCACGGTCTGGGTGGTGATCTTGAGCGTCTCGTCCTTGACCAGGTAGGTCAAAGGATCGCTGGGCGGCGGATTGATGCCCGCCAGGATGCGTTTCAGGGCGGAGCGGAGCGTGATGCCCGCGATGTTCTCGGTCACGAGGCTCTGGTCGAGATCGATCGTGGCCTCTTCGAGAGCCTTCAGATCCGCCACGATCTGGATGCCGAACTTGTCCCTCAACTGGCCGATGACGTCGCGGAGGGGCGTTTCCTGGAAGTCGAGCACGTCGACCGTCTTGTCGAGCACGTCGTGGATCTTCCGCTCGGCCGACCCAGGCCGCGACAGATCGACCGACTTGTACTGCTCGCGAAGCTTGGAGATCTCCCGCCACCGCTCCGGCGTCGGATAGTGCATGGGAGGCTCGTCGACGAACGGAATCGAGGCGATGTCGACGAGATGCAGGGCGTCCATGAAGTTGCGCTGTGTCTCCCGGCGAAATCGCATGTTCTGCGAGTCGTAGTGCAGGATCCGGGCCACGATCGGCGCCGTCCGGGCAATTTCCCGGGCGGTCATCGGCATGGGGTAGTTGCCGTAGATGTTGGACGCTTCGACGGCCATCTCGTCGGCGACCTCGCGCTCCGCGGTGATGAACTCGTCGTAGGTGCCCTCCGGGTCGTAGGCCAGTTGCAGCGGATCCGTGGAACGCTGCTGCAAGGGCCGCTGGTACCGCTGCTCGATGCCCTGCGTCAGGAGCGCCGTGTACCGCTCCGTCAACTGCTTGAAGCGTTCCTCGCGCTGCCGGAGTTCGCCGTCGAGCCGTTGCCGCTCGCGGCCGATGGCCGCCCGGCGTTCGGCCGCCAGGTCGGATTCGAGCTTCTCCCGGGACCGCACGACCGACTCCCGCAGGCTCATCTCGGTCTGTCGCACGAGCCGCTCACGCTGGGCCGGATCGAGGTCGTCCGACGCCTTCACCTCGGCCTGCAACTCCTTGAGTTCGGACCGTGCCCGGTCGGGATCGGACATCATGAGATGCCGGGCGTTCCGGAGTCGGACCGCCGTCTCCTGCTCCAGCCGCTGGGACCGCAGCCGGCGCATCCGCGTCTCCTCGACCAGCGCGTCGTCGGCGGGGGCGGGGGCGGGTACGGCCAGCGGATCCGCCGCCGGTGCGGGCAGGTCGTCGGCAAACGCGGACGACTGCCGGCGGACGGCCTCGCGGATGACGGCGGCTTCGGGGTTGTCCGGGTCGCGCCGCAGCGACGCCTGCGCGAGCCTGAGGGCTGCGGCGTCGGCACCCGCAGCCGCGGCCTGCCGCGACAGCACGGCGAGCGTGGCCGCCTCGCCGCGAATGGTCGCGCGGGCGAGATCGAGGCCCTCGCGGCCGACGAGGGGGAGAAAGAACCCGTCGGTGGCGCGGGCGTTCCGGGCCAGTTCGGCGAGGTAGGCGTTTTCCTGGTGGGGCGCCGCGTCCGGCACGGCGATCGTGACCGGGGTCGCGCCGGCGGGGCCCGACGGTGCGAGCATGAAGTCGACCTCCGCCCCCGTGACGTCGCCCTCGATGAGAAACACGGAATCCCTGTCTCCGCGGAGCGGCGGCAGTCGGGCGGGCAGCAGCCTCAGCCGCGCGTCCTGGGCGGCGCTCGTGAGGGAGACCTGGGTCGGCCAGCCGACCGGCGAGGACACGACGGCCGCCATCCGGGCGCCCGCATCCCCGGGGGCGACGGTGTCCTCCGGAACAACGAAGACGCCGCCAGTGTCGCTCGCCAGGGCGGCCAGGCACGGCCAGTTGAGCTGGGGACCGATGCCGACGCACGAGAAGGAAATCTGCCGCGACGCGAGCGTCTCGACCACCTGCCTGAATGCATCGGCATCGACGCCGGCGATGCCGGGGCCGTCGCCGATGTAGACGATCGCGTTGTTCGCCTTCGGCTCGGGGCCGGCGGCGTCGAAGATCGCCAGTGCGGCCTCGATGGCCTCGATCAGGTCGGTCGAGCCCAGGGGGGTGCGGCGATCGAGTTCGGTCAGTGCCGCGGCGATCCGTGCGTCGCCCTTCGGAGCGAAGCCCTTCACGAGCGGCACGCAGCTCACGTCGGCCGCCGCCGGGCAGTAGCGATCGAGGCTGCCGGCCTTCTCGAGCATGCCGGCGAGCGCTTCGAGGCTGCGCTGCTTGTGGTGGCCCACCTGGCTGGCGGAGGTGTCGACGAGCACCACCACCCGTGCGCCGACCGCGGCACCCCGCGGAGGAGTCCACCGCAGCCCCACGGCGGTCACGGGAGGGCCGCCCTCCTCGTCTTCGGCGACGAACGATTCCACGAAGGAGATGGCGACGGCCGGCTCCGGGGCCGCGGAGGGGGCGGAGAACAGCGGCGCACTGGCGGCCAGCAGCGTGGCCGCAGCTGCGGCCAGAAGGCGGCTTTCTCGGGCAATGCCGCCCTGCCGGAACGCGTTTGTACGAGCAGACATGGTTCCTCCGTGTTCGGCTGGCCCCGTGACGACGCATCGCCACGCGCTGTCCTCGTGATCCGGGATCCATCGAGAGCACATGTGATCTAGAGCATATTTGGACGCCGCCGAGCCGCCAACGTCGTTCTGCCCGTGCATTACGCGATTCCGCAGCGGTTTCTGGCCCGTATCGCAGCTTTCGATGCGGGGCCGGCCATGCTCGACTGCCCGCGGGAAGGCGGGCGTTTTCGTGTTGGAGCCAGCCGCGTGCGCGGCGATACTGGCCCGCCGACAGCCCTGCGCCGGGAGATCCCCGCAGGAGCCGCTGACGCCGGGTGAACGTCCGGGCGACTCGAGCAGGATTCGAGTGCATGCCATGACATGACAGGTTCAGGGACGATGTTCGGTATTTTTTCCAGGATGGATTTCAAGACGGATCGTGGTCGGCTGGCGGCGGCCTGCGGCGGCCTGCTCGCCGTGGGGATCGCGGCGGGCGGGGGCAGGGCCCAGCCGCCCGCGACAACGGGCCGCCCGCCGGCAGCGTCCGATGCCGGGCGGACCTTCACGCCGGAGGAACGGACAAACATCGCCGTCTACGACAACGTCAATCGGAGCGTGGCGAACATCAACACAAAGGCGTCGGTCAGCAGCGGGCTGTTTTTGATCGAGGTGCCCTCGGAGGGGGCCGGGTCCGGCATCGTGCTCGACAAGCAGGGACATGTGCTGACCAACTACCACGTCGTCGACGGGGCGCGGGAAATCCAGGTGCTGCTGTTCGACGGGTCCTCGCACTCCGGCACGCTCGTGGGCCACGACCCGGCCACCGATGTCGCCGTGCTCAAGGTCGAGGCCCCGGCCGCGCTCCTGGAGCCGGTCGTATTCGGCAGCTCCAACAACCTGCACGTCGGGCAGCGGGTGTTCGCGATCGGCAATCCGTTCGGCCTGGAGCGGACGCTCACGACCGGCATCATTTCCAGCCTCAATCGCTCGCTGCCGACCCGCACGGGCAGGACCATCAAGTCGATCATCCAGACTGACGCCGCGATCAATCCAGGCAATTCCGGGGGCCCGTTGCTCGACAGCGGCAGCCGGCTCATCGGCATGAACACCGCGATCGCGAGCCGGACCGGCCAGAGTTCCGGCGTGGGCTTCGCGATTCCCGTCGGCACGCTGGCCCGGGTCGTTCCCCAGCTGATTCAGCATGGAAAGGTGGTGCGTCCCGACGCTGGAGTGGCCCGCGTGTACCAGACCGACGCCGGCCTGCTCGTGGCCGCCGTGGTGCCCGACGGGCCGGCCGAACGGGCGGGCATGCGCGGGTTTCGCGTCCTCCGCGAACGCCGGCGGCAGGGGCCGTTCGTGGCGGAGTTTGAGCGGGTCGATCGCTCGGGAGCGGATGTGATCGTCGCAGTGGCTGGGGAAGCGGTGCGCACTGCGGACGATTTCCTGTCGGCGATCGAGTCGAAAAATCCCGGCGATCAGGTGCTCGTGACCGTGACGCGGGAGGGGAGAAGGCTGGATCTGCCGCTCATTCTCGCCGCTGAAAAATAGACGTTTCCAGCCAGCTACGAGGCTGCGGATGATCCGCCGGGACGGCGGAGATTCTCTCGAGGAGCGGCTGCCGCCGGGCCGAAAGCGGCTTGCGGAAAAAATTTTGTCGCGGACCCGCGGGGCGATTGACCTGCTCCCCGATCCTGCTAAGATTCACGAACCGGGACGGCGACCGGAAGGTTGCCGGGCCTCGGACGTTCATTGACAATTCGGCAGTTGATCTCTTTCGGTTTCGGCCGGCACGCGATCGTGTGACCGGCACCGGCGGGAAGTCTGCGGAGCCACCGTGCTCCTAGGGCGCCTGCCGGGAAGAAAGAAGAAGACAGGTCATTCTCTTTCAGAGATTTTCCCGGCCTGCCAGCCCCTCGGGGACCCGGCAGTCGGGGTTCGGCAAATCAACCGCCCCGTCGCGACTCGTCGCGACTGCGGGTGGACACTCCTGGCGGCAACGCCAGGATGACGAGCCAATCAATTGAAGGGTTTGATTCTGGCTCAGAATGAACGTTGGCGGCGTGGATTAGGCATGCAAGTCGAGCGAGAACCGTAGCAATACGGGGACAGCGGCGAAAGGGACAGTAATGTGTAGGTA
>Ga0214917_10002987_pt1 | contig 20067 bp, 19 predicted proteins | sample LL_1208_BB_MetaG_FD_177983 | JGI IMG/M metagenome (GOLD analysis project Ga0214917, IMG submission 177983) | Freshwater microbial communities from Lake Lanier, Atlanta, Georgia, United States - LL_1208_BB | ecosystem: Environmental > Aquatic > Freshwater > Lake | place: USA: Georgia | collected...
TGGCCAGAGGCGGCAGCTGACATTCAAGAGACTCTGAAGGGCGTTGTTCGAACCCTTCGTTCTGCCTCGTATGAAAGTGCAGTCGGTTGGCTGAATAGGGCGGTGTCCCGATATTCAGCCGCACCGCAATTGCTCGACGCCATTATTCAGACGTTACCGAGTTTGGATTCGGATTTGGCGTGTCGATTCTGTTTGGATTTGGTTTCACGAAGTCCATTTCCTGAAGTTCGGGAGTTAATTTTGGGCTCCGCAATGAAGATGCCAACGGCTCAACTTTCGGGAGAACGGCAAGTTCAGTTGCTCGATCGGGTACTTCACGAATTACCGACGGAGTCTCAGTGGATTGTCGATCAATTTGGGATTGCCGCACCTAAATTGGGTAAGTTGTTTACCCGAGATCAGGTGGATCGCCTGATCCAGTGGGGGGGGCGTCAGTCTAACGATGTAATGTCTCGATTGATCGATGTAACGGTCGCGCAAATGCCGCGTTTTTTGATTCGGTTTCCATCCGAGGCAATCGGACGATATGTGCGGGGCTCTGCGGACGGTACCGATTTTGCTGAATACGAGGCGCGGCTTAAGCGGGTTACCAGGCACGTTGGGGTTGAGGAGGCGTGGACTCTGACTGCTCGTTATCTTGACGCATACCCGGATGATGTTGGCCGTTTTATCAAATGGATGAAATTTGAATTAGTCGCTTACGGATTTCAGGTCGTCGTGAAATCGTCGCAATCGTTGGATGGGTTACGGAAATGGTTTCCATTGATTGAAGCGGGCGTTAAGGGATCAACCGAACTAGTACCGTATCTATACCCTCATTTTCACTCACTTGCAGGCCAGGCCGATTACGACCTGGTTAAGCCTTTCGAGCATCTCTGTACCTCCTTTTTAGACTATAAAAAAAAGAAAGCAGCCGAGGACAAAAAACGCCTTGCGGCGGTGGAGGAAAGGGCTCGGAGAGAATTTCAACGGGCATTCGATGGTATCAAGGCTAAATTTCAGGCCCAAATGGATCGATTGTACATTGGATTGTCGACGCCGTCCGAACAACACCCGGATCGGTTTCCTCATGAACTCTCTCGACAGCTGGTCGACGACTTTTTCGAAATAGATGATTTGAAAATGCAGCGGGCTATTTTGGATACTCGTTTTGCCTGGGGACGAGAATGGCAGATGTTTCAGGTCATTCCAATTATTGCCCAAGATACGGCCTGTTTGGATCGCTTAAAGACAGATCACGGTTTGAACCCGGTATCAGCATTAAATGGGCATTTAGCGATCTCTGTTCCGTTGCGGCATGATAACGTTGATTTTCTGAATTATATGTTGCAAGAGGGCTTAGATCCTAACACGACATTTATCAATTTGCAGCGTAATGAAGTCTCCATCTTTGAGTATGCGGCGCGATGTAAATCCATGAAATGTGTGGATGCGTTATTGGACGCACCTGGGCTTGTCTTAGAAGGGCAGCCGAATCTAATGCCCGTGGTTTTGGTATTGGCAGTATTGGGAGAGTTTGAGTTAATCGAGTATATCGAAACTCGCAGACCGGTATCCACGTCGCCGTCTGCGTGCACGGCGCGGATGTCACAGCTGTTTCGTCTATTTGTAGCCAAAGATAGTTTCTTGTTTGGTGATCGAACCGCCTCAGATGTTGCGATAAACGGCTTAAAGTATTTACTTGGCCGGAACTTTGTTTCGTTTAATTATCCGGTCAAATTTAATTGGGGTCGCGAGGTTAAACCCTTATCTGCGGCCTTGATGTTGGAGGCTACGAATGCGGTCCATTATGATCCTGATCGCGGCTTAAGTGCCACGCTCCTTCAATGTGGGGCGAGTTTGGACTCTGCAAGTCGATTGGATTTAATGTTCATTTACGCACATGCGCTGTTGGAACCGTCGCAAAATGATCATTTAAAACGGTTTTTGAAAACAAAGTTTGCGGAACTTGGAGCCGCCCTTCCAGTCGAAGCGATTCGGGGGTTTTTTCGCTCTCGGGAATTTTTAGAACAAGAAAGCCGTGCCGTAGCAGCGATCCGAACCATCCGCGAGTTTGGATTCGGTGATATGTCGCGATTTGAGTTTATACGTTTGGGGATTGAGAGCTATCCCCGGTTCAAAGCGGGTATTCGAGAACTCTTGGTCGATGGCGGCGGATGGGTTGGCGATGGATCTAATCGCTTTAGCCTGGCCTTCCAGGTCGCGATCCACTGCCCATTTTCGATTTTTGAATATTGCCATCGGTCTCTGGCGATGCCCTTGACTGATTTGTCTCGCGTAGAATCCGTGGATGCTGCCGACCCGATTTTACTCAATATGGCCGAATCGATCAGCACATTGAATCCGTCGCAGCTATCGATTCGAATGTGCAATGCGTTGACTGTATATGCGGGCGGTTTACCGATCTTTCAGGTGGGCGGTTGGGGGCCCTCGATTATCGATTACGAACAGAAAATAGGGTATTTAGGCCGGCATGGCATTAAGATTCGGGAGGAATATCGTGACCTTGTGAATGATATTCGGATTGCGGTGGCTGCGAAACGACTTACGGGTTTCTAGATAGAATGGTTGATATTACCGCTGAACTCGATAGTCCGGGTCTAAACGGGATGATTTGAACGTCTCCTCCGTATTCTTTAATAACGTTATATTCAGGCAGGGTTGCGGCTCATAGTCACCACCCTTGGTATGGATATCCGGCTGGATGCATCGGATGAGTTCGATGGGCGTGTCCTCGTCAAAAATACAGACATAATCCACTGCCTGCAGGCCGGCCATTACACGGGCCCGATTTAATTCCGTGTTGATTGGCCGAGTCGGTCCTTTCAGACGGTGGACCGACCCGTCGGAATTCAAACCCACGATCAAAACATCCCCTAACGCCCGCGCATCTTCGAGATACGCTACATGTCCTGCGTGAAGAATATCGAAGCATCCGTTGGTGAATACGACCGTTTGGTGTCGAGATTTGAGTGTCTCGCGAATCGTGATAAGGGTTTCGCGGTTTACAATTTTGGATTCCATGGGTTAATCGTTATGAATCGCGGTCGCAATTTCGTCTAGGGTAACGGTTGATGTGCCCAGCTTTCCGACGACAACGCCGGCTGCATAGTTAGCAAGACTCGCGCTCAGTTCCCAAGACAGTTGAGACGCCAGCCCTAACGCCAACATCGAAATGACGGTATCCCCGGCTCCGGTTATGTCACAGACCTCTTTGGCCTTGGTTGGTATGTCCCATTTTTTATTTTTATGGATGAGAGACATCCCTTTTTCTGATCGTGTGACCAGTAATGTTTTGAGTTTTAGTTTTTCTTTCAGTTTTTGGCCTTCTTTGAGAAGGTCGTCTTCCGATTTTGGTGTTTTACCAATTGCAGCGATAAATTCACCAAAATTAGGGGTTAATACGGTTGCCCCTTTATACTTTTTATACGAATTCCCTTTGGGATCAATGACGACCGGAATGTTTAAGGTTTGAGCCAACTGAATGATGCTTTGAACTAAACGATCAGGTAAAGTGCCTTTGAGGTAGTCTGAAATGATAATGGCATGGCTTGTGGGTAGCGCTGATTCCAGCTGATTTAGGAGCTTTTTTTGGGTGTTGGGGCCGATCGGGGACGGGTCTTCTCGATCCACCCGGACAATGTGTTGATGATTGGCCACAATTCTGGACTTAAGGATGGTTGGCTTTGTGGACGAATGGACGATGCCATCAACGTCGATATTGAGCCCTTTGAGAGCAGTTGTGAGCTTAGCACCAGAGCTGTCGTGCCCGATGACGCCGAACATTTTGACAGCGGCGCCAAGCGTAACCAAGTTATTCGCAACGTTTGCAGCACCACCTGGTACAACGGTGGTCGATTGCACGGCACACACGGGTACCGGGGCTTCAGGTGAAATCCGATTGACTGTACACCAATGATATTCGTCCAACATGACGTCCCCGATGACGCATATTTGGCGATTGCTGCAGTGTGTCAGTCCGCCTAATAATTCGGATTTATCCATTACATGAACCGGTTATAGCTGAGTCCCACGCTGTAATAACTTCCCCCACTTGCAGCGTCTTTTCCGACGTCCAATATGTTGACTCGTAAACTCAGATCCGGATAGATCGCGAAACGAAGTCCTCCGTTGAGGGTGTACGTTTTTTGTTTGCCGCTAAAGTCGGCCAAGAATGACATGTGATCGTTGACGATGTATTCGATTCCACCCATTAACGTTGGGTCAATTTGGTCAGAAATAAACGTATTAAATCCAAGGTGTGCGCTTAATCCGCCCTGAAATTTTTTGCTCATGACGAGATAGAGCCCCGTGTCAGATTTCGAGGCCAAATTTTGGAGTCCTACCGCGAAACTCATCGGATAACGTGAGGCATCCGAAATGAGAAAATATTTCATGTTGATGAAGACGCCTTCGGTTGGCGTTGCGCCCCCAATAATGCCCAATTCGACATTTTTGAACATGCCCATATTGAATTTGTAGTAGCCTTGTTTTGCAGTTGAGGTGCCACGAAAATCGTAAGCCAAGTTAAATTGTTGATATTCCAGCGATTCTGCGGTCGGAATCACGATGAGGCCTGAGGGGCCAAAAAATGTGGGATCGGCAGCGATTGGGATGGCCAGTCCGATGATGGCCAATGCGATCCAAAGTACACGGTTTAACATTTTAGGTCCTTTCGTTTGCGAAACTGATGCCGAATCCAAGCATCTTTTTTGAGTTCTTGAAAATGATTTCCGGCGGGAAACCCTGACACCATCGACTTTTCAGGAACATCGTGAGTGACTCCGGATCGTGCCGCAACAATGCTGTCGTCGCCTATCTTGACGGTGTTAATTCCGGCTTGGCCACCAATTTGGACGCGATTCCCGATAACGGAATGGCCGACGGTCCCGCTTTGGCCAGCAAATGCGCAGTCAGTGCCAATTTGGGTATTGTGGGCAATGTGACACAGGTTGTCAATTTTGGTACCTGTCCCAATAACGGTGTCCTCAAGTACTCCGCGATCGACGGTGACATTGGCCCCAAGTTCAACGTTATCTCCAATAATGACACGTCCGACGTGGGGGATTTTTCCCCATTTTCCACCATCCGAATAATATCCAAATCCATCACTTCCGATCACGGTACCTGCATGGATGATAACGTCGTTTCCGATAACGCAATTTGGATAAATGGTGACGTTAGGATGTATGACGCATCGTGTTCCGATGCGGACATTGGCACCAATGCTAACGCCGTCTCGAATGTGGGCGGGGTGATCAACGGTCGCCGTCGTATCGATAATGGCGTGGGGAGATATGTAATGATCGACTTGTATTGGGTAAAACAGTGAAATGGTCTGTGCCAGTGCTTTTCGGGTATTTTTGACTATGATTTGGTTGGGGATGTCAGGGAGCTCTTTGAACGTAATTACGGCTACAATACCCCGGTTTCGAATGGACGGAAGTGCCGTTTTAGACAATACAAAGGTGAGCGTGTCTGAAGTGGCGGTTACAAGTGGGGCGATCCGAACCACATCGTGATCCGGGTCGCCGATTAATGCCCCCCCCAATGTTGTAGCGATTACCCCTAATTTCACTGTTTATTGAGTCGGGTAATGACCGAATCTGTCAGATCGAATCCGCCCGCAAGAATGGCGCGTTTGTCGAGAACCACGTCGATCCCAAATTGTTTGGCTACTGTTTCGGATACTTCAAAAATAGTAGCGGCCATTTTTCGATTGGCTTCTGCTTCGTATTTTATAAGTTCTTCTTGTTTGGGCTTTAGTTCACTTTCGGTTTTTTGGATGAACTTTTGAATGTCGTCTTCTTTTTTTGATTTTTTCTTAATTTCGTCTAGTTTTTTGTTCTTTTCTTCGAATAGTTTTTGATAGCCCTCACGCCGTTTTTGGATATCTTGCTGAAGTTTTACCGCTTCTTTGTAGCGTGAAAATACCTTTTCGAGGTCGACAAATCCGATGTTGTCGGCGAATGCGGTGGACGCCATCCCAGTTAATGTCATCATTGCGACTAATATAGTGAAACAAAATTTTGCGAGTCGATTCATGGTACCTTCTCTCGTTTATGAAAAATGGGGGCTGATTAATGGCGGGAATTATAGCGTGAAATTCCATTTGGACCAATGTATCTATTGACCGATTGCGTTAGGGTCGCGACAATTCTATTCACGCTCATGTTTTTGAATGAATTGGAATCTGTCATTCGCGATCGCATTACGACTCCGTCCAGCGGGTCGTACGTTAACTCCCTTGTGGCCAGTGGGTTGGACCGCGTCCTTAAAAAGATTGGGGAAGAAGCAGGCGAGGTTATTATTGCAGCCAAAAATCAATCCCCTGACGAGTTGCGGTATGAGGCTGCTGACTTGGTATTCCACTTGTCCATTGTGCTTCAAATGGCCGGATTGAGTTGGCAAGATATCGATGATGAATTGCGGCGGCGACACAGTTGAGCGTACTGATTCTTAAATCGCTCCATCTTATTTTTGCGATTTCATGGTTTTCGGGGCTTTTTTTTTGGATTCGGATGATGGTGTATCACGCGGAGGCGATTGAAATGGGTCGAAATCAGGATGTGCTGGATCTAATGGCGCTCGCACAGCGGCGTATTCAGACGTTTGTTTTAAATCCGGCGGTGGTAGGGACATTCGGATTCGGAGTGGCGTTGATGGTAGTGACTCGGGCATATACTCTCCCGTGGTTTCATGTGAAATTAACCTTGGTATTTGGGGTTTTGGCCCTTCATATATGGCTGTCGCGGATGAGTCGGCAGTTTGGATCTGGAGTGAATGGGCTTAAGTCGCGGTCGTTTCGCATGATAAATGAACTCCCCTTTGTTTTATTGGTCGGTATTGTATTTACGGCCGTGTTTCGATTGCCGACGGCAGGGCTTAAGGCAATGGCGGTGTTGATCGGATTGGTTGGGGCTGTAATGGTGTTAATAAGGAGCTTTCGGCGATGACAGATGCCTTGGCCTTTGGTCCTGATATTGATCCGATTGATCGGTCCCAAATATGGGTAACGGATAGCCATCGTATGGGGGATAAATATCCGGATGCCGCATGTTTATCGACGATTCGACCTGATGGTTATCCAGATGGCAGGATGGTGTTGGTGCGTTATATCTCAGATGCGGGGTTTGTGTTTTTTACCAATTCGCAGTCAATGAAGGGGCAAAGTGTTGGGCGGATCCCCAAAGCCAGCCTCACATTTTATTGGAGATCATTGGGGCGTCAGTTGCGTGTACATGGCGATGTAGAGCCCGTGACTGACCAGGCTTCTGATGATTATTTTAATGGCCGTTTTTTAATTAGTCAGTTGGGGGCATGGGCATCTGAGCAGAGTCGTCCGGTTGCGTCGCGAGACTATTTGTTGCAACGGGTCGAGGAAATGCGTCAAAAATTTGACGGGGGGCCGGTGCCTCGTCCCCCTCATTGGATTGGGTATTGTATTGTGCCTCGGCGTATCGAATTTTGGATCGAAGGGGATTATCGGCTTCATGATCGGTTTGAGTATAGCCGGCATGCGGATGGATGGTCGTTTTTACGTTTAAATCCTTGAGACGTTGATGATTGAATTGGTCTTTTTGGTGTTTTTGTTGGTATTGAATGGGATTTTTGCGATGGGCGAAATCGCCATGGTATCGTCCCGAAAAACGCGGCTGGAAGATCGGGCAAAACGGGGCAATCCTGGGGCAAAAGCAGCGCTGGTATTGCTTGAAAACCCAGACCGGCTGTTGTCGACGGTTCAGGTGGGTATTACCTCCGTAAGTACGATTGCCGGCGCATTTGGCGGAATTGCGGTGGCCAACGACTTGGCGAATTTTTTAATGCAGGTATTTTCGATTAGTGCGCCCGTGGCGGATGGCGTTGCCATGGTCGTGGTTGTTGGCTTGATTACATTTTTGTCTCTGGTCTTTGGGGAATTGGTTCCCAAATCGATTGCGTTAAATAATCCAGAGCCTGTGGCGATGATGGCCGCCCCGATCTTGGTGGGTATTGCAACCATCACCCACCCGTTGATTCGGTTTTTGTCCTGGATTACCGCGGTTGTACTGAAACTGTTGGGGATTTCGAATCAGCGCGTGTCTCCGGTGAGTGAAGCCGAGTTTAAGTTGATGATTGAAGAAGGGGTTCAGCACGGGGTCATTGAGCGCCAGGAATCTGAAATGTTAAAGGGGATCTTTCGATTTGATGACCTAAAGGCACCTTCGATGATGACCCATCGCCAGCATTTGGTATGGATTAACGTGAATACGCCGCCTCGGATGATTCGGGCTCAGATTTTGGAATCTGAATATACCAAGTTTTTAGTATGTGATGATCAATTGGATACTATCGTTGGCGTTCTATTGGTGAAGGATTATTTGCGGCAATTGGATGCGGGTAAGGATCCGGATTTGCGACAATTGGTGGTCCCTCCGCTATTTATTCCAGAGGCCATGACCGGACTTAAAATTCTCGAAAAATTTCGCGAAAACAAATGTTATGTTGGTGTGGTAATCAGCGAACATGGCGTGGTTGAGGGGTGGATAACTCTGCGTGATTTGATCGAAAGTATTGTAGGTGAACTCCCCGATAGCGGGGATCCAGATGTGCCCGACTTTGTTCAGCGTGAAGACGGGTCATGGTTGGTTGATGGGGCGGTATTGCTGGACGATTTGCGTGAACGTTTCCAATTGGATGATATTGATAACGAAGATCGGAGCTATTCGACTTTGGGCGGATTGATGATGGATCAGCTCAATAAAGTGCCCCGTGTTGGCGACTATTTTGTTGAATGGGGATATCGGTTTGAGGTTGTTGATATGGATGGTCATCGTGTGGACAAGGTGTTGTTGATCCCAATGTCAGATCAAATAATAGAACTCGAGGAAAAAGCATGATCATTGTAACCGGCGGAGCAGGGTTTATCGGTAGTGCATTTGTATGGCGTCTGAATCAAGAGGGAATTACGGATATTATTATCGTTGATACCCTGAAAACCTCTGAAAAATGGCGCAATTTGGTGGGGCTCGAATATGACAACTATCTTCACAAAGATGACTTTTTGGATATGGTTTTGGAGAATGCGTTACCCAAGGGGGTCGAGGCGATCGTTCATATGGGGGCTTGTTCAGCCACCACTGAATTGGATGGCGATTATTTGATGGAGAACAACTATCGATATACCCAAATTTTGGCGGATTGGGCGATTAAGAAAAATGTTCGATTTATTTATGCCAGCAGTGCGGCTACCTATGGCAATGGACATAACGGATTCGATGACGACCATAGTAAGTTGAATACCTTGCGTCCGATTAATCGATACGGATATTCCAAACAATTTTTTGACTTGGTGGCATTGCGACATGGGATGTTGGACCATTGTGTCGGGCTTAAATTTTTTAATGTGTTTGGGCCTAACGAATATCATAAAGGTGATATGCGTAGCGTTGTTTGTAAGGCCCATCGCGAGATCTTTGAAACGGGCAAAATTCAATTGTTTAAATCGCATCGCCCCGATTATGGAGACGGCGAACAAAAACGCGATTTTATCTATATTAAAGATGTCGTGGATGCCATGTGGTATTTGCTCAATAACCGAAAGATTTCGGGTGTCTTCAATTTGGGAACGGGGCTGGCACGCAGCTGGAATGAAGTGGCATATGCTTTGTTTGCTGCTTTAGGGCGAGAGCCCAATATCGAATATTTTGATATGCCAGTTGCCCTGCGTAATCAGTATCAGTATTTTACCCAAGCTAATATGGATAAGTTGAAAGCGGTGTTGCCCGGGCTTCGGTTTAGATCCCTCGAGGATACCATCCGCGAATATGCCGTCGATTACCTCAACCAAAACCGCTACCTGTAAAAATCGCCAATTTGCGGCCTATGCCTCGGCTTAACTATACGCTGGGCCTGAAGGCTCCGCTCTGCGATAGTCTGCGCCTCGGCCTAGACCACAACTTGACGATTTTGCCGTGTCTATTGTGGGGGTTGGGTTGAACGGTTTCTTGCGTGCGCCCTGGGAATGGCGTTCTGTGGTGGAGCCACATAATCCAACCGATTGGTGAAATCTGACGACCGTTAAATCCGATAACCTTGTATGTTAATCCGTACGCTTGCGCTGCCGAGCGCCCTTTCGCCCGAATCCCGTCACGTGATCTCCGTTTTGATGAAAAATGCGGAGTCGTCGATTGACGACTATTACGACCATCGAGAAATGACGGATCGCCAAATGATTAAATATATTGGGATCACTAAAGAACAGCTGGTTGAGATCGTGCAGAATCCCGATAACTGGACTGAATTTGTTCCCCCAATGCCCTTGGGGCCGGTTCTGCGAGACGCTCAGGGCTACACCACCGAATCCCGCGAGTTGTCTCAGACACAATGGGAAACGATCTCTAAACTCGCGAAACAAGCCGTGCCCACTCTGGGAGATGAGCAACGATTTATGTCGGTTGAGTTTTTTCGTCATGGCACGGACGCATTGCTGATGGAGGACTGGCACATCGACCGATTGGGCGATCAACCAACATTTACCCTCTCCTATGGCGATCCGCTAGTAGGGGGAACGGAATACTTGCGTTTACCTCGATTTAAGGGCAATTCTCCCGTTCAAGCCGCAACTGTAATTGGCGCAATTGTAGATCATTGCTTGTCGACCGCGTTAGAGCACCCAGATATACAGTCCCTTGTCGAGCCGCTTGTTTGCCACTCCGAAGTTGGACAACTGTACCTCGGGTTGGTGAATCAGCATTTTCATCGATCACCTCTCGAATATTGCGATCGGGTCCATTACGTGATCATTCCGGAATAGACCCTCGATCTCTGCTTTCATTTCCCCAAAAAATGAAACTGTGGTAGTTTGAAGACGATATTATTCTGGTGAGGAGACATCATTGAAACACGCTATTCGCCTCGAAATTGTTGTTACGTTTCAACGGAAACGCTTTAAAGCGGTATCCCCTGCCTTTCCGAGTTGCCAAGGTGTTGGTAAATCCGAAGATGAGGCTGTCGAGAAGCTGAATACCGCGATTTCCAAACGCATTGCGGATGTCGCCAAAAAAACACTAACACAAATTGTGACCTCTGAATGTTTGCTGTCTGAACCCGTTGTTAGTAAGTCGTCTAATGCTAAGGGGACTCGTCGGGTTTATGAGATCGATGCAACCGCTTTTGGCCGACCGGCCCCCAGTCGATTGAGTTATCCAGCTCCTGATCCAAATGAATACCGCGTGCCACCCGAACAAGATATTCGGCGCCTGTTGGGGACGTTAGATCACGAACTGCCTGAGCTGCGGCATGTTGGCGCAATGCCGTTTGGTGATTCATTTGGGTCCGGTGATGATGATATGGGCATGGATGGGATGGTTTTTGGATTCCCTCTGAATTTGAACTAGCCATGTCACAACCCACCCTCCACGAAATTCGTCATAGTGCGTCCCATGTATTGGCTCAGGCCGTATTGGCATTGTTTCCAGAGGCCAAATTAGGGATTGGACCTGCCATTGATGAGGGATTTTATTACGATTTTGATCTGCCACGAACCCTTACACCGGATGATTTAACCGATCTTGAACAGAAAATGAGAGCGATTATCGCTGAAAATCAAGAGTTTTCGACCTATAATTTGGACCGTGAGGAAACGGAAGTTGTTTTATCCGAAAGCCAACAGCCCTATAAATTGGAAATTATTAACGATCTGAATTTAGGCGAATATTCATTTTATAAAAATGGTCCCTTTGTGGATTTGTGCCGAGGTCCCCATGTGGCGCATACGGGTCAAATCGGTGCTATTAAACTGTTACGGGTGTCAGGGGCATATTGGCGAGGGTCCGAAAAAAATAAGATGCTCCAGCGAATTTATGGCACAGCCTTCCATACTCAGGAAGAACTGGATACGTATCTTCATCGTTTAGAGGAAGCCGCTAAACGGGACCACCGCCTATTGGGCAAAGAATTGGACTTGTTTAGTATTCAAGAGGATATCGGCCCAGGGTTGATCTTGTGGCATCCTAAGGGGGCTCGGGTAAGGTCTATTATTGAAGACTATTGGCGGAAAGCCCATTTTCGGGCCGGCTATGAATTATTGTATACGCCTCATGTTGGGCGAAGCCAGTTGTGGGAAACCAGCGGGCATTTGTCGTTTTATAACGAAAATATGTACGCCAAAATGGATGTGGACGACCACGAGTATTACGTTAAACCCATGAATTGTCCCTTCCATGTCATGATTTACAACAATCGCCATTGGTCCTACCGGGATATGCCACTGCGCTTCGCAGAATTGGGTACAGTGTATCGATACGAGCGAAGTGGGGTGTTACATGGATTGATGCGGGTACGTGGGTTTACTCAGGATGACGCGCATATTGTCTGTACTCCCGATCAAGTGGAATCTGAGATATCCGATGTACTAAAGTTGTGTTTTAACATGCTGACCGATTTTGGCTTTGATAAGGTGAAGGTCTATTTGTCGACCCGTCCGAAAGAAAAATATGTGGGGGATTTAGATCGTTGGGCGGCGTCTGAAGCGGCGTTGAAAAATTCGATTATTGCAGCGGGCTTACCATTTGAGGTGGACGAAGGCGGCGGTGCATTTTATGGACCTAAAATCGATGTCAAAATCGAAGATGCTATTGGTCGGCAGTGGCAGTGCTCAACTGTACAATTTGACTTTAATTTACCCGAACGCTTTGACATGACCTACGTCGGTCCGGACGGACAAAAACATCGGCCCTACATGGTTCACCGGGCACTGTTGGGATCTATCGAGCGATTTTTTGGAATCTTGATCGAACACTATGAAGGTAAATTTCCGACCTGGTTGGCGCCCGTTCAAGTGAAATTGTTGAGTGTTGGCAAAGATGTTGCCGACTATTGCAAGTCGGTGGCTGCTGAGTTGTTGGCTCATGATATTCGGGTTGTTACCGATCTAAGTGACGAAAAAGTCGGCTATAAAATTCGCCAGGCACTGAACGAACGGGTGCCTTATTTTGCGGTCATCGGAAAGCGCGAAGCGGAGGCCGGTACATTGTCAGTACGGGGCCGCCAAGGGGAATTGGGTGCATTGAGTATCTCCGATTTAATTAAGCAGATTCAATCGGAAGATAAGAAGTAGTTATCTACTAATATCTGCTAATTTTGGAGCGATGGATGAATTTGTTGATTAATCGAATCGCAAATGGTGAGGATCAGGTGACAGAATTTTAGCAGCTCCTGACGAGTACTCAAGACCTCAGTAAAACAATATGCGCCTTTGCTAACACCAACGGAGGGGACATTATTGTTGGGGTTTCAGATGATCGAACGATTCCAGGAATCCCTACGGATCAACTCGACGATGTCCAAAAAAATTTGTCCCACGCTGCTCAAGATATTGTTCCACGGCCAATGATTTCTATTTCAGTTGATCGGGCGGCGGGCCAATCGATTGTGGTTTTGCGTGTGAATCGGCCATCGGATAATGCGTATTACACCCATAAAGGCGCGGTTTGGGTTAGGGTAGGGAGTACCAATCGTAAGTTGGAGGGGCAGACCTTATTGGATTATCTACGAGGCCGACAAATTCTGTCATTTGACGAATCAACGGATACGACTGCTACAGTCGCCGATTTGGATGATCTGTCATTTGACGAATCAACGGATACGACTGCTACAGTCGCCGATTTGGATGAATTAAAGGTTCGTCGGTATCTTGAACGACGTGGTAACGGTGATTTTTTGGAGAATCGGACCATTTCCGAATTCTTAATAAACAGCCAGCTTGCGACCCATGATTCACGGATCAAAAATTCAACGGTGTTATTATTTGGGGGCGTTCCCCGTCCAGTTTTTTCCGCAGTCCGAAATTCGACTGGTCCGGTTTGATGGTACGGAGTCGGTGAAAATACTGGCGAGCCAATTTATCCAGGCTGATTTGGGAACCGCTATCGATGCCACTTTTTCTTTTTTGAGAACGCATATTAGTAAACAGCTTATTGTGGGCAATCAGCCTCAACGGGATGAGGTTTATGAGTATCCTTTGCCTGTCTTACGAGAGGCGGTTATCAACGCGGTTGTCCATCGGGATTATTTCAATATCAATAGTATTCAAGTTTCGATTTATGATGATCGGATTACAGTGGTGAGTCCTGGGAGTGTTCCAAAGGGGATGTCTTTGGAATGGTTTGGATCATTGTCGATAAAACGAAATCCGATTATTTATCGGATATTGAGAGATTTACTCTATATTGAGGGATTGGGTACTGGCGTTCCTCGTATGATTCAGGAGATGCGGGATGCGGGGCTACCAGACCCTAAATTTGAATTTGGCGGCGATTTTTTTATTGTTCAAATGCGAAGATCTGTTGCACGACAAGTCATGGACCTTTCTGATCGTGCAACACGTTTGATGACATATTTGGCAACGCATTCTGGTATAACCGCCAATGAGTACGCGGCGATGGCGAATGTGTCGCGAGCAACGGCATCGAATGACCTTCGACAGTTGTCTGATCAGGGACGGATTAAAAAAGTCGGTCGTACCCGCGGGGCCTATTACACCCCGGCCTAGCTTGAACCCGCTAAAGTTCCCATAGTACATTGCAATAATGACTCGACAACTTTTAGTAACCAGCGCGTTGCCCTACGCAAATGGTGATATCCACTTGGGGCACTTGGTAGAAACCATTCAGACCGATATTTGGGTACGCTTTCAAAAATTGCGTGGCAATCACTGTGTTTATGTCTGTGCGGATGATACGCATGGGACTCCGATCATGATTTCGGCCAAAAAACAAAATCGGTCACCCGAAGAGATGGTTGCGGAAATTGGTAATCGGCATCGCGCTGACTTTGGCCGATATGGGATTGACTTTGATTGCTACTATTCGACCAATTCTCCTGAGAATCAGGCGTTGTCGGAGGCCATTTATCTAAAAGCTGTTGCTGCAGGTGCGATTGAACAACGGGAAATTTCTCAGATGTATTGCCCGATTGATCAGATGTTTTTGCCAGATCGATTAATTCGTGGGACTTGCCCACGGTGTCAGGCGGAGGATCAGTACGGAGATTCTTGTGAAAAATGTTCGGCGACGTATTCTCCGTCCGAGTTAATTCAGTCTAAATGTGCGGAGTGTGGCGCAACGCCGGTGACGCGGTTGTCGGTGCATCATTTCTTTAAGTTAGGGAAATATTCCGATGCGATTCATCAATGGGTTACTGGTGGACATGTGCAGCCAGAGGTAGCGAACAAATTAAAAGAATGGTTTGAATCTGGTCTAAAGGACTGGGATATTTCCCGCGATGAGCCCTATTTTGGATTTAAAATCCCCGGTACAGACGATAAATATTTTTACGTTTGGTTGGATGCTCCGATTGGCTACATTGCAACCACTCAAAAATGGGCCACCGGTCAGGGGAAGATCTGGGAACCATTGTGGACTGACCCGTCGGTTGAGATCCATCATTTCATTGGGAAAGATATTCTCTATTTTCACACGTTATTTTGGCCGGCATTGTTGATGGTTGGGGGATATCAATTGCCAAAAGCGGTACATGTCCACGGCTTTTTGACTGTAAATGGCGAAAAAATGTCGAAGAGCAGGGGTACATTTATCAATGCGTCGGATTTTGCCGAACAGTTTAATCCTGAATTTTTGCGCTATTATTTTGCATCAAAATTGAATTCTGGTATCGACGATATTGACCTGAATTTTGAGGATTTCGTATTTAAAGTGAATTCAGAAGTTGTGAATAAGATTGTGAATATTGCCAGCCGATTGGGGGCAATTGTGAATAAGTCCTGTGGCGGTATACTAAGTACCCCAGATGCCATTGGAGAGTCGTTGCTAACGGAGATCGAGGGGGCAGCGGACTTGATTGGGTCACTGTATGAAGGGTTGGACTATCATAAAGCCACCCGAGAAATTATGGCGTTGGCGGATAAGGCCAACCAATATATTGATGCCCAGGCTCCCTGGTCGGTGGCCAAGGCCGATGTGGACCATGCCCGCCAGATTTGTACGACGGGATTAAATGCGTTGCGGGTGTTTGCGATTTATCTAAAGCCGATTGTGCCGCAATTGGTGGCCGGCATTGAAGGATTTTTGGGGCTTGCGCCATTAGAATGGGCATCTGTGGGCAATCGGATTGTGGATCATCCCATCCAGCCGTATACCCACCTGGCACAGCGGGTCGATATGGCGGCGGCTAAGGTGTTTTTGACGAAATAACCCTAGGCCGGGGCATGCATCGCGTTGGCCCGTGGCCTCCGTGTGATAAACTGCGAGTATGAAACGATTATTCGACTATCTTAAATCCCACGCAGGCCATCTCTATGTATCAATTGGGGCCAGTGTTCTCAATAAAATTTTCGATTTAATGCCGCCGCTTTTGACCGGATGGATTATCGATACGGTACGTGGCACACCGCCCCGTTGGATCGAATGGGTGACGGGGAGCCAAGTCCCTTTTCGCTTGGCGGTTTTTTTGTCCGTTTTGGCGGTTGTTATTTTTGCGTTGGAAAGTCTTTTTCAATGGGCCTATCAATATGGATTTATGACCTTGGCTCAAACGGTACAGCATGAAATGCGATTGCGGTTGTATAGCCATTTGCAAACCCGCGAAATGGCATTTTTTGAGACCCATCGATTGGGCGATACCTTGGCGATTTTGAACGACGACGTGAACCAAATGGAGCGGTTTTTAAATACTGGGCTTAATGAACTTATTCAATTGGGTGTCCTTTTGGTGGTATCGGGCTCTATTTTATTTGTGATTTCTTGGCAATTGGCCATCGTTGGGGTATTGCCGGTGCCGATCATTATTGGGGGGAGTTTGTTGTATCAACGGTTATTGTCGCCCCGCTATCGAAAGGTTCGGGAGGCCGTCGGACAGCTCAACAGTCGAATGGAAAATAATGTGTCGGGCATGATGGTGATTCAAAGTTTTACGGCGGAATCATTTGAGCGTAGTCGAGTTGAAGCGGCATCGGACCATTATCGGACTGTGAATCAAGATGCAATTGGGGTAAGTGCCATGTATACCCCCTTGATTCGAATGGGTGTTGTGATGGGGTTTGCGGGAGTCCTGATGGTGGGTAGTTATTGGGTGTTATCAGGGCGCGGTATATTGACGGTAGGCGAATTGGTTCTGTTCGCCATGATGACTGAACGTTTGTTGTGGCCGATGACCCGGTTGGGGACGACGATGGATGACTTGGAGCGTGCAAAAGCCAGTATTCGACGCATTGTGTCGGTATTGGATACTCCGAGTCAGATTCAGGAACCGGCTGTTCCAACTGAGATGGATTGTATTACCGGGGCGGTCGAATTTAAGGGTGTTAATTTTAAATATCCCAATGGAATGTCGGTATTGAATACAATGTCGTTTTCGATTGCCGCCGGGCAAACGATCGGTATCGCCGGACGAACTGGGTGTGGGAAATCGACATTGATTAAGTTGCTGATGCGATTTTACGATGCGACATCGGGGGCGGTCCTGATTGACGGGGTGGATGTTCGGCAGTTCCCGATTCGACAACTTCGGGAGTCGGTCGCCTTGGTGAGCCAAGATGTGTATCTGTTTCACGGGAGTATTTTTGAAAATATTGCATATGGAAAAGCCGGAGTGTCGTTGGCGGAAGTTGAGGCAGTTGCCCGTCAGGCAGAACTTCATGACTTTGTTGTGACCTTGCCTCACGGATATGACACGATTGTTGGGGAACGTGGGATTCGGTTGTCGGGGGGGCAGCGTCAACGATTGAGTATTGCCCGTGCGTTAATCAAGCATGCGCCGATCATGGTATTTGACGAGGCTACGAGTTCGGTGGATACCGAAACCGAAAAAGAAATCCAAGCCAATTTGAACCGACTGACGGCCGGAAAGACGGCGTTGATTATCGCTCACCGATTGTCGACGATTCGTAATGCCGATCGAATTTTGGTGGTGGAGCAGGGTCGGGTTGCAGAACAGGGAACCCATGACGAATTGATTCGCATTCCAAATGGGATTTATGCTGATTTGTGGGCGACACAGGTGGGGGGTGTTGGGTAAGGGCCCTGACAGTATCAGTGTTGTGGCGTTGATGGAAATTTTAACCGGATGGAAACGTCTGAAGTCGATGAACTAACCATTAGTTCGCCCCCCAATTGTTTGATCACTCGCTGGCAAATACGTAGCCCAACGCCAGGTGTTATAGTGGACGGGGCCGACAAAAAATTACTGGATATGACATCGACTATCACCGCGTTAGATGTCGATGTTGAACTGAATTCGACCGTTTTGCCTCCATATTTTGCTGCGTTATGAATTAAATTGCCCAGTATGAGTTGAAACCGTGCCTTATCAGAATTGAGGTGGGGGACCGCGAGGTTATAGGTGAGCGTTACCTGGTTCGCGGTTATTAATAGCTCGTGCGTGCTTACTATTTTGTCGATTATATCGCGTAGGCTAAAAAGATCGCTTCGGATGGGGGTCTCTTGGCCATGGTTCGTGTATAACAAATTCGGCCAAAATTCGGCGTACGGCGTTGATATCGATGTCGCTTTTATCCAAAAAATGTTGGACTAACCCGCCGATCGCTAAGTGGGTGTTTTTAAATTCGTGTATTGCGCCGGATGTCAGAGTTTGATCTTGAATTGTCTTTAATAAATCTTGTTGCAACGAAAAAAGTTGGTGTTGAAGGGTGCCCATTTCATCATTTTGAGTGCGTAACGCTGCAAATAGGGCGGAATTTTTAATTGAGATGCTCAAACTTGGATTTATCGCCTTTAAAAAAGAGATTTCGTCGATGGTTAATGGCTTTAAATTGTATTTTTCGCCTAATAAGATAAGTCCCACCTTTTCATTCTGTACTTCCAAGGGTTCAACATGAATAAGCGGGGTTGTGTCCATTAGTCGAGTGTGACCAGGAAAGTGGTGGATTTCGGGAGATGCAAACCAGAGTTTGAGTTCATTAATGCATAACACTTCGGTTGTGCCATCCTTAAAAAATATCCAGGTACCAGTTGGTTCCGATGGAATCCCGACAACGACGGATGAGGCGCAGAGAACCCGCTGAAGCAATTGTCGTAATGTGTCTGCCAGCGCGCCAAAGGTGCTTAATTTGGACAGTTGAAGTTGAAAAACGACCACTTCTTTTTCTAATTCGTAACGTCGTCGAAATAATATGGCATTGATTCGAGGCAGAAGCGAGGCGAAAAATAGTCCAGTAGATCCTGCGACTCCGATCAGCGCTAAGGATGCGGTGATTAGCGCATCTTGGGGGATTAGGTGCGTATATACGGCTGCTTTTGGGATGACTAACAATGCTAGAATTCCGAAAGTCCAGATCGCACCCCAGTAGATGGTGTAGTGAATTGCGGTTCTAATATTCCAAAGGCGATAAGATGTAATCGCAACAAACATCGAGGTTGCTAACACTAACCCTGAAAGACGGCCGATCCATGCCCAGTCTAGGATGTTGTAAATGGGTAAAATGACTTCTGTGACGGAAACGCCGATCGAAAATGTTACCCATCCGCCCCCCACCACAAGTAGTGATTTGGGAATGGGATTTTGTCGACGGATTGATGTCCAGAATATCCAATAGATGTAGGCAAATGTAATTAATATCGATATCGCATATATCGAAAAATAGGGTGGTGTTTGGTGAATATTTGAGATCCAGCCAACGGGTTTTAGCGTCAAGGCAAAGATAAACAAGAATAGAATTAGCAGATTATTAATTGCGTTTGAGATTTGTTTGGGTTTCTGAAAAAAAGGAGATAGTAGATGTTCAAAAAATACCAAACATGAAATTGCGGTTAAACAACCAAATATTGCGGCGACATAGGACACCAGGTCGGCATATGCGATTATTGTTTCAGATGGGTTGGGAATTAGTCGGAGCCAGTTGTCTTGAAGTGTATTCGAAAAGATGTAAAGTCCATAGCTTAGGCAAAAATATACAAATTTACGCACATCGGTACGACGGTTCTAGTAGTGCACAATTGTTTCTGTAAAATTGGGTTTTAACAAAAAACCCATAATTGGCTAAAAACGGAAGAGAAAGGCAGAGTCCAGACCGGCCGTAGGCCGCCCGAAGGGTTTAGTCTGGACGCTGCC
>Ga0214917_10002989_pt1 | contig 20061 bp, 17 predicted proteins | sample LL_1208_BB_MetaG_FD_177983 | JGI IMG/M metagenome (GOLD analysis project Ga0214917, IMG submission 177983) | Freshwater microbial communities from Lake Lanier, Atlanta, Georgia, United States - LL_1208_BB | ecosystem: Environmental > Aquatic > Freshwater > Lake | place: USA: Georgia | collected...
GACATCCCGCGAGTCGGCGCCGCGCCCACTCGCAAGCCAGCGCCGCTCCCGCTCGGCACGAAAAAACCGGCGGCCGGGAGGATCCCCCCCCCGGCCTCCGGAAGAACGCGGCCACCGACGTGCGGAGGCTACTCGAGATTGACCGGCTCGGACGAGCTCCGACTGTAGAGCGAGACATACACGGTCGGATCCACGTCGGACGTGAGCTGGCCGACGTGCCCGTCGGCATATGTGTGCATCACGATTCCGCCGGAATGGTCGCTGGACGGGCCAAACGCCATCCCGCTCGTGGGGTATGCCGTCCAGGACGCCGCAGGCAGGAACTTGTTCGTCGAGTCGGCGGTGAAATTGATTCCCACCCCACCGGTCGTACCCGATGCGGTGACCACCGGCGTGCTCGCGGCGCTATTCCACTTGCCGTTTTGGTACTGAACCGTCGTGCCACTGAGGTTGGTCGCCACGACCCATGAGGAAGCCCCGTCAATCCAACCGGCGTATCCTCGTTCCTTGGACTCCACGACCATGACGGTCTTCGAGGTGCCGTCACTGATTTGGCCGATCGTGATGCCGTTGGGGCGAGACGTTACGTTCGCGTTTGAAGATGGTACGGAGGTCGTCGGATAGCCGATCACTCCGTTGTTCGACAGGGTGCCCGTGGACAACAAATGAGTGCCGGCGTTGGCCTTGTAGTTCGTGACCGCCGGGGCGGAGCCTGCTCCACCGGTGCCCGAAAAAGTCGCGTACCCGGCCCCGTACGACACGCCGTTCGAATTACCGGTCGTATTGACCTCGCAGGCGTTGCCGCCCGCGAACGTCGGGCACCGCATCGGGCCGAGCGCCACCGTGGCCGCCTGGCTGCCCGTACCGCTCGACACGTTTTGCACAGTCGTTGCGAACGGGCTATTGCCGAACTTGAAACCACCGCTCGTCGATGTGGTCGAGATCGCGTTGTAGAGCCCAACCTCTTCCATGTAGGGCAAGCAGTGGGTGATCCAACTGAAACCGGGAGCGGATGCCCCGGAGGCCATGGTGCCCGGCGTGCCGGTCCACTCGTTCTTGTCGGTGAACGCCGGCATCTTTTGCTTCGTGCTCTCGAAGTTGAGCACGGCCAGCCCCACCTGCCGCATGTTGTTGGAGCAGGAACTCCGCCGGGCCGACTCGCGGGCGGCCTGGACGGCGGGGAGCAACAGACCGATCAGCGTGGCGATGATCGCGATCACCACCAGCAGTTCGACGAGCGTGAAGGCACGCCGCCGCGAATTGAAATTCGAAAGAGTCATGGTTACACCTCATGCCCTCGCGGGCGTTGATAAGAAATGAAAGACCCGGATCAAGCCATCGCATTCGGAACGAAACACGAACCAGCTTCCCCGAGGGGCGGGGTGAAAAAAATGAATGTCCCTCGGCGGCCGCGTGGCGAGTGCCTCGAAGCAAATGCCCCTAACAACTTTATACTATCGGCTTTCCGCTTCCGCCGTCAAAGGGTTTGGCCTTACGATCCCGCAAATTTTCTGGCGGCGTCGGTCAAGGACAAATTCCGGGCTGCCGCCGCGGGGCTTCCATGAGGGGCTACGGTTCCGCGCGGGGCGCGGTGTGAGGTAGAACCGGCAGTCGAGATCCCCCAAATGCCCGTCGTTCACAGTGATCCCGAGGCCGCCCGCCGGTTTGCCCGGGAGGTCGTCGGCCGCCTGCGGGAGGCCGGCCATGAGGCCTATTGGGCCGGCGGCTGCGTCCGCGACGAGCTTTTGGGGCGAATTCCGGCCGATTACGACGTGGCGACGGCCGCCACGCCCGACCAGGTGCGGGAGCTGTTTGGCCGCCGCCGGACCCTCGCCGTCGGGGCCGCCTTCGGGGTGATCACCGTCCTCGGCCCCAAGCCGGCCGGCCAGGTGGAGGTGGCCACGTTCCGGGCAGACGCCCCCTACACCGACGGCCGCCATCCCGCCGGAGTGACCTTCTGCTCCGCCCGGGAAGATGCCCAGCGGCGGGATTTCACGATCAACGGCCTGTTCCTCGACCCGCTCTCGGGCGAGATCCACGACTTCGTCGGCGGCCGCGCCGACCTCGCCGCGGGCATCGTGCGGGCGATCGGCGTGGCGGCGATGCGGTTTGGCGAGGACCACCTGCGGATGCTGCGGGCCATCCGCTTCGCCGCCTTCTTCGGCTTCGCCCTCGAAGACGACACGCGGCAGGCGGTCGAACGGATGGCGCACCTCGTCACGAGCGTGAGCCCGGAGCGGATCGCCGCCGAGTTGCGGGGCATGGCGGAGCGGACGGGGCGACAGCGGGCGTTCGAGCTGCTCGCCGACACGGGGCTGGCCCGCGAAGTGCTGCCCGACCTGGCGCCGGGAACCGGCCACGCTGCCGACCGCCGCGAGCGGTGGCGGCTGGCGGCCCACGTGATCGGTGCCCTCGACGAGCCCGACCTGCCGCAGGCGCTGGCGATCCTCGCCGAAGACCGCGGTGCCGACGTCGTGCCGCGGCTAGCCACGCGGCTGCGGCTGGCGAATCACGAAGCCAGGAAGACGGCCTGGCTCTCCGCGGCCGTGGCCGAGCTGGGCGGCGACTCGGCTACGGCGCTCGCGGGGCGGGCATGGTCAACGCTCCAGCCGTTCGTGGCCCACGCGGAAGCGGCCGCGCTGGCCGACTGCCTGCGGGCACGGGCCGCATGTGGCCGCGGCGATGCCGACGCGGCGGCATGGTTCACGGCGCAGATCGCGCGGCCCCGCGCGGAGATCGATCCGCCGCCGCTCGTGACGGGCATCGATCTCCTCGCCGCGGGCGTGCCCGAGGGCAAGCCGATCGGTGCGGCGCTCGCCCGAGTGCGGGCGTTGCAACTCGACGGGGCGATCACGACGCGGGCCGACGCGATCGCCGAGGCGCTGCGGTAAACACACTCCCCCGGCTTCCGCCCGGGAACTCTCATGGCCGTGTGGTTCCCGACACCATCCGGTCGATCTCGCCCGACTGAAGTGCATGTGCAAATGCATCCACGTCGCGGTAGACCGCCGTGCTCGTGAGCTGCACCACCCAGTTGTGCACCAGCGGCGTGATCGTGACCACCGCCTTCGCGTGGCGGTGCGCCTCCCACATCTCGATGGCCGTGCCCATCGACGCCTCCGGCACGTAGGCCACCAGCAGGTCGAACACGCGGCACATCTCGATGTGTCCGAGGAACACCTCCCGGGCCCGCCGCATGTCGTAGCCGATCGACGTGGCGTGGCCGGCGAACGGGTCGTAAACTTCAGCGTCCGGCCAATGGGCCTGCACGATCTCGCGCAGGCCCGTGCGATACGTCTGATCGTGCACGAGCGCGGCCACGTGCGACCCCTGCATGATCCCTGCGAGAAAGATCCTCATGTTCGGCTCCATCAAGAAGAAGGGCACGGCGGCGAAGCCCTCGGCCTCGACCTCCGCCAGCATAAAGACAGCCCGCGAGATCCTGCTCGACCTGCTCGCGATCCCCGGCGTGTCGGGGCACGAGCAGGCCGTGGCCGAGCGGATCATCCACACGCTCCGCGCGGCGGGCTGCCCCGCGGGCGCGATCGCCTTCGACTCCGCCAACGGCAAGACGCCGCTCAAGGGTGAGGTGGGCAATCTCATCGTGCGGCTGCCGGGCACCGTGGCCGGCCCGCGGCGGCTCCTCATGGCCCACATGGACACGGTGCCCGTCTGCCTCGGCGCGAAGCCGGTGGTGGCGGGCCGATTCGTGAAGAGCGCCGATCCCACGACGGGCCTCGGGGGTGACGACCGCGGCGGCTGCGCCGTCGTGCTCGCCACGGCGGTCGAGATCCTGAAGCGGAAGCTGCCCCATCCGCCGCTCACGTTCTTCTTCGCCATCCAGGAAGAGGTGGGGCTCTTCGGCGCGCGGTACGCCAAGGCGGCCGACCTCGGCCGGCCGAAGCTGGCCTTCAACTTCGACGGCGGCGCGGCGGAGAAGCTCACCATCGGCGCCACCGGCGGCTACCGGATGGACGTGACGATCGAAGGCATCCCGAGCCATGCGGGCGTGGCCCCGGAAAAGGGCGTGTCGGCGATCGCGATCGCATCGCTGGCGATCGCGTCGCTCGTCGAGGACGGCTGGCACGGCCTCGTCGAGAAGGGAGGCAAGCGGGGCACGAGCAACGTGGGGGTGATCAAGGCCGGCTCGGCGACCAACGTCGTGGCCGACGCGGCCCTGCTTCACGCCGAGGCCCGCGGCCACGACCCTTCCTTCCGTGGCCGGATCGTGAAGGCGATCGAGAAGGCGTTTCACGATGCCGCCAAGAAGGTGAAGAGCAGCGGCGGCCGCACGGGCAAGGTCACCTTCAGCGGCCGGCTCGACTACGAGGCGTTTCGGCTGGCCGAAGACGAGCCGTGCGTGGTGGCGGCACGGGAGGCGGTCAAGGCGATCGGCCTCGAGCCGCGGCTCGACATCTCCAACGGCGGCCTCGACGCCAACTGGATGGCGGCCAACGGGATCCCGACGGTCACGCTCGGCTGCGGCCAGATGGACATTCACACCACGCAGGAGAGGCTCGACCTCACGGCCTTCGAGCAGGCGTGTGCGGTCGCGTTGCGGCTGGCGACGGCGGGATGATTCGTCCCGCGTTCCCCTCCGAGCCCTGACCGCGAGCGAGGGGGGGCGTGCGTGATCGGACGTCCTCACGACCGCCGTTCCCCGGCCCCCGCCCGGGGGCTTTCTTGGCGTGAGGGGTCGGGCGACCGTATACTGCGTGATATGGCGTGGAATGGAATCCAGCTCGATCGGGTGCACCAGGGCGATTGCGTTGATCTGCTCGGCCGACTGCCCGCCGGCTCGGCCCACCTCGCGTTCGCCGATCCACCCTTCAACATCGGCTACGACTACGACACCTACGACGACCGTAGGTCGAGCGACGACTACCTCGACTGGTCGAGGAAGTGGATGGGCGAGGTCGTCCGCGTGCTGCGGCCCGACGGCACGTTCTGGCTGGCGATCGGCGACGAATACGCCGCCGAACTCAAGGTGCTCGCCACCCGCGAGCTGGGCCTCACGTGCCGCAGCTGGGTGATCTGGTATTACACGTTCGGCGTGCACTGCAAGCAGAAGTTCGCCCGCTCCCACGCCCACATCTTCCACTTCGTGAAGGATCCGGCCGCCTTCACGTTCAACGTCGATGCGATCCGCGTGCCCAGCGCCCGCGAGCTCGTGTACGGCGACAAGCGGGCCAGCCCCACGGGCCGTCTGCCCGACGACACCTGGATCCTCCGCCCGCAGGATCTCCCCGCTGGCTTCGGCGCCGACACCGACACCTGGTACTTCCCGCGGGTCTGCGGCACGTTCAAGGAACGCTCGGGCTGGCACGGCTGCCAGATGCCCGAGCAGCTGCTCGGGCGGATCATCCGCGCGTCGAGCCATGCGGGCGACGTGGTGCTCGATCCCTTCGCCGGCAGCGGCACCACGCTCGCCGTCGCCAAGAAACTCGGCCGCTCGTTCCTCGGCTGCGAGCTGTCGGAGAGTTACGCCGCGCGGGTGACGGAGCGGCTGGGCACGATCGCCGTCGGCGATCCGCTCGACGGCGCGGCCGAGCCCCTCAAGAGCGTGCCGGCCACGAAGGATGGTCGGCGACTGGGGGAAAAACCGCGGTCGCGATTCAAGCGAAAGCCGTCCGCCGCCCCGGCCGGCGGCGAAGCCACGCTGTTCGACTGACCCTGCGGCCCGAGCCGGGCGGAGCCACGGATGGCGGGCACCAAGCGCACGACGGCCGTTCCCGTTCCTGCCCCTGAGGCCGGCTTCACCGCCCCCCCCGACGACGGCGGGCTGTCGATCGACCGGCTCGCCCAGGCCTTCGCTGCGATGATGGGCACGGTCGGTCCGCAGGCCGAGCGGGCACCGGCCGACGTGGTGCAGGTGGACATCTCGCCGGATCTTGACGACGCCGCCGGCGACGACGACGCGGCGCGGGTCACGCCGCTTTCGATCCTCGAGGCGTTGCTCTTCGTGGGGCTGCCCGGCGGGAGGCCGCTCGCGAGCCGGACGGTGGCCGGACTGATTCGTGGCGTGCGGCCGGAGGAGGTTGACGATCTGGCGATCGAACTGCAGAGCCGCTGCCGCGCGAACAACTGCCCCTACGAGGTCGTGTCGCGTGACGAGGGCTGGGTGATGCGGCTGCGGCCCGAGTTCGCCCGGTTCGGGAGCGTGCTCGAAGGGCGGGCCCGACTGGTCCGGCTCGACGCGGAGGCGCTCGACGTGCTGGCGGTGGTGGCCTGGAACCAGCCGGTGCCCCGCGACCGACTCGTGGAACTCGGCTGTGACGCCCGGCCGGCCACGCTGCGGCAGCTCGTCCGCAGGGGGCTCCTGGAACTACGGCATCCGGCAGGGGATGCGGAAGGGGGCCCGACGTATCACACGACGCCGAAGTTTTTGGAGGTGTTTCGGCTCACGAGCCTCGCGGATCTGCCCGACCCGCACGAGCCGCCGCCATAGGCTCACTCCCCGCGCCGGCGGGCGACGGCCCGGGTGCAGGCGGCTTCGATGAGGGGGGCGTGATCCTCGTCGGCGGGCCAGGTCTCACAGCCGGCCGCCGCGTCGTGCATCCATCCGGCCAGGAGTGCCGTGGCCGTCGGCTCGTCGGCCGCGACGACGAGGCTCGAATCGATCGCGGCCGTCACGAGCCGCCGCAGCGACGGTCGGGCGGCGGCGGCCGCGAGATCGACCGCCGACACGTGCACGACCACGGGCGCACCCGTCTCCACCGCGAGGTCGGTCAGGATTCCGGCGTGCAAAACGAAGATCACGTCGGGGTAGAGGACGTCGGCCGCCTCGGCGATCATCTGCCGCGCGGTCTCCCGCACGAGCCCCAGCAGCCGCGACGGCACCGTCGCCGCCGTTTCCAAGAACGCGGCGGCCGACCCATCCTGCACCGCGGCGAGCAGCTTTCGCGACGCGGCCGCCACGTCCCGCAGGTGGATGCCGTGCATGCCCGGCTGGTGCTTCTCGAGGTGCGACACCGACGACGGCCCGCAGACCGCCGCCTCGTGGCCGCGGGCGACGAGCGCCGCTCGGAGCCGATGCACCCGCGTGTGGGGATGGTCGCAGCAGCCGTGGTCGATGATCAATATCCGCACGGCACGTCCCGCCTGCCCGTTGGCCCCATCTGGTCGCCGCGTGGGCTGCCGATGGTCTACACCCAGCCCTGCCCCCTGGCAATCGCGAGGCCAGCCGCCGCCCAGGCCGCGGCCCCCCAGTCGTCGGCCATGATGCCGAGCCCGTCGGGCAGAGACTCGAGGCGGCGGCAGGGGAACGGCTTGGCGATGTCGAACAGTCGAAACAGCAGAAAACCGACCACGAGCACCGGCCACGTGCGGCCGGCCCACGGCACGGCGAGCAGCGCGAGCGGCAGGGCGGCCGCCTCGTCGAGCACGATCGCACCAGGATCGTCGCCGCGGCCGAGTCGGCGGACGGCGCGGCTGCAGATCGGCACCGCGATCAGACAGACCGCGGCCACGAGGGCGGCCTCCACGCCGCTGGCGAGCCGGCCGCTGCCGAGCCGGGCTGAACCGACCGTCGCCAGCCAGCCCGTCGCCAGTGAGACCGGAATCCCCACGAGCGAACCGAACGTGCCGGGGGCGAAGCCCACGCGGCCGACGCCGCCGCAGGTGGCCAGCAGCACGGCCGGGTCGGACCAGCAGGCCGGCGACGGAGAGGAGTCGGGGTCACGCATGCCCCGGGCAGCGTACCACGCCGCCTGCGAGGCCCCGAGCGACGGGCTATGATGGTTTCCAGGCGGCCGGGCCGGTGGCCTCGTCGCATTCCAGGTGAGAGCCCAATGGCATCCGTTCCTTCCCAGGCCGCGGCCTCCACCGCGATCGGCCCGCTCCAACTCGTGGAGTATCCACACCCGGCGCTCCTGCGTCGGGCCAAGCCCGTGACGCGGATCGACGACGCGCTCGCAGCCGCCGTCGAGCGGATGTTCGACATCATGTACGACGCCCGAGGCGTGGGCCTCGCCGCCAATCAGGTGGCGCTCCCCTACCGGCTGTTCATCGTGAACTGCGAAGGCGAGCGCGGGCAGGGGGAGGAGCACGTGTTCATCAATCCCGTGCTCAGCCGGCCGCGGGGCACGGTGATCCAGGAAGAGGGCTGTCTCAGCCTCCCGGGAGTGCGGATGGACGTGCGGCGGCCGGAGCGGATCGTCGTCGATGCCTGGTCGCTCGACGGTCAGGCCATTCATCTCGACGTCGATGGCCTGCTGGCCCGCGTGATCCAGCACGAGTTCGACCATCTCGAAGGCCGCCTGTTCACCGATCGGCTGCCGGAGGCGGCGGCACTCGAGGTGCGGCGGGCGCTCGAGAGCTTCCGCGAGGTGCATGCGGGCAAGCAGTCGCGGGGCGAACTGCCCGGCCACGACGCCCTCGTGGCGGAACTCGATCGCCTCGAAGCCGCGCGGTGCGGCTAGTGGCCGTGCCGCTGCGGATCGTCGTGATGGGCACCGGCCCGTTCGCCGTGCCGATGTTCGCGGCCCTGCGCGACTCGCCCCACGAGATCGTGGCAGTGGTCACGCGGCCCGACCGCGCGCCCCCGGGCCGCCGGCCGCCGCCGAATCCGATGCGGGCCGCCGCCACGGCGGCCGGGCTGCCGATCCTCGATCCCGAACGCGTGAATGACCCCGCGGCCGTCGCCGCGGTCGCGGCCCTGCGGCCCGACCTGTTCGTCGTCTGCGACTATGGCCAGATCCTGTCCCCCGAGCTGCTCGCGATTCCGCCGCTCGGCGGGATCAATCTGCATGGCTCGCTGCTGCCGCGGCACCGCGGCGCTGCGCCGGTGCAGTGGGCGATCCTGGCGGGCGACGACGTCACGGGCGTGAGCGTGATCCACATGACGCCCGGCCTCGACGCCGGCAACGTGATTACCGCCGCCGCGACGCCGATCGGCGGCCATGAGACGGCGGCCGAGTTGGAGCGCCGGCTCGCCGAGATGGGCCGTGGCCCGGTGGTCGAGGCGATCCCCCTGCTCCGGGAGGCGGTGGCCGCCGGCCGGCCGGTGGGCGTGCCCCAGGATGCGACGGCCGCCACCCGCGCGCCGCGGATCACGAAGACCGACGGCGGCGTCGCGTGGACGCAGGACGCGGCGCGGATCGAACGGATGCGGCGGGCGCTCGAACCGTGGCCGCGGGCGACCACGTTCTACGCGCGGGGCGACGGCGTGCGGCAGCGGCTCGTGCTGGAAGACGTGGCCGTGGTGCCGTCACCGGCTCGTGAGGCGCCGCCGGGCACCGTGCTCGTGGCGGGGGGCGGCCGGCTCGTCGTGGCATGTGGCGGTGGGACCGCACTCGAGATTCTCCGGCTGGTTCCCGAGGGACGTCGCAGCATGTCCGCCGCCGAGTTCCTCCGCGGCAGCCCGCTCCGCGAAGGCGCCCGGCTGGAGTAAACTCCCGCTCCATGACGAAACGCCTGTGGATCGAAACCGTCGGCTGCCAGATGAACGTGCTCGACAGCGAGCTCGTGGTGGCGGCGTTGCGCCGGCAGGGCTGGGACATGGCGGCCGCAAGCGCCGACGCCGACGCCGTCTTCTACAACACGTGCAGCGTGCGGCAGCATGCCGAAGACAAGATCTATTCGGCCCTCGGCCGGGTGCGGATCGAGAAGGCGAAGCGGCCCGGGCTCGTCGTGGGCGTGCTCGGCTGCATGGCCCAGAAAGACCAGGAGCTGATCCGCAAGCGGGCGCCGTGGGTCGATCTCGTCGTCGGCCCGGGGCAGCTGCATCAGGTGCCGACGCTCGTGGCCGAGGTGCTGGCCGGCGGCGGACCGCGGATCGAGGTGAGCCTCGAACGGAAGGGACACGCCCGCGAGGCGATCGCGCGGAGCTTCGAGAGCTACGATCCCGACCGCGATCCGGCGATGCGGCCCACGCCCTTCCAGGCGTTCATCCGCACGCAGACCGGCTGCGACAAGTTCTGCGCCTTCTGCGTGGTGCCGCACGTGCGCGGCCCGGAGCAGGCCCGCGCCCCCGACACGATCGAGGCCGAGGCCCGAAAACTCGTCGCCGAGGGCTGCCGCGAGATCACGCTCATCGGCCAGACCGTCAACAGCTACACCTGGAGCGACGGCGGCCGGACGAGCCGCCTTTCCGACCTGCTCGTGCGGCTCGACGCCATCGACGGGCTCGACCGGATCAAGTTCGTGACGAACTATCCACGGGACATGACCGCCGACCTGATCGCGGCCGTCCGCGACCTGCCCTCGGTCTGCCACTATCTCCACGTGCCGGCCCAGCACGGCTCCGATGCCGTGCTCGGGCGGATGAAGCGGGGCTACACGATCGGCGAATACATGGAGATGCTCGGCCGCGTGCGCGAGGCGCTGCCGCAGGCCGCCGTCACGAGCGATTTCATCGTCGGCTTCTGCGGCGAGACCGCCGCCGAGTTCGAGACGACGCTCGACCTCGTGAAGACGGCCGGCTTCAAGAACAGCTTCATCTTCAAGTACAGCCCGCGGCCGGGCACCAAGGCCTACGACCGCCTGCCCGACGACGTGCCCGAGGACGTGAAGAAGGAACGCAACCGGCTTCTCCTCGAGGCCCAGGAAGAGGTGAGCCTCGCGGGCAACCAGCGGTTCATCGGCACCCGCCAGCAGGTGCTCGTGGAGGGGCTTTCGACCCGCGACGAGAAGCGGGCCGTCGATCCCGGCCCCGATGGCACGGCGCAGCTCACCGGCCGCACGATGTGCGACCGGATCGTGGTGTTCGACGCCCCCACGCGGCTCGTCGGCCGGCTCGTGGACATCGACATCCTCGCCGCCGGCGCCTGGTCGCTCTCCGGCATCGTGGCCGACGGCCTCGCCGACGCCGTTCCCCTCGACAGCCTCACGTTTTCCACCGAGCCCCCGGCAGAGCTCTACGACATCGCCCTGAACTCCCACCGAGATTCGGGCGGTGCCTTGAAGCCCGAGGCTCAAGCCGAGTGGAATGCGCTCCGCTTCCCGTGACACCACGCGCATTCCCTCAGCTCGCGCTGCGGGCTTTCAGGCATCGGGAATGACATCCTGCTCATGTCCCTCTCGCCCACCGACCTGTCGCAGCTGCTCGACGATCCGTCGGCGGCCGCTGCATGGGCCGCGGCGGCGGGGCTCGCCGATGGAGCCGCCGCGCATCGCGTGTTGCTCGCCCTCGCCGAGCGTGGCCTCACGCTCGATCTGCTCGCGGGCATGTGCGGCCAGCTGCGGGAACTGCTGCCGCACGTCAGCGACCCCGATCGCACGCTCGTGGCGATCGAGCGGTTCGTCGGCGGGGTGCGCGGCCCGCTGGCCACCGCGGCGCTCTTCGAACGCGACCCGCGGGCCCTCGGCATCCTCGTGAAGCTGTTCGCGGCGAGCCCCTTCCTCGCGGAATTGGTGATCGCCGACCCCGAGTCGTGGGAGAAGATCAGGCTCGGCGAAGGACGACCCGAGAAGAAGGAGGCGTTGGCCGCGACGCTCGCTGCCGAGATCGGCGGACCGCCGGCGGGCTCGGCCTCCGACACCGACCGCGTGCTGCGGGCGCTGCGCCGGTTCAAGCGGCGGGAGACGCTCCGCATCGCCTACGGCGACCTCGTGGGGGGGCAGCGGCTGGAGACCGTCGCGGGCCAGATCTCGCACGTGGCCGACTGCATCGTGGGGGCCGCCCTGGCCGCCGCGGTGGCCGGAATGGAGCGGCAGCGGGGCGTGCCCCGCGGGCCCGGGGGCGAGCGGGCGACGATCGCCGCGATCGCGCTCGGAAAGCTGGGCGGGGGCGAGCTCAACTATTCGAGCGACATCGACCTCGTGTTCGTGTATTCGGCAGCCGGCCGCGTGGAGGGGCCGAAGCCCTGCACGAACCAGGAGTTCTTCGATCGGGTCGTGCAGGAAACGGTCCGGCTGATCGGCGAGAGCACCGACCTCGGCGCCGCCTGCCGCGTCGACCTGCGGCTGCGGCCGCATGGGTCGTCGGGGCCGCCGTCACTCGGCCTCGACGCGATGCTGCAGTATTACGACCAGAGCGGCCGCACCTGGGAGCGACAGGCCTGGGTCAAGGCCCGCTGCGTGGCGGGCGACGAGTCGCTGGGGCGACGGCTCCTCGAAGAGCTCACGCCGTGGGTCTATCGCCGCTGGCTGACGCGGGCCGACATCTCGGGCATCAAGGCGCTCAAGCGGCGGATCGAGCAGCGGGCGGTGCGGGAAGGCGTCGATGCCTCGGACGTCAAGCATGGCCGGGGCGGCATCCGCGACATCGAGTTCACGATCCAGTTCCTCCAGCTCTTGAACGGCGGCGACACGCCGCGGGTCCGCACCGGCGGCACGCTCGAGGCGATCCGCCGGCTCGCCGAGACGGGCGGCCTCACCGACCAGGAGCGGGAGATTCTCGAACGCACCTACACGTTCCTCCGCACCGTCGAGCATCGGCTCCAGCTGCTCTCCGACCGGCAGACGCACCTGCTGCCCGCCGCCGACGCGGAGTTCGCGCGGCTCGCCGCGCGGCTGGGGTATGGCACCGCGGACGACGCGCCGCAGCGGCTGCGCACCGACCTGACGGAGGCCACGACCCTCAATCGCCGGATCCTCGACCACCTGCTGCACGACGCCTTTCCCGACGACGCGGCCCCCGAACCGGAGGCCGATCTGGTGCTCGACCCCGCCCCGGCGGCCGGCTTCGTGCACGAGGTGCTCGCCCGGCACGGCTTCCGCGACGTGCCGACGGCGCACCGGGCGCTCACGGCCCTCGGCGAAGAGCGGGTGCGGTTTCTCTCGACCCGCCGGTGCCGCCACTTTCTGGCCGCCATCGCGCCGCGGCTCCTGGCCGCGATCGGCCGGACGCCCGATCCCGATGCCACGCTCATGAACCTCGTGGCAGTCGGCGACTCGCTCGGCGGCAAAGGCGTGCTCTGGGAGCTGTTCAGCTTCCATCCGCCATCGCTCGAATTCACGATTCGCCTCTGCTCGGCGTGCCCGTTCCTCGCCCGGCTGCTCGTGAGCAATCCGGGCATGATCGACGAGCTGCTCGACAGCCTCCTGATCGACCGGCTGCCGACGCCCGCCGCGCAGGAGGCGAGCCTCGCCGAGCTGTGTCGCAACGCCATCGACATCGAGCCGATCCTGCACGCCTTCAAGGCGTCGCAGCAGCTCCGCGTGGGCGTGCGCGACATGATCGGCCGGCAGGACGCGACGGCGACGACCGCGGCGGTCACCGCGATCGCCGAGGCCTGCCTGAAGGTCGTCGTGGGGCACGAGCAGGAGCGGCTCGTGGAGCGGCTCGGGCTGCCGCGGGCGGGCGACGGCTCCGGGGAGCCGGCCGGGCCGGTCGTGCTGGCGATGGGCAAGTTCGGCGGCCGGGAGATGAACTACGCCAGCGACGTGGACGTCGTCTTTCTCTACGACCACGAAGGCGTCGCGGTGCCGCGCCGCAGGCAGCCACGGCCCGGCGACGGCACGAGCAACGCCCACGTCTTCGGCGAGCTGGCACTGCGAACCGGCAGGGTGTTCAACACGCTCGGGCCCCGGGGCCGGCTCTACGAGCTCGATTCCCGGCTGCGGCCCAGCGGCCGCAGCGGGCCGCCGGCCATCTCGCTCGACGAATTCGCCCGCTACTTCGCCGCCGACGGCCCCGCAGCGGTCTGGGAGCGACAGGCGTTGGTGAAGTCGCGAATCGTGATCGGCTCGGCCGCCGCGTCCGAGCGGCTCGGCCGGATCATCGCGGCGGCGGCCTATGACCGCGTGTGGACCGTGGCGGAGGTGGAGTCGATCCGGCAGATGCGGCTTCGGATGGAGCACGGGGCGCGGCCGACGAACCTCAAGCGCGGGCCCGGCGGCGCGGTGGACATCGAGTTCATCGCGCAGATGCTGCAGCTCGTGTACGGCGGCGAGAATCCGCGGCTCCGCACCCCTGAAACCCTCGCCGCGCTCGACGCGCTGCACGCAGCCGGACACCTCGCGGCCGACGACCATGCGGCACTCGTGCATGCCGCCCGCACGTTTCGCGAGATCGAGGGGCGGCTGCGGCTGCTCGACGCCCCCGCCCGCCACGACTTCCCGACCTCGACCGCCGAGCAGCGGCAGCTCGCCCAGCTGCTCGGCCACCCCGCCCCCGACCGGCTCGTGGCCGACGTGCAGGCCCTGACCGCCCGCACCCGCGACATCTTCGAGCGGATCTTCACCGCGACGGCACGGGCGCTCGCCGGACACTGATCCCGGCGCTCCACCCCAGTTGGCGGCGAGAAGGCGGAAAAACTGCCCTTGCAGCGGCGTACGGCGGTCGCGATTCTTTCCCCCATCCTTCGGGGCATCGCGCACCCTATGGCCGCACCGCGTTCGATCGTCGTCGTCAAGCTCTCAGCCATCGGCGACGTGCTGCATGCCGTGCCGGCGGCCGTCGCGCTCAAGCGGACCTTTCCCGCGGCGCGGATCGGCTGGGCCGTCGAGGGCGTGGCCGCCGACGTGCTCGCCGGCCACCCGGCCGTCGATCACCTCTTCCGCCTTCCCCGTGGCTGGCTCACGCAGCCCCGAGCGGTCGCGTCCTTGCGCCGCCAGTTGAAGTGGTTCGCCGCCGATCTCGCCATCGACTTTCAGGGCCTGCTCAAGAGCGGCGTCGCGACGTGGCTCTCGGGTGCGGCCCACCGGATCGGCCCCGCTCGGCCCGCGGCCCGGGAGTATGCCTGGCTCGCCTACACCACCCCCGTGCGGCAGGCCGCCACGCATATCGTCGAGCGCAACTGCGAACTCCTCGCCGCGGTCGGCATCCGCGTGCCGGAACCGACGTTCGCCATGCCCAGGTGGCCGGTGAGCAGCCTGCGGATGGAGCAGTGGGTGGCCTCGCTGCGGCTGCCCGGCGCACCGGTGCTCCTCAATCCGGGCGCGGGCTGGGCCTCGAAGCGATGGCCCGTGGAACACTTCGCCGCGGTGGCGCGGGCGCTGCAGCGGCGACACGGACAGCCCAGCATCGTGGTCTGGGGTGGAACCCAGGAGCGACTCGCCGCCGAACGGATCGTGGCCGACTCGGGCGGCGCGGCGGTGATGGCGGCTCCCACCAGCCTCCAGGATCTCGGTGAGCTCTGCCGCCTCGCCCGGCTCTTCATCTCGGGCGACACCGGACCGCTGCATCTCGCGGCCGCCATCGGCACGCCCTGCGTCGGGCTTTTCGGGCCCGTGCCGGCCGCCCGCAACGGCCCGTATGGCCGGCAGCATGTGAACGTGGAGCCGCCGCCCGCCCTGCGGCCGGCCTGGGAGGACCGCAAGACCGACACCCGGGCGATGGGGGGCATCGACGTGGAACGGGTCGTGGCCGCCGCCGAATCGCTCCTCGCGCGGCCGGCCGCCGCGGCCTGAAGTCGGAAGTCATGGCCGGATCCGGGCCGCCTATCCCGGGCCGCCTATACTGCCCGCATGAATCGGCGGCGGCGCAATCCGTTTTATCTCCTGCTCGGCGCCGTGGGCTTCCTGTTCACGATCACCGCCATGAGCTACTGCATGGCCGTGCTCCGCGGCGTGCGGCCGGATCGGGCTGCGGCGACGCGGGCCCATCCCGTGCAGCAACTGATGGATCGGCACGGCACGGCGATCCTGGCCGGCGAATTGCTCGTGCTGGCGATCGCGACCGTCGGCGCGGTGGCGGTCGATCACCTGGCGGGCGAGCGGGAGCGGGCCGCCCGCGCGGCCGCCCGGCGCGAGGCCGCTCCCGGAGCCGACGCCCCGTGACGGCCGCGGCCCGGACCCGCGTGGAGCGGCTGCGGGAGCAGATCCGCCACCACGATCGCAGGTATTACGTCGAGGCGGCCCCGGAGATCTCCGACCGCGACTACGACCGGCTCATCGACGAACTGCGGGAGCTGGAGGCGAAGCACCCCGAACTCGTCACGCCAGACAGCCCCACGCAGCGGGTGGGCGACGAGCCGGTGCCGGAGTTGCGGTCGGTGCGGCATCGCGTGCCGATGCTCTCGATCGACAACACGTATTCGGTCGCCGACCTCGCCGCCTGGGGCCGCCGCGTCGAGAAGCTGCTGCACGAGGGGGACGGGCACGCCGCCGATCCGATCCGCTGGGTGCTGGAGCTGAAGATCGACGGCGTGGCGGTGTCGCTCGCGTACGACCGCGGCCACCTGGCCCTGGCCGCCACGCGGGGCAACGGCACCGTCGGCGACGACATCACCCACAACGTGCGGACGATCCACGGCGTGCCGCTGCGGCTCGACCTCGACGCGGCGCCGGAGTCGATCGAGATTCGCGGCGAGGTCTACATGACCAACTCCGATCTGGTGTCGCTCAACGAGTCGCAGGCGGCGCAGGGCCTGCCCCCGTTCGCCAACACGCGGAACGTGGCCGCCGGCAGCATCCGGCTGCTCGATCCGCGGGAGTGCGCCGCGCGGCCCCTGCGGTTCTTCTGCCACGGCGTGGGCGACTCGACAGGCCTGGGCGTCGATTCCCAGACGAGCCTGCTCGGCTGGGCGGTGGCGGCGGGACTGCCGGTGGCGCCGGGCACGCAGGTGTTCGATTCGATCGACGCCCTCGTCGAGCGGGGCACCGCGCTCATCGAAGAACTCCACGAACTCGACTTCGAAGTGGACGGCTTCGTGGTGAAGGTCGATCGCTTCGACCAGCAGCGGCGGCTCGGCGCCACCGCCAAGAGCCCGCGGTGGGCCATCGCCTGGAAGTTCGAAAAGTTCGAGGCCACGACCACGCTCGCCGGCATCCGCGTGCAGGTGGGCCGCGGCGGCACGATCACGCCGGTGGCCGACCTCGAGCCCGTGGAACTGGCCGGCACGATCGTCCGCCGGGCGAGCCTGCACAACGCCGACGAGATCGCGCGGAAGGACGTCCGCATCGGCGACGTGCTCGTGGTCGAGAAGGCCGGCAAGGTGATCCCGCACGTCGTGCGGGTGGAGAAGCATCTGCGGAAAGGCCGGCCGCCCCGCTGGGAGTTTCCGACGGAGTGCCCGGAGTGCGGCACGCGGCTCGTCAAGGACGAGGACGGCGTCTACATCCGCTGCCCCAACGTCGCCTGCCCGGCCCGGGCCCGCGAGCGGCTGCGGTTCTTCGCCTCGCGGGGCGCGATGGATATCGAGGGCCTCGGCGACAAGCTCGTGGAGCAGCTCGTCGCGACCGGGCTGGTGACGGACTACGCCGACCTTTACATGCTGACCGACGCACAGCTCGAGCCGCTCGAGCGGATGGGGAAGAAATCGGCCCGGGCGCTGGTCGCCCAGATCGCGGCCAGCCGGTCGCGGGGGCTCGTGCGGGTGCTCAACGCGGTCGGCATCCGGCACGTGGGCCCGCGGGTGGCGGCGCTGCTCTGCGAACGATTTCCGACGATCGACGCACTGGCTGCGGCCCCGGTCGAGGAGATCTCGGCGGTGCCGGAGATCGGCCCGGTGATCGCCGCGAGCGTGCACGAGTGGCTGGCGAGCGACTCCGGCCGGCGGGTGATCGCCGGGCTGCGGGCCGCGGGCGTGCGGCTCGACGTGCCGGAGTCGGAGCGGATCGTGGCCGGCCCGCTCACGGGCAAGACGCTCGTGGTGACCGGCACGCTCGCCGGTTTTTCGCGGCAGGAAGCCGAGGCGGCGATCCGCACGGCCGGCGGCCGCGCCGCGTCGAGCGTGTCGCAGAAGACCGACTACCTCGTGGCCGGCGCCGAAGCCGGCAGCAAGCTCGACAAGGCCCGGAAGCTCGGCGTGCCCGTCCTCGACGAAGCGGCGTTCGCACGGCTGCTGTCCGGCGGATGAGAGCGCCTGCGGCGGCGTTCTGTCACTTCCGCTCCCTGCCGCCGCCCGAGTCGGAGCGGCTGGCGAGCGACCGGTGCACGTCGGGGTCGATGTCGAACGTCTGCACGGTCACGCGGCCGTCGGCGAACGCCACGGTCCAGCCCGCGTCATGCGAGCTTCCGAACCCCGTCGGGCGGTACTCGCCGCGGGTGTCGGGGGCCGGCGCGGTCCGGGCCCAGCGCACGTTGCTGCTGGAGTAGCCGACGAACCAGGGGGCGTCGTTGCTCGGATCCTGTCCGCTGTTCGCGCGAATCGGATCGGCATACTTCTCGCCGATCAGGTAGGTTCCGGCCGCTCCGTCCGCGAGCTGCTCCGTGCAGGTGGTGCTCATCCGCGACACCACGCCATCCTGCAGGTCGGGCACGCCGTTGTCGGGCAGCAGCACCCGAGTGAGCGGCGGCATCAGCCGCCGCTGGTCGCCTTGTGCGACCGACGTGGGCTGGCGGGCGATGTCGTCCATGTCGTCTTCGCAGGAGAGGCAGGCGCCGACGTGGTCGCCGGTGTCGCTGTGCCCGAGATGGCCATTCAAGGTCGCCTGGAGCGGGAGGTGCAGCGTCTGCCCGTTTCGCGGATTGCCCGGCGGCACATGGCAGAACGTGATGATCACATTCTTGTTCACGACTCTCCCCGCCTCCTGCAGCACCGTCAGCGGCGGACAGGCGGCCGTCGATCCGCCGTTGGCCGCATAGTCGAGCGGCACGCTCGCGGGGATGCTGACGGTCGTGCCCGCGTCCGTGAAATAGACCACGCCGGAATCCAAGGCCGCGGCCGTCGGTGCGTTGCGCGACGGGCAGCAGAAGTCGGAGACCGCCGTCTCGGCAACCTGCTGGTAGACGGCCGCGGCGGTCGCCGGCGTCACCTCCGCCAGGGCGTCGCGGAGTTCGACCGCACCCACGTAGGGCAGGATGCTGAAGGCCCAGCCCCCGGGCTGGGCCGAGTCGGTGGCGCGGTCACCGCTTCCGGCCCAGTTCGCGCCCCAGCCGCCCGAGGGCATGTGTCCCGTGTGCCACTCGTGCTGGAGCCAACCCTGGGCGAGCGTCCGCACGTTGTTCGTGCAGGCGGCGAGCCGCGCCGCCTCACGGCCCCGCTGCAAGGCCGGGCCGAGCAGCGACAGCAACAGCACCAGCATGCCGCATACGGTCAGCGATTCCAGCAGCGTGTATCCCGCCTTTCGAGATGCGCCCCGTAATGACGCCGGTCGAGCGAATGACCACGGTTGCATGATGCACCTCCCGTAGGCTTCGTCCCCGCGGCCGACGTGATTCGCCGTGCCGCCCCCCGCCAACCACCGGAGGCATCGTACGCGCCGCACCGACGATGTTCCGGCCCTGCTGCAATCCGCGTGCACCGGCCTCCGGTCGGCCGAAAGGACACTTGGGATGGTGCGGGCGGCGGCTTCAGGGGGGGCAGGCGGCCGGGATGCAGAACAGCGCCATCGCGATCCCCCACCACGGCTCACCGGCGACGAGGCCGACGAGCGGCCAGGCGACGAGGCCCAGCCGGGCCACGGCCGCCTGCGTGGCGGCGAACCAAAGGCCGACCGCAAACACCGCCTCGAAGAGGGTGATCCCGTGCGTGACGAGATTGCAGACGTACTCCGACCGGGCGAACAGGCCCGTGAGATCGACGCCCCGCGACTCGGCCCGCGCGGCCAGCCACCAGGCGGCCGTACCGTCCCACCAGACGTCCCCCTTGAGCTGAGCGAGGAGGGCCGCCAGGGAGATCGCCGTCGCGTGCACCCGGATGAGCCCGCCGGCGATTCGTCCGCGGATGGAAGGCCGCGGCGGCTCCACGCGGCCGCGGAGCCGGCGATCGAGCGACCAGGCCGCGCCGCTCGGGGCGATCGCCAGACACCAGAGCAACACCGCGACGCAGTCATCGGCCGGGCCCGCGAGCATCGGGCCGCGGTGCAGCAACGACGCCCAGAGAATCGGCGCCGCCAGCGAGACGACGGGCGTGGCCAGGCCGAGGCCGAGCGACACCACGACGAGCGCGGTCCCGTTGAAGAGCAGCCGCATGCTGCCGGATGATCCCGCGGGGTCGAAGAGCGACCAGCTGAAAGGGGCCCGCCAGGCCGCCGCCGGATCGGCGGGGATCATGCCACCGCGACCGAACCAGGCATCGAGGTCGGCCGAGTAACTGGCGAGCAGCACGAGCGCCAGCCCGGCCGTGAGCATGCGGAGGATCGCGAGCGGGCGCGGGTCGGCGGGCTCGAACCAGAAGCGATTCCACGCGGCTTCGATGGTCGAGGGGGACGGCCCTTCGGCGGGGCGGACCGGAGCGTTCATGGCGGCGCCTCGTCAGCTGCCGCTCGCGGCGTGGCCGGCGTGACGAGCGG
>Ga0214917_10002990_pt1 | contig 20060 bp, 18 predicted proteins | sample LL_1208_BB_MetaG_FD_177983 | JGI IMG/M metagenome (GOLD analysis project Ga0214917, IMG submission 177983) | Freshwater microbial communities from Lake Lanier, Atlanta, Georgia, United States - LL_1208_BB | ecosystem: Environmental > Aquatic > Freshwater > Lake | place: USA: Georgia | collected...
GGGCGGCGGCTAAGAATTTCGCCCATGTCGCGGTGGTGACAGACCCTCGGGACTACCCGGGGACACTTGATCACGTTCGGGCGGGCACCTTGGGGGTGGCGGAACGCGTGAGACTTGCGCAGGTGGCATTCGCGCACACGGCCCAGTACGACGCGTACGTGGCAGCCTACTTCTCGGCGATGGCCGGTCAGAAGTTCCCTGACGCCGTTTCCCTCCCGCTGACCCGTGCGTCGTCGCTCACATACGGAGAGAATCCTCACCAGGCGGGGGCCCTCTACCGGCTAGCCGATCCGCGGTTGACCGGGCCTGGTCTTGCAGATTTGGTGCACCTGTCGGGAGATGACCCCTCATACAACAATCTTCTGGACCTGGATTGCGCCTACGCGATAGTCGCTGACTTCACCGGCGTGGCCGTTAGCATCGTCAAACACAACAACCCGTGCGGTGTCGGGGTTGGTTCTTCGCCCGCGGACGCGTACCGGCGCGCATATGCCGGCGACCCGCTGTCAGCATTCGGTGGCGTGGTGGCGTGCAACAGGATTGTCGACGGCGACATGGCGCGGGCGATGAGTGGAGTCCTGTACTGGGTGCTCGTCGCACCGGGGTACACGGACGAGGCGCTTAGGATTCTTGGTCGACGCCAGACCCGGGTCTTCTCACTTCCTGTCCCGTCCACCGCCGGCATGCTGTCAGCATTTGACTGGCAATACCGGCCCGTGACGGGTGGGTTCCTGGCCCAGTCACACGACACGATCAATGCGGACGAGGTGACGTTTACGGCCGCATCTGCCCGGAAACTCACCGACACCGAGGAGAATGATCTCCGGATGGCTTGGCGGATTGTCAAGCATGTTCGATCGAACGCGAGCGTGTTCGTGCGCGACGGCGCGGTGCGGGCCGTTGGTGCGGGTCAGATGAGCCGCCTTGACAGCGTGGTTGCGGCGACCCGGATTGCATCACGGAGTGCGCAGGATGCCAGGACCAGTGATGCCGCACTGAAGCAAGTGGAAGCCGGGCACGTGTCACCTCTTGTCGGATCGGTGATGGCCACCGACGGCTTCTTCGCCGATCCGGATGCGGTTGAGGCGGCGTGTGAGGCTGGTGCTACGGCAATTGCCCATCCGGGCGGAGGGCGGAAGGACGCCGACGCTTCAGCGATGGCCGACCGCTACGGCATCGCGCTTGTAACCACTGGGTTCAGGCACTTCCGCCACTGAGGGAGCGACGTCCGGAATGCGTTCTGCCGGACGACGTCGGGCCCGTCCATTTCCCCGAAGTAGGGTTTGGGCGGTGACTGAAGCCTGTTCGGCAAGGCGACGCAATCCGGCACACTGGGACGGTCAGGGCCTACACCCGCCTTTGCGACGTAAAAAGCGGCGACCTCGATAAAACGAGGCCGATCATCGCGAAGTGATGGTGATGGAACGACAGTTATTGCTGTCCCCGCATTGCCCCAGTGTGGAAAGGGACGTCAGTGCTCATTTGACCGGAGCGAGCCGTCCGGCTATCGGCGGACTGTGATCCCCAGTTCCCGGGTGCGTTCTCCAACCGCCGCGATTTCGGTGGCGTCCGCGGTGTGGAGTGGCGAAGACATCGTCGGGTGGGTGATGACACCCAGAGAGACGAGCGACGCCTTCATGCCCCCGAAACTGCGGGCATGCCTCCCTCCCGCGGTCATATCGAGGAGTCCCATGGCCGCGTCAACCAGATGCTGCGCGGTGCGTGCGGCGTCCAGGTTGCCTCGTTCGGATTGTTCCCAAGCGTCCACACAGGCGCGAGGTACGACGTTGGCGATTCCTGGAATGCATCCGTGGAGGCCGGGGATCAAGGCGACCTCGGTCATGGCCTTCGACCCGAGGAAGATGCGCAATGGAACTCCGGCCTCCGCAACGGCGGATGCGAGTTCCCGTGCCCATGGGAGATCACCTTGGCTGTCCTTTATCCCGGCCACGGTTCCCTCCCGGGCAAGCTCGATGATGGTCGGGATTTCCACGCGTGTCTTGACCGTTGACGGAATGTTGTAGATGTATAGGGGCGCGTCAATGGCATCGCGCACTTCGCGATACATGTGAAGCAGCTCTTCCTGACTGTTGCCGTAGTAGTACGGTGGGGTCACGGCGATTGCGTCGGCCCCAACGGCGACGGCACGGCGCGCGTGGCCGATGGTGAGGCGCGTGCTGCAATCGGAGACGTTGGCAATCACGGGTAGTTTGCCGTCAAGGGTGTCCACGATCGTCCCAGTGACGTGTTCGCGCTCCTCCGCGTCGATGCAGGCAAACTCGCCGGTGGTTCCACACGCCCAGATGCCGTGCACCCCATTGATCATCAGATACCTGGTCAGGCGCATTAGCGACCGTAGGTCAACCTGGCCATCTGGCATCAGCGGGGTCAGGATTGGCGGCACGATGCCACTCAGTGCGGTCAGGTCGGTCATTTGTGTGTTCCTTCGGGAAAGGATTGGTGTTCCGGCAGGTCTCGCGGTTGTAGCACAGTCGGGTTCGACGCAGGGATCAGCCAGGGCGGAACGGGTCTAGGCGCGCGACGTGGCGTGTGGCGCTCCCGAGGACGCCGGTTGCTGTTGCTTCCAAGGTGCCCATTGCGACTGACGGCGAGAAGTACGGCGTGTCCCACGAAACGGCGTCCCCGGCGCGAGTGCCCGGTACGGGGAAGAGGCGTGCCGAAAGGGGCTTGTCCAGTCTCACGGCCAAGGTGGCCATATCGAGGATGATCGCGCCGAGGGTTCCAGCGGATATGTCTCCGGACAGGGGAACGGTGTCGAGTCCGAGACCGCAGACCGCGCTTGCCAGCAACAGGCGCTCGATTCCGATGTGGCCCGAAGACGCGCGTTGCGCAAGGACGCTGTCCTCCAGCACGGGCATCATGAGGCCGGAGAAGGCAAACGGTCGCGCTCTTCCACCAGGAGTCATTCCAGTCATGCCCATGGTTGTTGCAACTTCTTGCAGGCATTCTGTCAGGAACGACGCAACGAAGACCGTACCGTGACCGCCGAACGCGGGCAATCCGAGGCGTTCAAAGGCGCCGCCGATGCTCGTGCCGTCGCCAGGCAATGGGGCGGGGGAGAAGTCGACGCCGTTGAACCGAATTCCTCCCAGACGGTCGAGAGCGCCACGGACGATCCCGGCAACTTTATTGACGGCCTCGGACAGGGATCCGACAAGACGGGACCGGGCGTCCTCGAGGCTTGACGCATGTGTGAAGGCGTCGACGACCAAGTCTGCGCATTGCAACCCAATCCCGACAGCAGGGGTGTCCCCACCATCGTGATAGGCGGCTGGGAAGAACGGGATGTTTGGTCCGCAGTTGGCGAGGGCGGCGAAGCGGAAGTTGCCGAAGCCACCATCTCCATCATGCGCGATGTGGGACACGGCACTCCCCGCACTTCGGCAAGCCCCGATGTTGATCTCCGCGAGACCGGATGGCTTGCGTGTGGCAACGGTCGCGGTCACCGAAATGAGGGAAGTCGTCGAGATGATTTCCGGCACGAGTTCAAGCAGTGGTGACCAGATCGCATCCGGTGTGCCGAGGGTGTCGATTGTGCCGAATGACACGTGACCGAAATCGCTCAGGCGTGACGTCTCGTCGAGGAACGCGGCCTCGTCCAAAACGTCACGCGCAATGCTGGCCCCGCTGTTTGTAATTCGGTCGGTGACCGGAGGCAGGGCGAGGCGAACGGTCTGGGATTCGATGCCGGCTCGGTCCAATGCCTCGCGGATGGCGAACGCGATCGTTCCCGCACGGGACACGAGTCGGGATTGTGTCCCGGGGGGCACGGGAATGCCGACGGTGATGGCGCGGACTTTCATGTGATTACGATCAATTGGCAGGTCTGGCGAAGCGTCTATGAACACGGCGGGGCAGGGCGCAACGCACCGACACTCGCGGGCGTCGCTCCGTCGATCACTACACTCTATATGAACCGAAACGAAGTGAATGACGACCCGCGACACAGATAGCGACCACAACATCCCTGCCCCCTCGCCGGTGACTGATGCACCCGTCGAGTTTCCCGGAGACCATGCGTTGGATGTGCCTCCGGCATCTGTTCGCGAAGCGTCCATGAACAAGGAGGGGATGGTGGGGGGCGGTGACCGCGAAACAAGCCCGGTGGTGGTGGCGCCAGTCCGTCGCCGTCGCGCGGCGCGCGTTGCGTCTGCGGTGCGGAATGACCTTGTTGATGGGTTTGCCCGGAGGTACCCGTTTCCACTGGATCAGTTCCAGTTAGAGGCAATGCAGGCGCTGAGTGCGGATCGGTCGGTGCTGGTTGCTGCGCCGACGGGCACTGGCAAGACGGTGATTGCCGAGTTCGGCGTTGAACTTGCGCGAAGCAAGGGCATGCGTGCGATCTACACGGCGCCAATCAAGGCGCTATCGAACCAGAAGTTCCACGACTGGCGGGCGACGTACGGGGAATCGGTTGGCCTGCTGACCGGCGATGTCACCGAGAATGCCTCGGGTGACGTCCTTGTGATGACCACCGAAGTCCTCCGCAACATGGTGCTGCGGAGCCCGGAGGCGTTCGGCGACACCGCCGTGGTGATCTTTGACGAGGTCCACTTCCTTGCCGACCCTGACCGGGGCACGACGTGGGAAGAGGCAATCCTGAATTGTCCGCCGCACGTCCAGCTGGTTTGCCTCTCGGCCACCGTTTCGAACGCTGCCGAGATTGCCCGCTGGATCGGGCGTGTCCATCGCGAAACAATCCTCGTGGAACATTCGACGCGGGCGGTTCCGATTGACCACCTGTACATCCATGATGACCGGATCTGGCCGCTGGTAGACGCGACCGGAAGGCTTCACGAACCCTTGCGCGTTGGTGGCGAGACGCGGACGCCCCGGCCGATGGGAATGGGGCGCGGTGCCCGCCCGAAGGAGTTGCCACGCCCGCGGGATGTCCTGGGGATCCTGGGCGAGAACCAGATGCTGCCGGTGATCTACTTCCTGTTCGGGCGGCGGGCATGTGAGGTTGCCGGTGCCAGTTGCGACCGACTCGACCTCGGTGGCGATGCCGTGACACGCAGGAGGCGCACCGAACGGGTACGCCAGACGATGGAGGCGCTTGGGCCTGAGGACCGGACGCTTGCGCAGGTTCGCGATCTGACCCGCCTTCTGGAACGTGGCATGGCGTTCCACCATGCCGGGGTCCTTCCGGTGCTGAAGCAACTTGTGGAGGGCCTGTTTTCGGAGGGCCTCCTTGGTGCGGTCTTTGCAACGGAGACCCTGGCCCTGGGTGTGAACATGCCGGCGCGGAGTGTAGTGATTGCCGAACATACGAAATATGACGGTGTGTCGAGGCGGGTGCTGTTGCCTAACGAGTATTCGCAACTGTCCGGTCGCGCTGGTCGTCGGGGCAAGGATGAGCGGGGGTTCGCGGTATCGCTTTACAGTCCGTGGACGACGTGCGCCGAGGTGCAGGAGCTGATCGGGGCTGATCTCCTGCCGGTGCGAAGCGCGTTCACGCCGCGGTACCACACGGTGGTCTCGCTGTGGGATGGCACGCGGACGGGGCGCGAACGGCTTCAACGGCTGTTCGCGTCGAGCCTGAGGCAATTCCAGACCGATGATGCCTTGCAGGAGGCGATGGCCGAGGTGGAGGACCTGCGTGCCGAGGCAGACGAGAGGCATTACGTGTGCCCGGTACCGGACGTGGCTGATGACGCAATCGTGGAGTACACGGCGCTAAGGCGCGATGGTGCCGAGGCGCGCCGGCAGGTGGAACGTGCGCGGATTGCGGTTGCTGGGGCGGCTCGTGATGCCGGTCACCTTCCCTGGAACCCACCATCCCCGGTGGCGGTGAAGCGCGCGGTCCAGGGGTTCACCGGGGGTGAGGTGGTCTACCTTTCGAACTGGCGTGCGACGGTGGCGCGGGATTCCGCAGCCGATGACGAAGCGGCACCGGGGAGTGCGCCCCACACCACCACAGCTTTGTTTCCTGACGCTTCTTCCTCCGGGGGTGCGTGGTCGGTCTTCCTGCGCCGGGATGGTTCGGGCCCAGGGGTGTTCGTGGCGGAAGGGCAGGTGATCCGGGTCCGGCAATGGTCGGTGGTCACGCGGCTTTCATCTGGCCGGGATGGTGTCTTGCGCGTGGGGGTTCCGGCGGATCTGGCGGACGCGCACCCGCTTGCCGACGCGCGGACGGTCCTGGACCCGATGGGATGGGCGAGGTTCGAGGCGAGCATCACGGCCCTCGGACTTCCCGATCTGGGCCGGTTCGAGGCTGACCGGCGTGCCAGGCAGCTGGAACTGACTGAACGCCTCGTGACGCCCCACGTCTCGCGTGAGGCGATGTTGCAGGAGCGCGTGGGTGGCCATCCGTGCCACAAGTGCCCGCACCGGCCGGCACATGACCGTGCATGGCGACGTGAGCGCGAGGCCCTCCGCTCGGTGACGGAGGCTGAGGCGCACGCGGCGCTGATCGAAACGGAGGCGGCAACACAGGCCACGAGGACTCTGGATGCGATTGTGTCGGTCCTGGGCCGTTTTGGTGCGTTGACACCGGCCCGGACGGGTCTGGCGCAACCGACGGAGATCGCGGTTGGGTTACGGTCGCTCTATGACCCGAATGGATTGCTGCTGCTGAATGCCGCCCGCCGAGGCTGGCTTGACGCCTTGACGCCGACGGATCTGATGGAACTGATCTCGTGGTTCTGTTATGACCGGGATACGGTCCGCTACAACCGGTACTGGCTCTCGGCAGTCATGTCGGAGGTACGGAACCGGCTTGATGAGCTTGGTGCCGAGATGGTGCAGGCCGAGCAACGTGTGGGCCTGACGATCACTTCGGGGCTGAACCGCAGTTTCCACGGTGTGCTGACGGCGTGGTGCCGTGGTGAGACGTTTGGTGAGCTTCTGGACAGCGTGGGCGTGAGTGAAGGTGACTTGCTGCTGACGATGAACAAGACGCTGGATCTGGCCTCGCAGATGCGGGAGGCGCTCCGTTCACTTGGTGACGTGCCGGGAAGCGGCGACGTTACTGCCGATGGTGCGCCGGGAGCGCGTCCGGGTGGGCGTGTCCGCCGGGGCAGTGCGGTCGTGGACGTTTCACTTGCCGGGCGGCTTGAAGCAGGTGACCGGTTGGTCCGGCGAGGGCTTGTTGCCCAGTCGTTGAAAATGATCGTGAACTCACCCGGAACGGATGCATCGCTTGTGGATGACGCGCCCGCGGTCATTGACCTGTCGCCTCCACGACCGGCCCGGGGGCGTCGCCGGGCGATGATCCCTGTGCGTCGGCGGGACCGGCCTCCGACTAATTAGAGAAGTCACATATGCATGCCTGAAGGCGAGCCCCGGAAAAACGCTGCGCACGACGCCCGGTTTATAGATGCTGCGCGTTGATGGCGGGATAGAGCCCGATGTACCGCCGGAAGAGTTGATCGTAGATTTCGCGGCTGGCGGGATCGGGGTGGACGGTTTGCCCCAGGTGGACCATTGAGTCTCCGGCTGAGGATAGGTCCGCGAAGTCGCCAACTCCGACGGCGCCGAGCATCGCGCTGCCAAGCACGCCATTCTCGGTTGTGGCACATGGGCGGAATGTGAGGCCGGTCAGGTCTGCCTTGATCTGGTTCCAGAGTTGCGCGCGCGCGCCACCGCCGGCAACACGGACTTCGCGGATCGGCGTGTGCCCGTACTGGACGGCGTATTCGAGGATGTGCCTGACGGAACAGGCGACGCCTTCAAGGACGGCGCGGATGAGGTGCCCGGGTTCGGTGCTGATCGAGAGGCCGGTGAAGGCACCGCGGGCATGGGGGTTCCAGATGGGTGCGCGCTCACCTTCGAGATAGGGAAGGAAAGTGAGGCCGCCGGCGCCGGGTTCGATTGTTGCCGCGAGCGCAAGGGCGGCGGCCTGCCGAGCATCCGGGGCGCTCTCTGCCACCTGAACGTCGACGGTGCGCATGATCCAGCCGAGTGATGCCCCACTGGCTTGGGTCGGCCCGTAGAGGATCCATCGGCCCGTGTCGACGATTCTCGCGGTCATCAGGGGGCCGGTGTCCTGTGCCTCGGCTGGGACGGTGACTCCGGCGACCTCGGATGTGCCGGAGACGTCGCACGCGGTTCCGGGATGACCGAAGGCACCGGATCCAAGCATGGCGGCCATGGCATCTGACCACCCGCACACGACGCGCAGCCCCGGTGGCAGGCCGGTGGCACGTGCGATCTCTGCGGTGATGGTTCCGACGACGTCGCGTGGTGTGCCGGCATCTGGGACGGCTTCCGGGGGGAGGTTTCCCAGATCACGCATCCCGATGATCGGAAGCATGGTCCCTTGGTGGACCAGGCCCTTGGCCGACCAGGCATCGGTGCGCATGGACCCGGTCAGGATGAAGTGGACGTAGTCCTTGGGCAGGAGGATGTGCGCCAGGCGCGCGATGGTGCCGGGTTCGTGCCGGGCGAGCCACCGGCCCCGGGCGAGGGGCCACGATGCGTCTACCGGCCACCGCATGCCGAGGAGGTCATGGAGGGTGGCGGATCCCGACGCGTTCGACAATTCAGCGGCTTCGGCGGCGGCCCTGGTGTCCTGCCAGAGGATCGCAGGCCGGATGGGCTTGCGGTCGCGGTCGAGCAGCACGAGAGTTGGCGCCTGACCTGAACTGCACAGCGCCGAAATCCGTGACGGGTCGGCATGGGGCGACGCGATGAGTTGTCGGATGCACTGGATGGCGGCGGATGCGTAGTCGGCTGGGTCCTGTTCCGACCACCCTGGACGGGGCCGCGACACGCCATAGGACACACTGGCGATGGCGAGGAATGTCCCGGATGCGTCGATCAGGGCACCCTTGAGGGAGGTGGTGCCTACGTCCAGTCCGATGTATTGGGGGATGGTTTTAGCGCTCACGAGATTATCCGTTCCCTGCCCTCCGGAACACTCCGCAGCCCTACCCCACCCTCCATGCGCGGCTTGATTTGCAGACGCCGAGCTTTGCCCGATCGCCGCCTGATTTATAGACGCTGCGCTTCGCGCGGTGGCCTGAAGCCGACCCTTCGAGTGGAATGCGTCAGACCGTAAGGAGTTGCTCGCGTTCGGCGTTACTTACCTGTCGCTGTGACCGGATCATGTCCATCAGTTGCCGCCGGATCCGGATATCCCCGATGAGGGCTGCCCCGGCGAGGCGTCCTTCATGGAAGAACAGGCGCCGGTAGACGCCTCGTTCCTCGTTCATGCGTCCCAGAGCTTCCATGGTTGGAACGGACTCGGGCATGATGCCGATCGCGGCCATCTGACTGTCGAACATGGTGCTGGTGTAGTAGGGCACCTCACGGTATTCCTGTCGTGCGCCAAGCATGTTGGCACCGGCGGTCTTTCCGTGCGAACCGGCGTTGTTCCATGTGCCCATCTGGTTGTGGGTGCCGATTGAGACGTCGAAGAACTCGGCAACGTCGCCGGCGGCGTAGATGTTGGGCACCGAGGTCTCTAGGAACTCATTGGTGACAATTCCACGGTTGACCTTGACACCCGTGTCGCGGAGGCACTCGATGCGCATGCGTAGTCCGAGGCCCGCACCCAGGAGGTCGCAGTCGATGATCGCCCCCGACCGGCAGTTGACGGACGAGATTTCGCCATCGGCGCCGGCGTTGACACTGGCGATCTCGTCTCCGTAGACGGTGTCGACACCGACCGCCTTTGCGAGCCGGTCTACGAAGGCGCCGCCCTCGGCATCAAGGATTCGGTGCAAGAAGCGGGTGCCCCGGATCATCCACGTGGTGCGTACGCCGTGGTGACGGAAACCCTCGGTCAGTTCGTAGGCAATGAAGCTACCACCGGTGACGATGGCGTGTTTGGACTTGCGGATGCGGTCGAGGATTGTGGTGGTGTCGTCCAGGGTCTGGAAGTGGTAGATCCCTTTGGTGCCGCGCGCACCGTCCACATTCAGGAGGTTGGGAGTACCACCGGTCGCCACGAGGAGGCGGTGGTAGGTGAATACGCCGTGGGTATCGGTCTCAACGAGCTGCCGCTCAGGGTCGATCCGCACGACCGTGGTGCTGAGCAGGAGTTCGATGTTGTTGTCGGTGTGCCAGGCGAGGGTCTTGATGAATGTCCGCTCAGGGGCGGTGATGCCCTTGAGCACTTTGGGAAGGGCGACCCGGTTGTAGAGCGGGTGGGGCTCGTCACCGATCAGGATGATGCGCGCGGTGGCGTCGCCCTTGCGGAGGGTTTCGGCTGCGGTGGTCCCGGCTACACCGTTGCCGATGATCACGAAAGTCCGGGGTGCGTCGGTATCTCCCACGTGTGGGAGGATACCGCAGTGCCAAACCGTTCCCGCGGTATGGCGCCCAGGTGATGAGTTTGTCCGTGAGTGGAAATGAAGGCCTCGGGGACGACCCACGGTCCGGCGTTGCGCCCAGTTGGACCGAATGACAGCATGGCTTGGACACGCTGGTCAATCGGTTTGCGAGACCCGTTCACTACCTGCCCTGCCACTTGTGCGATGGGTCAGTTTGGCGTTATCGGGAGTTCGTTACACTGACGCAAGCGCATCGAGCATGCGGAGAGGCGGTGATTTATGGAGAAGGAACACGGGCCCGCTGACTCGCGGGAGGTTGCCATGGAGGCACTCGCTCACGTGACGGAACGTCTCGATCACGCAATCTCCCTGCTCGCAGATACGGATGTCGAACAGGTTCAACGCGCCTATGAAGTGACTCGCGAGTGCACCGAGCAATTGGCGAGGTCAATCTGGTTTCTTCGCCGTGCGGCACGGGTGGACGAAGACGCTTCGGCGTCCTGACGGCTGCGACACGATAGCGTGGCCCGATGACCAAGTGCCTCGCGCCGCGGACAGGTGACCCGACTGTCGTGCTAACGCTATCAAAACGGGTCGCCGCAATACGATCGTTTCTGAGCGCGAGTGGCACCGCCCCCACTTCGATGCACCGGGCCCTCATCTCTTTGGCGGGATTGCCAGGTTCGGGCAAGTCACACTTGGCCCGTGACCTTCACGACGGTACTCAGGCCGTGGTCGTGCGGACTGATGAAGTCAGGCAAGTACTGTTCCCGGTACCAACTTATGCCCGCGACGAAAGTGGCACGGTGTATCAGACCTGCTTCGCGGTAGTGAGGGCACTGCTTCGCGATGGCTATTCGGTGGTATTCGATGGGACCAACGGTCGCCGGACTGGACGGCGGAGGCTTGCGACGATTGCCAGGGAGACGGGCGCCTCGCACCTGCTGGTGCTTGTCACCGCTGACGATGAGGTGGTCCGGGGTCGGATCACTGAGCGCCAGTCCGGGCGGGCGCCGTCTTTTTCTTCCGGGGCCGGCTGGGAGATTCATCAGCTGATGGCAGCTTCAGAAGATTACGGTGGGCATTTCGACCTCGTGGTTGATACCGGATCGGAGACTTCGAGCGCGATGACCGCGATGATCGGATTCCTCCAGGGTGATCCAGGTGGTCTCGATGGCGTTGGAGCGCAGGACAGCGGATGGAAATCCCGACCTGGAAGGCGTGGAAGGAAGTCAACATGACGACATACATGGAGCGTCTGGCACAGGTGTCGCGGAAAAACGAGAGCCTCCTGTGTGTCGGTCTTGATCCGGAGCTGCACCGGCTTCCCGAACACCTCCGAGGCTTGCCGTCGCATGAGGCAATCCTGGCTTTCAACAAGGAATTGATTGATGCCACCTGCGACCTGGTGGCGGCGTACAAGCCAAACCTTGCTTTCTATGAGGCGCTTGGCCCCGAAGGCATGGAATCACTCCGTGCGACGGTGCGACACGTGCCCAATGGCGTGCCGGTGATCGCGGATGCGAAGCGCGGCGACATCGACCACACAATGCGCCTTTACGCGACGGCGGTGTTTGACGTGTACGGTTTCGACGCGGTGACGGCGAGCCCGTATCTTGGACGAGACGCGTTGCTGCCGTTCCTTGACCGGGCTGACCGGGGAACGTACATACTTTGCAGGACTTCCAACCCCGGTGCGGCGGACATTGCCGAACTGGATGTTGGGGGCGAACCACTCTATCTGCGTGTGGCCGAACGGGTACCGACATGGACATCGCACGCGAACATTGGACTGGTCGTCGGGGCAACGGCACCGACACAACTGGCGCGGGTTCGCGCGGTGGCGCCGGTCGTGCCAATCCTGCTGCCGGGAGTAGGCGCGCAGGGCGGCGACCTGGAGGCGTCGGTAGCGGCGGGACTGGACCAGACGGGGGACGGGCTGTTGGTAGTGGTCGCCAGACAGGTCATGTACGCCTCAAGCGGGTTGCGGTTCGCCGAGGACGCGCGGACAGCGGCGCGGGAAATCCGGGATCGGATCAACGCCGCCCGGGTGACCGCGATCGACGCACTTCGCGGGAGATAGTCCCGGTCCCGGTGATCGATGCTGCGGCCCTTGACGCAACGCCGCGCGCGCCTCGCTATGACCCGTCGGTGCCGATGGCATTTCAGTTGGATGATCTGGTGCGCCTCAAGAAGGCTCACCCGTGCGGCGGGACAGATTGGGTCGTTTTCCGCCTCGGTGCGGACATCGGGCTGAGGTGCGGCACGTGCGGCCATCGTGTCCTGGTTCCGCGACGCGACCTTGAACGGCGGGTCGTGCGTCTGCTCAGGCCGGGCGATGCCGAAACGCACGCGTGATCAAAGGCTGCGTGGCATCAGTCCGATAAATGCGATTAGGAGAAGCCCGGCCAGGGTGATGACCCCGTATTCCAGAGTGACACGCAGGCGCAGCCGGGCGTGCAGGGCATACGTAAGGATGCCGGTGACAAAGTAGTAGACGGCCAGGAGGAACGCACCTCCCTGAAGCCCATTGAGCGGCCAGTAGTTGAGTGCCCAGGTGACTTCGCCGACTCCGATCCCTGTCACTGACGCGTAGAGGAGGGTTCGCCGCCACGAAGGGGCGAGGGTCCTGAAGCGGCCGCTTGCGGTCAGATCCGGTGCCCGGACGACTGGGAAGCGCCCGCTCATGCGAAGGCGTTCAGGGACGCTCAGGGTCGTGATGTCCAACGTCGGTGTCGGTTCGGGCGTGCGGTCGGGGAACGCCACCTGCGTCAATCGGAGGTGCCGGGCACTGAGAAGGATGGTGACGGCAACGATTGCCGTCGCCGAGAACAGGCTGCGGGTGCGGGTCTGGTAGATCGCGCCGTACAAGACGAATGCCGCGACATACCCGGTTAGGGCGAGCACTGTTTCACCGTAGTCGCGTCGCAGGACCTGCCTTGTGAGCGCCCACTCGGTCCAGAGGACTGCGAACGTCAAGGCGCCAAACCCACCGAGCCCAATCACGAACTGGGTGCCTGTTGGCAGCAGTGGCAGGAAGAAGAGAGCGCCGAACACCAACGCGCTCGGAAGGATGAACTGTTCTACCGTGGAACCCCGGCGTGCCTCGCCGCGAAGGATCAGATCCAACCCCGCGGAAACCGTGATGACGATTGCGAACGCGAGGCCAAGCAGTGGCAGACCGGTTGCACCGACGCTCAACGCGACGCCAAGGACAACCACGGCTACGACGACGGTGATCTTTTCTAGCGTCTGGATCGACATCGTGATCTACCGAAGGGTATCTGGCGAATGTGCCCTGCGTCCGTCACGACACTTCACGCGGCGGTGCTACACTCGCCGCTGTTAGGGTTTTGCCCCTGATCGTTGTGCAGTCGGACCGGACGTGACCCGCCCGCCAGCAGCGTGTGGCAGTCGTGCCCGGTGGTTCTGGCAGGGGGTTCGCGCGTGAGTAACGTGGTTCTCGTCTTGAACCTGAACTACGAACCGCTGAATATCTGCGGTCTCGGTCGAGCGGTTGCCCTCGTTGGGTCTGGCAAGGCCGAGATCCTTGCTTCAGGAATGGAAGACATCCGGACCGCCCGCGCCGTGATCCCCCGGCCGAGTGTGATCAAGTTGCAATACCTGGTCCGGAGGCCTCGGGCGCAGGTGCGTCTGACCCGCCGCGAAGTGTTCATCCGCGACGACTACACCTGTCAGTACTGCGGTTTGAGAGGTCGTGAGCTGACCCTTGACCATGTGATCCCCCGGCACCTTGGTGGCCGCCACGTCTGGGACAACCTCGTGAGTGCCTGTCGGCCGTGCAATCATCGGAAGGGGGGCAAGCGCCTCGATGAGACGCGGATGCGCCTGGCGCGCCCTCCGCGACGTCCGCCTGCCACCCAATACTTCACCGGCGTGCAGCGTCAGAATCGCGAAGAAGCTGAAGCATGGGCGCCCTACTTACCCGCGCTCGAGACAGCGCTGCACGGTATGTAGAACCCTCACAACACGTGTGTGACCGGGACCGGCATCTCTTGTCGGCGATCATCCAGTTTGGGCATAGCGTTCACGGGTTGCCTGGACGACGGCGGAGACGCGGCGGTCGGTGAAACGCTTGAGGAACCTTGCGCCAAGCCAGAAGCCAACCCCTAACGTACAGATCACCCACCAAGCTGGTGCGAAGTCGCGTGTCCAGGCCCACCCACCTAGGGCGAGAAGGAAGAACGCGAACCATCTGACCAGTCCGGTCGCGAAACCCAGGAACATTGAGGTGCGGTCGCTGGCACGGATTGACCACTCGACGACACGCGTGGCAAGTGCGGTGATGATTGTCGGCTTGTCGCCAGTCGAGGTTTCGGCGGTGGCAATCCAGTCCAGCCACTGCCTGATCGGTCGGCCGTCGTAGACGAAACGGTCCCTAAGTGCGGCATAGAAGAGGTACCTGCGTGCCTTGACACGCTCGAATGCAAGGTCTCCGCCGTCCGCGTCGTCAGCGATCCGGTCAAGGGCGCGTTCCTCGTCGGACGAAAGGAAGACGCGTTGCACGGTCAATTCGTCCTTGAGAAGCTCAATCAGCGGTGACGTCACGCCAAAACCCTCCCGCAAAGTGTATGCATCGCCGGCGCGCGCCGGTTCCTGAGCCTGGGACGTTTCTGTCGATGCCACTGGTTGCTCACCTTTGCTAGGATAGGGATAGGTACTTGGGAGACCGCGCATGACTACGACCGCTACCGAACAACCGTTGGTGACGCTCAGTGAAAAGGCGTCCAATGAACTGCGTCGGCTCATCGCGGCCGAGGAACGCGACGACATCGGCTTGAGGGTCTTTGTGTCACCAGGTGGCTGTTCCGGGCTTTCCTATGGCATGGCACTCGAGGAACAGTCCGACGATGGTGACTTCGTCGTGAACTATGCGGGTATGCAGGTCTTCGTGGATGAGTTCAGTGCAAGTTTTGTGAAGGGTTCCCAGATCGACTTCGTTGCGGGTCTGATGGGTGCCGGTTTCACGGTTCAGAATCCCAATGCGAAAAAGAGCTGCGCCTGCGGCCAGTCGTTTGACACCGGCGAGAATGCCGAGACGGCCCAGAAGTGCAGTTAGGCGCCGAAAGGTCGCCTCACGTGTCCTCGCCGCCTGACCGTCGCGGTTCCCCGGTCTCGATCGATGCTCGCGACCTCTCCAAGCACTATGAGGTCCACCGCAAGGCACCGGGGGTACTCGGCTCCCTTCGTGGCCTCGTTTCCCGGACGAACGACACGGTTCGTGCCGTCGATGGGGTGTCATTCCAGATTGCCGAGGGAGAGATCGTAGGTTTCCTTGGCCCGAACGGTGCCGGGAAGACGACGACACTGAAACTCTTGTCGGGTCTCCTCCACCCGAGCGCCGGACATGCGCGTGTTCTTGGCTTTGATCCCTGGAAACGGGACCATGCTTTCCTTCGCCAACTTTCGCTGGTCATGGGCCAGAAGAATCAGTTGTGGTGGGATATCCCGGCGATGGAGACGTTCCTCCTGAACCGCGAGATTTACGAAATCCCCGAACCGGTCTTCCGGGAAACGCTGACCGAGCTGGTTGATCTTCTGGATTTGGGCCGAATTCTCCACGTGCAGGTGCGCAGGCTTTCGCTTGGGGAGCGAATGAAGTGCGAACTCGCGGCGGCGCTCCTTCATCGCCCTCGTGTCCTCTTCCTTGACGAGCCCACGATTGGTCTGGATGTCGTGATGCAGAAGGCCATCCGGCAATTTGTTGACCAATACCGCCGCCGGTTCGGGGCCACGATCGTCCTGACTTCGCACTACATGGACGACGTCAAGGAATTGTGTGAACGGATCATCATCATTGATCGAGGACGCGTGATCTATGACGGCGCCTTGGCCGAGGTCTCCACGGTGTACGCCGCCTACCGTGTGATTACCGTCCGGTTCGAGCGAGCGGTGGGCAACGACGAACTTGATGGATTTGGAACCGTAGCGTCGTTCGACGGTTTCACCGCAACGCTTCACATTGCCCGGGCCGATGTCTCGACCCAGGCCGCGCGCCTGTTAGCGTCGCTGCCTGTCGCCGATGTCACGATCGAGGAACCGCCAATCGACGATGTCATCAGGCATGTCTTCTCGGCAAGCGAACGCAATCGTGACGCCAAGGCGCGGGAAACCTCGCCGGTTGGCGCGTAGACTTTAGCGAGAACGCACACCCCGAACACCAATATTTGGGGATCGTTCGCTACGGGGTGTGCTCGGCTTCACGGAGGTTCAGGCGATGTATTTTGACCCGATGTACTTCGTTTTCTCGATGCCCGCGTTCCTGTTCGCGATGTACGCCCAGTGGAAGGTGAGTTCCACCTTTGGCAAGTACCGGAACGTGATCAGTTCCAGTGGATTCACCGGTGAACAGATTGCCCGGCGATTGCTGGATGCCGAGGGCTTGTTTGGAGTGACCATCGAGGCGACGCCAGGGGAACTCACGGATCACTATGACCCGCGCACCAAGGTCGTGCGCCTGTCCGAATCGACGATGTACCGCACGTCAGTGGCGGCGGTTGGTGTGGTGGCGCATGAGGTGGGTCACGCCATTCAGGATGCGACAGGCTATGCGCCAATGAGGCTCAGGACGAGCCTCGTGCCGGTTGCAGGTCTTGGCAGTTCCCTGGGCTACATCCTCTTCTTCGCGGGAATGTTTCTCAATTTCTTCAATTTGTCACTCATCGGACTGTTGCTCTTCAGCGCGGCGGCGGTCTTCGCGGCGGTGACGCTGCCGGTCGAGTTCAACGCGAGCAACCGGGCGATGAGGCTTCTGGTTGACAATGGCCTGGTGACTTCCTACGATGCCGACCTTGCGCGGAAGGTACTTGACGCCGCCGCCCTCACGTACGTGGCCGGACTGGCACAGGCCCTCTCCCAAGTGCTGTACTACGCGATGATCCTTTCAGGAATGCGGCGACGCGACGACTGACCTAATGATTGCCCCTATCACCACGACGGCTACACCGGCGGTCACGCCAGTGGCACTCCCTCCCATCACGGACCTCTCGTTGACCTCGCTGCGGCAGGTAGTGACCGAGCTGGGCCACCCTGAATATCGTGGCGACCAGATTGCAGCTTGGGTGTACCGATCCCAGATTGGTGCATTTGACGAGATGTCGAACCTGCCAAAGTCCCTCAGGCAAGCGCTGGCCGACCGTTTCAGGTTCGGTGCGCTTGCCTTGGAGGCGGAGTTCGTTTCCTCAGACGGAGAGACGCGCAAGGCCGCCCTGCGACTACCTGATGGCGACCTGATCGAAAGCGTCCTGATGCGCTACCCGACCAGGGATGACGGAACCGGTGCCGAGAGGTCGACGGTCTGCGTGAGTACCCAGGTTGGATGCCCGGTGAAGTGCGCCTTCTGCGCAACTGGCTTGATGGGGTTCACCCGGAACCTTGGCACTGGCGAGATCATGGATCAGGCACTGCACTTCCTCCGCTGGAGTCGCGCCGTGCCTCCGACCGTGCGCAACGTGGTGTTCATGGGAATGGGCGAACCCTTGATCAACTACGACGCGACGATGGGTGCTGTGGCATTGCTTGTGGATGCGGTCGGACTGGGCGTTCACCGTCTCACGGTATCCACGGCGGGATGGCTTCCGGGCATGTCACGGCTAATCGAGGACAAGTATGCGGTCCGGTTGGCCGTCTCACTGCACTCGCCCGACGATGCGTTGCGTACGACCCTCGTGCCACTGAACAAACGGTTCCCCCTGGCAACGCTTCTAGAGGCGTGCTGGGAGTACCAGGCACGGACGGGGCGACGCGTGACCTTTGAGTACACCCTCCTTGATGGCGTGAATGACACGCCTGCCCTTGCGCGCGATTTGGTTGCGCTCGTGCGCCGGCATGACGTCCACATAAACCTCATCCCGATGAACCCGGTTGCGTATCTGCCTTTTGGGGCTTCGCGACCGGAGGCGGTGGAGGAGTTCCATCGCATCATCCGAGAGTCCGGTGTCATATGCACCGTCCGTCGTGAGATGGGGCGTGACATCCGAGCGGCGTGCGGACAGCTGCGCACCGAACTTCAGGGACGCGAACCGGTGCGCGCCACCGCCGGGCCGGCCTGACAGATCGTGCGTGTCCAGATCGCGCCGTCGGTCTACGCGTCCCCGTTGTTACGCATGGGTGAGGCGATTGCCGCCGCTGAGGCTGCCGGCGTTGACGCGTTTCATCTCGACGTGATGGACGGGCAGTTCGTCCCGGCAATATCGTTCGGCATGCTGCTTGTGCGGGAAATCAGGGCGAAAACCTCGCTTCCCCTGGACGTGCACCTGATGGTGGCGAAACCCGGGAACTTTCTGGACGAACTGTCTGCCATCGGTGTACGCGGCGTGACGGTTCACCTAGAAGCCTTTGATGGGCGTCCAGGTGGGTCCAATGAACTTGGTGAGGCCTTGCGAACAATCCGTGGCGCCGGGATGCGTGCCGGCATCGCGCTGAAGCCGGGCACCCCGGACAAGGTATTGGATGGGTTCGAGGCAGACATAGACGACGTGCTGGTCATGACCGTCGAACCGGGCGCGTCGGGCCAGTCGTTCCGCTGGGATCAGGTAGAAAAGATTGGTCGGGTCAGCGCGCGGGCACGGTCCCTTGGCATCCGGGTGGCCGTTGACGGTGGGATAAATCCCGAAACTGGTGAGGCCTGCGTCATTGCCGGGGCCGACTACCTTGTGGTTGGCAGTGCACTTTTCTCCGGCGGTCTTGAGGGCGTCGGTTTAGCGGTGTCCCGCATGCGGGGAACGGACCGAACCTGATTGGTTCATTGACCGGTCGTCGCGTCGGCGTACAAAAACATCAACCCCGCTCGCGACCGAGGCATGGTGCCGAGGTGCAGGCGGGGTCACGTTTCTCTCGGGAAACGGTCGGCCCTACGTCAGGATGTCTTGGCGAGGGTTCGCAGGCAACGCGTGCAGATGTCCAAACGGATTGCGTGACCGGCAAGGGTGATCGTGGCGCGTCGCACATTGGCCTTGAAGGTGCGGTTCTTTTTCGGGGCGCGCTTGGCCCACGCGGCGGAAACGTTGCTCGAGATGGTGCGACCGTGGGAAGTTCCCTTGTTGCACACGTCACATGTAGTAGCCACTGATTGACCTCAATCCTGCAAGTTCTGTCAGCACTTCACCGAGGGACGGACGAGTGAATCTGCTTAATGTGCTATCCTGACCAACCGTCGCCCTAGCCCATTTCAGGCGCAGGTGGTACCGGTCGGGACAGACTTCCGGCACGAAAACAGCCGACGTCGGCAATCCGGGGTGCCTGATCTATTTCCCTGAACTGTAGCATTCCCATGGGGTTCGGCACGTCGGACACACGCCGGAAGATCCAGGGGTCACCATGATGGCCGATTCCATGCAACAGCCTGAGCCGTCGGTCGATGGCCGCGGTGGCGAGAATGATGCCGAACGCTCACGCATTGACGGGGCGACTGTGCGTCACATGCTTGAGTTGGCCACCACGTGGCTTGAGAGGCATGTAACCGTCGTCAATGCCCTGAATGTGTTCCCGGTTCCCGATGGGGATACTGGCACGAACATGCACCTGACGATGCGGGCGGCTGTCGAAGCCGTTCGCCGGGTCGCGGATGAGGGCGCAGGGGCGGTGGTCCGTGCGGCTGCGCAAGGGGCAGTTCTTGGTGCGCGGGGCAACTCCGGAGTGATCCTGTCGCAGATTGTGGCAGGGCTATCACGAGGCGTAGGAGACACCCGGTCGATTTCGAGTGCCGAATTTGCGCGGGCACTCGCCGAGGGTGCTTCCAATGCCTACCGGGCAGTGACCCGACCCGTCGAAGGCACGATCCTGACGGTTGCACGGGCTGCT
>Ga0214917_10002991_pt1 | contig 20053 bp, 18 predicted proteins | sample LL_1208_BB_MetaG_FD_177983 | JGI IMG/M metagenome (GOLD analysis project Ga0214917, IMG submission 177983) | Freshwater microbial communities from Lake Lanier, Atlanta, Georgia, United States - LL_1208_BB | ecosystem: Environmental > Aquatic > Freshwater > Lake | place: USA: Georgia | collected...
AAGAACATTGACAGTTGAAACACCTTTTACATTCCCTTATAAAGATGATGCCTTAGGTAATATAAACATAACAATAACAACTAAATATATACCTATAATTATAGACTATGGAAGAACATTTATTGATTATGATGGATACAGACTCGCTCCTATAGAATCTTCGGCAAATAACAGAGACTTAAAGAAAGATGCAGGTTTAGCAGAACTATGGTGTGATGGAAAGGCTAATGATCAAAGTGACAATTGCTTAATTGAAAATTTAGTATATAAAGGAGCTTATATCCCAGGATTTGATTTTTTAAGGCTACTTTTAGCTATAGACCAAACACAACTTAGACAAGAGTTTAGAGATATAGCTTCTAATTGTTTTTATGGAGGAGTTTATAGTCCTTTCGTTAAAACTTCTGGTCATTCTTGGAATGGTAAGTTAAATGGGTCAATAACGAACTACCTTAAATTTTCAAATCAAGGACTATCATACTCGGCTGACACTACTAATAATCCAAATTGTAAAACTACAGGGTTCTTGGGAAGTATATTAACAGACCCTTATTTTACCCAAAGAATATTGACTATTACTTAATAGGTTCAAGACTGGTATAATATTTTTTTTTAAATAAAATCTTGCTTTTATATAAAATGGAATCGCAACACATATATGCTATACTCTTATATATTGCTGCGGCTGGGGTTTTTTATCTTGGTATAACCTCGAAAAAACTTGATAAAGATGGAAAGGAAACATCTGACCGTGACTATGGAAAAATGGTTCTTGGTATTATAGTTGCCATTGTGCTTGCTTATTTTGCTACTGGAATTTTGAAATCTAAATTTTAAATTTAATTTTATATTATTAAAATGAAACATAAGAACATTTATGGAAGGGAATTAAAGTATTGCAATTTACAGAAAGTAACAGGCTATAACAGAAATGGGAAATGTGAGTTATTAGATAATGATGAGGGTACTCATATAGTTTGTGCGGTTATGACAGATGAATTTTTACAATTTACATTATCTCAGGGAAATGACCTTATAACTCCTAGAAGAGGATTTCCCGGGTTAGTTAAGGGAGATAATTGGTGTGTATGTGCATTGAGATGGTTAGAGGCTTATAAAGCAAATCCTAAATATGCACCTCCAATTATAGGTGAAGCAACTCATGAAAAATTCTTAAATTATGTTCCTAAAGATATAGTGGAAAAATTTTTAATTTAATTTAAAAATATCTTTTTATTATATAAAAATGTCTCATTATTACTGTCAATTATGTGGAGCTGGAGGTTTTCTTACCTATAGAGCAGCACTTTTATGCTGTAGATATAAAAAACACTGTAAAAAACACACTCTCGAATCTAACTAAACCTATACTCCGTATCATTTTAAAATGTCTATCTTTTTAGCATTTGGAACCGCAACCGAAGGTTGCTCCGTTTCCCTTCGGGAAACAGGCTCTCTTAATCGCAAAACAGCCTCAACTGCGAAGAAAAGTTACTCATTTTAAAATGGCATTCGCTGTAGCATAAAATTTCTATATTTATAAGAGTGATAATAAGCTTATAAATATACTTTATAGTATTAATGATAGATGATTTTTTAGATGATTTTTTTAGGGGGTAAAAAAAATACACACTCATTTTTAGAAGAATTTCTATCCTTAATAAATAAGGTTAAAAGTAAGAATAAAATAAATTATAGTTTTATAGGGTGAATTTTATACTGTAAATCTTCTATATTTATGACTAAAACTGAATAAAAATGACTATTTTTTCTTATCCCGATTAAAAATATAATTTTTAAAGTTAAAAATTATATTGTAATATAGATAAATGAGTATATTGACTAAAAATGACTATTTTTGCTGTGATTTTTGTCAGGCTAAATTTAACGATAAATCTAACTTTTTAAGACATATCAAAACAAATAAAAAATGCCTTAGTAATAGACCTAAAATGTCTTTTAGCTGTGTGTGGTGTAATGAAGAATTTATATCTAATATATACCTTGAAAAACACTCTACTAAATGTAATGTTAATAAAGACACTGCATATGTTTTATTATTAGAAAAATGTAAAGAGAAGGATAAACATCTTGAAGAGAAAGATAAACAGCTTGAAGAAAAAGATAAAATGATAAAGGATTTACAGGATAAAATATACTCAATAGCTAATACTACTAAAACAGTTAATAACACTAATACTTATAATGTTACTTTAAAGTGCGGAAGACCTCTCATATTATCTAAAAAGAGATTTTTGAATCTTCTTAAAAAGACTTGTGATGAGACGTATATCAAGCAAGGGGAAATAGGAACTGCCAAATGGTTTATGGCATACGCCTGCCGAAACCATAAAAATGAGGTTAGTTTAGAATGTACTGACTATAGAAGAGGTGTTTTGAAATATATAAGTAAAGATGGAGATGTAAAGCAACTTACATCAAAGTATCTGAAGGCTTTTATGAGTGACTGTCTCTTTGAATTCTCTAAGACTAAACAATGTAAAGCTATTAGAGACGATATAGCTTCTATGTGTGAAGAGAAACAAGACTTTGAATACTCTCAAAGGTATCTTCAATTTATGGACCCTGGGAGAAAGTTTATTAACTATATTTTAGAAAAGACATATAATAAGTATATTGAGGGTGAAGAATATGACTATGATGATGAAGATGAGGATGATGAAGAAGATTATGAGGATGATGAAGAACTAACAATAACACCTTTAAGAGAAGATAAAAAACCATTTATATATAGAGAACAAAATTTAGACTATGATAAGCTTTATAATTAAATTATTTAATTTTATCTTAACTTTTAAGGTAAAATTATACTGTAAATTTATACTATCATAGACTTGACTTTAGTCATAAATTCTTCTGAAATCTTGAATCCATTTCCATTCTCTTCTTTACGCTTCATATATGAGTTATAGAATCCAAGCAATCTAATAGGCTCTAAACCCAAAATATAAGAGGAAACTCTCTCTGGAGTTACAATTTTTGTTCTATCTTTTAAGTAACCGTCGTGTAACTCTCTAATTACATAATATAAATCAGCAGGGACAATTGAAACTTGTTTTCTAATAAATCTATTACGATACTTACGGAAGACATAATAACAAATATTATCAATAGTATCTGTAAATTGCAAAATGTTATTTTTATGCTCTGGATACATATTGTAAAACTTTTCAACCTTTTTTGCGTCTCCTTCTTGCTGTAATTCAATATATCTCAATAAAATGTTTGGTTGATTTCCTCTTAATTTGAACCCTTCAACATACTCATGTTTCATAACCTTAACACACTCTCCTTTCTCATTCATTAAAATAACACCTTGTAATTTAGTCGGGTCAATCTTTTCCATATGCGCCTTCAAATCATCCATAGTTTTAATATTGCGAATCATATCGATGTTACACTTCTCAAAGTTAAACTTGTCAAAATTACCATTATCATAAGTTCCAACAAGGAACAAATGAGGATGATCATAACCATTACACACAATTCTATTTTTAGTGTATGTTCTAAGCACATAACAATAGACTTTAGATTCATCTAACTCTTTACAAAATTGTTCAAAAGGTTCTTCAATGAATGATTCAAACAGTTCTCCAAAAGACTTTTCACCACCCCATCTACTCTTGAAAGCATCTAACTTTCTACAAGTTGAGATATACCATCTATTTTCGTAAAAATAAACTCTTAAAAGAGTTGCTTCATAAGCTTCCAACACTCTCACATTTTCTTGAGAAAGGAATGGTTCTACGATAGATGTCATAGCCTCATTATCAGTTTCATCAATTTCAGGGGTAAAACCAAAGGAACGACAAATAACTTTACCTTCATTGTTCATAACGACGCCGCGATATTTTTTAGTTTCTTCATCGGTGTTAATATCACAATCCAAGTAGTGATAGATAGACAAGTCATTCAAAGTATCAACGATTTTAACATTATTTAAATCTAATTCGAAGGTCATTTTAATTGTTTTTTATTATTATAAATGCTTTTCTTTAAGCCTGTTTTATAAATTAATTTATTCAGCTTAAACTTAACTGAATAAATTACACTTATCGTAAACTTTTTATACACCTTATCATTTGTTCGCAAAACGCGGGGTGATTAAAATGGATATATACTTATTTTTTACCTTTACCTTTAGCCTTAGGTTTTGGTTTAACTTCTTCTTCATCTTCAGAAACAGCAATATCTTCGTCAACCGGACCCGAGGCACCGGAAACTGTTTTTACGAGAGACCCTGTGTCTCTCACAGGAACAGAGAATACTTCAGGCTCTTCTTCCTTTACTTCTTCTTCGTCATCTGCAATAATCTTTGTTTCAATTGGCTTTGCTGAAAATCTAAACATAGACTTATAACCAGATTGTTGTTCTTGTTTTTGGATTGCAATACCAGCTGCATATAATTCAAGTTGCAACTTAATCTTAGAACCAACAAAAATACCTCTCACCTTAACATAAGGTCTAATTCTGCATCTTTTATTAATACAATCCATCGGATTTAACAAGACTTTATTACCCATTTGAGCTTCTTCATCATCCCATAATTCAGTCTTGAACTTTGATGGAATGACTTTACTTTCACCAGTCTTTTCATCTACCATTTCTTTTTCTCTTGACCACATCAATTTAGGGTAAATAGAGTAATGAGAACCTTCAATTGGTTCATCAGTTTCTTTATCTTTCTTTTGTGCATGAGGAGCCATATTTCTCAAGTCGGTAATATACAGTTCCTTAATTTTACAAGCTTTATGAACTTCTGGTTTCAAGAGATGTTCTTTACACTTTGCAACAAGACTGTCAAGAACTTCAACTGCTTTGAGGTCATAATCGGTTGCATCTTGTTTATATTCGCCAAGAGTAATACCGACTGAATATCCTTGTAATTCTTGGGTTTTAGCATCACGATTTTCAGTAATACCAAAGGATGAATAGTCCTTCAATTCAAAGACTAATTCACCATCAGTACCGTCAGGATTTCTATAACCCATATTGATGCGGTGGAATTTGATAGGTTGGTTAGGAACTTGGCCAAACATAGGTTCGTCAAAGATTAAATTTTTAACATCAAAATCTTCAATGAGAGTTGGTTGGGTGTTTCTATTACGATCATATAACTTTTTCATTTGTTCTTTTTGTTGAGCGGTTTGTTTAGACATCTTGAGGGTAGTTTAACTTTGTAAGTTTAATAGTATATTTTAAATCTTTAAACTATTTTTTAAAAATCATTTAAATTTTTAACTTATTTTTAAATGATACTTATCCTCTTACTTATATTTACCCTTTATTTGATACTTAAAAAAGAAAGATACGCTAAATATGACCCTTTTATAGAAGGAATGAAAGACAGGTTTATTGACCCTCAAAATCACAGATATATAAATCAAATTAAATATTATAAAGACGCACCTAACATAAACCTGGAAAGTGCTATTAATAATGTAGCAGTATCTTCCTCTGATGTAAATTGGGCAAAGCTTAACGACTATGAGTATTCACAGATGGTAGGATTAGTTCAGGGAAATTTTAATAATCCTAGTATAAAAAATATAAATGCAAACTAATTTTATCTTTACTAATATAAAAAATGAGTATAATAACAACCCCATCTATTTATACTGTCATAAACAAAAATAATCCAACAGGAGTATTTAGTAGTCTTCCTAACTCTTATGTTACAAGCTTAATTTTTAATCCTTCGACTAATCCTTCAAGTCCAATAATCGGTCAAATGTATTTTGATCAAACCTCTAATAATATATCTTTTTGGAATGGAAATAACTGGATAGAAAGCGGATACCAAGGTTTCCAGGGATATCAAGGATTTCAGGGACATACAGGTTTACAAGGATATCAAGGTTTACAAGGACATACAGGTTTACAAGGATATCAAGGTTATCAAGGTTTTCAGGGATTTCAAGGTTGTCAGGGACATACAGGAGATAGAGGTTTTCAGGGATATCAAGGGCTATTGGGAAATACAGGTTCTATAGGTCCTGGTTTCTTCACTCTTCAAGTTTATAATAATAACCCTATAATTACCACGCCAAACTCTGTCATTTTAAATGACGCAAATCAAGGTATAAGTACTGTAGAAACATATAATTATACGGATTTTTCATCAGTTTATTTTCAAGCGAAAGTAGTTAGTGGTGCCCCTTCATTTGCACCAGGAACAGAATATCTTTCTTTAGGTTTAGAAAATTATTTTGGAATTATCGTTGGAGGTAATCAAATAGATATCTGGGGACCTGGAGGAAGTTTAGGAGGTGCTACTTTAAATCCTGGAGCTATTTTTTCTATATACTTAACACCTGCAACTGCATACTATTATATTAACGGAAATTTAATTACATCAACCCAAACAGCTGGTGCGCCATCTGGGCCTCAAAGATTATATATTAACGCTTTATCTGGTTATCCTTCATCAAATGATACTGTTATATCAAACATTAGCATTTATACTTCAGGTATTCCTGGAGAAAGAGGATTTCAAGGTAATCAGGGCTTTCAAGGATATCAAGGATATCAAGGATATCAAGGATATCAAGGTAATCAAGGATTTCAAGGTAATCAAGGATTTCAAGGTAATCAAGGATTTCAAGGTAATCAAGGATATCAAGGTTATCAAGGATTTCAAGGTTATCAAGGATTTCAAGGATTAAAAGGAGATGTTGGACAAGGCTTTATTGTTTTTGCAACAACCCCTTCATATACAGGATTAAATACAATTATTGCAACAGGTGGTAATATAGGTGAATTTGTTCTTATTACAGGTGGGCAACTTTTTGTATATTCAGGAACAGGTGCTGGATCAACTGGTCCTGATAATTCATATGGATATGCAGGTGATGTTACAGATGAGACTAAACTCATAGGTTTTCAGGGTAATCAAGGTTTTCAGGGTAATCAAGGGTTTCAGGGTAATCAAGGTTTTCAGGGTAATCAAGGGTTTCAGGGTAATCAGGGATTTCAGGGTAATCAAGGGTTTCAGGGGTTAGCTGGAACAACAGGAACTAATGGAGTTCAAGGATTAAGAGGTTCAACAGGAACTCAGGGATTTCAGGGGTTAGCTGGAACAACAGGAACTAATGGTAATCAAGGAGTTCAAGGATTACAAGGCCCTCAAGGATTAATTGGAACTACAGGAGCTGTTGGTCTTCAAGGCTTTCAGGGTATTATAGGTCCTACAGGACCTGGAGGAGGTTTCGTACAAGTGACACAGTTATTAGATAGTGTTCAAGCTACTACAGGAACTATATCAGGACAAGCTATAATCCCAAATTGGACAAGGCAATTTTACTCAAATGGAGGAACTTTAATGTTTACTACAAGTTTTTCATCTTATGCAACAGTATCATCATTAGCTACATTTGACTTTTTAATTGACGGAAATGTAGTAGCTAATACAAGGTTCTTTTTTAATAACACGAGTATTCATCTTACTATACCTTCATATTTTAATATTGAGAATATATCAGTTGGTTTTCATACAGGAGCTATTCGTATCCCTTCTGGAGTTACTGTAGATTCTCAAGATTATTGTAATATGAGTTTGATAGAAGTATTAGGAGCTAATAGTGTTGGTTTAACAGGACCTACTGGAACAAGAGGATTTCAAGGTTTAGTTGGAACTACAGGAAATCAAGGATTTCAGGGTTTTCAAGGAATAATAGGTGTAACAGGAAGTATTGGAAGTCAAGGTGTGCAAGGATTTCAAGGTCCTACTGGTAATGATGGAATAGGTGTTTTAGCAAGTTTTATGAGAGGTTCTAGAACATCTTCACAAAGTTGTACTGTAAATCCTACTACTATAATTTTTAATCAAGTAGATGCTTCGTATTCAACTGATATAAGTTTAGATACATCAACAGGTATAATTACATTAGGTTCAAACAGAATATATCGTCTAATAGCACAAATCCCTAACTTTGCAGGATCTCGTCCTGCATTTACTTGGTACAATAGAACTACTAGTTCAAGTATAGGTTCTATAATAACAGGTTATGGAAGTAATGATGCAGCTTCATTTGGTTCAATGGGAGGTATATCAGAAGCTATAATAAATACTAGTTCTGGGTCAGTACAAGTTGATTATAGAATGATACAAGGTGCAACTACAACAGTAGGTGGAAATAATGATTTTCCTACTTCAGGAAGTTATGCATGGTTTGATATACAAGTTGTTGCTGGAAATGCACCTGCACTTATTGGTAATCAAGGATTTCAAGGTTTAGTTGGAACTACAGGAAGTCAAGGGTTTCAAGGATTAGGTGGTTCTTCAAATTGGATTTCATCAACAGGAGGACTGATATATTATAATTCTGGAAGTGTAGGTATAAATACGTCTAACCCTACAGGTTCTTTATCAGTTGTTGGTATTGTAAGTATAACTGGAAGCTTAAATATAACAGGAAATATAACTCATTCGACAGGTTCTGCATTAATAAACAGCACATTAAGTGCTTATAAGGAAAGCATAATATTTTCAAATACAACATCATCAAGTTATATTGTGAATGCAGCCACAGGAAATAATTTTCAAATAACATTAACAACAGGAACAACATTATCTTTTATAAATTTTGCCCCAACAGGAACGGTCCATACTATAAATCTATATTTAACGCAAGATGCAAGTGGAAATAGAATAATAACTTGGCCATCTTCTATTTCTTGGGGAAATCCAGGTGTTCCTATATTAAGCAATGTTGGAGGTTCAACAGATATATTATCATTCACAACATTTACGGGTGGAAGTAAGATACTTGGATTTTTAGTAGGAAGAGGATATTAATTTTTTATTATATTAATTTTATAATAAAAGATGCCTTTTAACTTTCAACCAAATAGTTTGTATAATTACGGGGGTATTTCCCCTAATAATCTTGTTTCTTATATTACAACCTATAATCCTTTATATTATAACAATACAGGTGGTTATTTTGGAACAGGAACAACTGTATTTGATTTAAGCCCAAATAAAAATAATTTTACATTAGTTAATCCTTATGCTTATTCTGGAGGTATAACTTTTCCAGGTAATAACACGTATCTTATAAGTGGTAATTTGATAAATTATTTTTCATCCTTTAACGGACAGACACAAGAAGTATGGTTTAAGAACTCATTCTATAGTTCAACTGGAAATGGTGTTATAATGTCAGAGCTTGGTCAATCTACTATAAACCTTTTGTGGCACGATAGTCAGATTGAAATTGTTGGTTCTACAGGATATATTGGTGTATGGAATAGTGGTATTCAGAAAACACCAGTGGGAAGTTTTAATGATGGAACTTGGAATTGTATAACGTGGAGATATGACGGAACTGGATTATCAGGTTTTGTAAATGGAACAGGAACCACAAGAATAACAACAGCAAGAACAACAGCTAATCCCGGATTTTATGTAGCTTTGGGTGCTATTGATGGAACAAGTTTAGGTGATGGAAACTATTATAAAGGTCAAATAGGAAGTTATAAATTATATAATAGGGCTATAACTAACTCTGAAATATTACAGAATTATAATTACGAAAAACAATTCTTTAGAAGAACAGTAAGAGTTAATGTTGTAGCTCCAGGTGAAAATGCAACTTGGTATTCCGATATAATCTCAAAGATCACAAGTGCAAAAAATTCATTATATTCAAGCATTCAGCTTACCATAACCCAGACAAACATTGCTTCATATACTGGTAATGATTTAAATACCTCAACATATGATACTGTGTTTATATTTACAGACCCTTCATTTAACAACTCAACTTTAGGAACAAATCTTAATAATTTTATTTCAAGCGGAGGAGGTCTTGTTATATGTACTTTTGCAATAGCAAGTGTAAGTATATCTGGATTTACATATACAAATTGTCCTGTGTTATTTCCAGGTAATCAAGTTATGTCTTCAACATCATTAGGAAGTTATACTGCAAGTGACCCTTTAATGAATGGAGTTACATCATTTAATCCGGGTTCATCAAGATATGGAGCTGGAAGTTTAACGCTACAACCAGGTGCAACTACCGTGGCTTCGTATAATGATGGAAATATATTAGTTGCAAAAAAAACAATAGGGAGTGCTAGAACAGTAGCTCTTAATTTTTTCCCTCCATCATCAACTGTAAGAGCAGATTTTTGGTCTGCATCTACAAATGGTGATAGATTAATGACAAATGCTATTATGTGGAGTGGTAAAGGTATATAAACGAAATTTATTTTATTAAAAATTAATAAAATAACTCTATAATATAAAAATGCCTACAGGAATAAAATTCATCTCATCTTTAACAGGAGGACCTTCTACGGTAGGTGTAGGTCTTTCAACAATTGTCGGGCCTACAGGTCCAAGTGGAGGTCCAATCGGTCCTCAAGGTTTTCAAGGTTTAGCCGGAACTACTGGAACTAATGGATCTCAAGGTTTCCAGGGCTTTCAAGGAGATGTTGGTCAAGGATTTAAAGTATTTGCTACTACACCTTCATATACAGGTTTAAATACAGTTATTGCAACAGGTGGTAATATAGGTGAATTTGTTCTTGTTACAGGAGGAGATTTATTTGTATATTCAGGGACAGGAGCAGGAAGTACAGGTCCTGGTAATTCATATGGTTATGCGGGTGATATTACAGATGAAAGTAAATTGGTTGGTTTACAAGGTAGTCAAGGATTAAGAGGACCTACTGGTAGTAATGGATTTCAAGGATTTCAAGGCAATCAAGGAAACCAAGGTAATCAAGGATTTCAGGGATATCAAGGTAATCAAGGATTTCAGGGATATCAAGGTAATCAAGGATACCAAGGCTTAGCTGGACCTACAGGAGCTATAGGTAGTCAAGGATATCAAGGAAACCAAGGCTTTCAAGGTTATCAAGGAAATCAGGGCTTAGCTGGACCTACAGGAGCTATAGGTAGTCAAGGATATCAAGGAAACCAAGGCTTTCAAGGATTTCAGGGATATCAAGGAAACCAAGGCAATCAAGGAAACCAAGGTAATCAAGGATTTCAGGGATATCAAGGTAATCAAGGATTTCAGGGATATCAAGGTAATCAAGGAAACCAAGGCTTTCAAGGTTATCAAGGAGATGTTGGACAAGGTTTTAAAGTATTTGCTACAACACCTTCTTATACAGGTTTAAATACTATTATCGCAACAGGTGGTAATATAGGTGAATTTGTTCTTGTTACAGGAGGAGATTTATTCGTTTATTCAGGGACAGGAGCAGGAACAACAGGTCCTGATAATTCATATGGATACGCAGGTGATATTACAGATGAAAGTAAATTAATAGGTTTACAAGGAGCGGTAGGTCCACAAGGTAATCAAGGTAATCAGGGTAATCAAGGTTTTCAAGGAAGCCAATATACAGGACCTTTTACAGATATAACATTCTCAGGAAATATGAGTGGAGCTAATGCTTACCTTCAAAATTTAGCAGCTGAGAATTTTGCTTCTCAGGGAGCTATAATTGGGTTTGATGGATTAACAGTTGTTGGTCCTACAAATTTAATTTCACCTTTAAATGCAACCGGTGGTTTAACAACTACAAATGCTACAATAAATAACTTAGTAATAACTGGAAGTATAACAGTTCCAACAGGAGCACTTGTTGGATATCAAGGTCCTACCGGAGCGGCTGGTCCTGTAGCTGGACAACCGTCTCAATTTATCTTTAATAACAACGGACAAGCTACTGGTAGTTTTAATGCCTTATATTTTACCGGAACTTCCACTGGAAGTAATGTATATGCGGGATCTTCTATTATACCTTCATCTACGTCAGTTTATAATTTAGGATCTCCAGACCATTTATGGAAGTCTATTTATATTTCTACAGGAACTATTTTCGTTGGCCCTACAGGAACCCTTGGTTTAGATAATAACGGTGTTATATCATCCGCGGCTGGTTTTTCCACACCATTTTTAACAATTGGTTCTACTAATCCTGGAGATGGTATTAAACTTTATAACAACAATAATTTATTATGGTTTCAAAGTCAAAGTGGTGCATCTGGCCCTGTATCTATATGGAATGTTGCATCTAATAGTATAAACAATACATACTTTACAGGAGGAAATATAGGTATAGGTTTTAATAATCCAACTTACCCTCTTACTGTTAAAGGTGTTATATATTGCGAAGGTTTAACCGGAACAAATTTACCAATTGGTCCGCAGGGAGCTCAAGGACCGCAAGGATATCAGGGCATTCAAGGACCTACTGGCCCTCAAGGACCTACTGGTAATGGTTTTACAACAATATCAAACTACGGTAATAATAGGTTATTAATATCTACAGGAACATCAGCAAATTCAGCAGTAGCTTACTCTAACTTGACATATGATGGAACTAAATTATCAATGCCTAATATAGCTGTATCAAACAATGAAATATGGATAGGTAATTCAGCTGGTGCAAATTCATCTTCTGCAACAGGAACAAATGCTGTTGGTATAGGTAGAACTGCAGGTCAATATAATCAAGGATATGCTGCTGTATCTCTCGGATATAATGCAGGAACAAATTTACAAGGAACAAGTGCCGTAGCTATAGGTCCTAATTCAGGTAATGGTGGTGATAATACAACTCCAACTAACGGTCAAGGTGTATCAGCAGTTGCTATTGGAGATCATTCAGGTTGGCAAAGTCAAGGAACAAACAGTGTATCTATGGGAACATATTCAGGTTATTTACAACAAGGAGCTAATAGTATTGCAATTGGTAATTATACAGCTTGGCATTATCAAGGAATAAATGCTGTAGCAATAGGTCCAGGAGCAGGTTATGTATCGCAAGGTAATTACTCTGTCGCAATAGGTAATAGTGCTGGTAATTCAAATCAAGCTGCAAATAGTATAGTTATGAATGCAAATAGTAGTGCTTTGAATGCTACTGGAAGTGGCTTCTTTGTTAATCCTGTTAATACTTATACTCAACCTGGTGTGATGACATATAACCCATCAACAAGCGAAATAGCTTATTCTGCTACAACAGCTTCAATACCTAATTTAACAGTAACAGTTATGACAGGAACCACAATAAATGCAAATAAAATAAATGTAGGTCAAGGTGGTATATTTTTCTCTACAGGGTCAAATACAGGTTGTTTTATCGGTGGATTAAATTATAATTCATCAGGTGCAAATCATTATCTTTATTATAATTCACAAACAAATGAGATAATTCAAGCTTCACCGTTTTATTTCTTTTCATATTCAACAGGAGTGCAAATATTTACAGGCGCAAATACCTTTTATCCGGTTGGTTTTGACGCAAATAACATATTGTATCACTCCTGGAATCATACTTCTAAATCTTCAATATTTACAGGAACATTTCAAAGTCAAACGGTCTTAAATATAGCCTATTCGTTAGAGTTTCATTCAACTGAACCTGCATCTCGTCAATGTGCTGGATGTTTGTATTTAGACGGAACTCCTATATTAGGAAGTTATAGATCTGATACAGTTAAAGATAATGGAAATGAATTTACACTTACACACGATGTTATAGTTATTGTTCAATCTGGAGTTCATACTTTAGAATTAAGGGCTGCTGTTGAAAATACAAGTGTTCAGTTGGGAGGTGTTCCAAATATACCAGCTCCTGGAAATAGTTATTCTTCAGTTACATTAAGATGTACAAGAGTTATATAAGCTTAAAGATAACTCATAATTAATAATAAAAGATGATTAAGTTTTTATTATTAGTTTTAGCTTCAGTAATTTCATCTCAAGGTTTAACAACCATTCAAAATAATTGTGTTACGTTTACCGTAGGTCAAGGAACAGGTTGTGATTGGATGTGTAATTATTGTTCAAATATGCTTGGAACAAATAACTATTATTTTACAGATAATGTCTGTACTTATGAGACAGGCGGTTGTGTAGGTAATCCTATCGCTGGAAAACAATATACTTGTTGTTCGGCTTCTGAGGAGGAGTATAATGATGAATTGTAAAATAAAAAATTATTTCTTACTCATTTCAATTGAAGATGGAATATTAATTACGTGATTTTCAGGTTTCATTTCATCCTTTATCCATTTTTCTTTATTTATACCTCTATACCACCGCATTAATGCGTGAAAACCATCAGTTAAAAAGTTCTTGTCTTTTGAGGCTTGTAATTTAATAAGAGAATTTGTGTCATTTAATAGTTTAATATAGCCTTCATATTTTAATTTTAAATCAAGATTGGAAAATTCAAGAGTTTCCAAGATATGTCCTTGTTCTATCCATTTAGTTAAAGTGTCATTTATATCGGTACTTTTTATATGAGGTTTAAAATAAGAATTAATTGTGGTTAAAATCATAGTTGTAAAACTAAGTATCATATATTGATTATGTGATATTAAATTACCAGTTGAAGATGCATCTGCTGCTAAAAGGGCTGTTAATAATGTTAAGGATAAATTTATAGGAGTAGATATGTTAGTCCAAAATGAGGCACAATGCCAGGTTTTATTATAGTTAAAACCAATTCTTATGTTCAAGTATTCTTTTAAGCGTTCAATCTCTTTTTTGTAAAATTCACTTTCTTCTCTACTCATTTATTATCTTTTATAAAAGATAATAAATTTAAATAAAATAACTTATGTAATATAAAATGGAAAATATAGTTAATAGAAAGCTTACAAAAGATGATATTTGTTATGACTATATTATAGATGAACTTGTATCTAAAAAATATTATAATACAACTGAGGTAAAAACATATTGGAATTTTATGAATACAACCATAAAAAATAATGTTATAAAGATAGGTGATTTATATATTGCAATGTTAATAAAAGAAGATTGGTCTGACGATGATATAGACAGACTAATAATATCTGTTTTTGTTGAACCTTTATGTGGAACCACAAAATATATAAACAACGATTACGCAAAAACTTCTATCATTGAATCTGAATATGTTTTTATGGCTGGATTTAGCCATATAAATTTTTGTAAAATTATTTCATTTGTAACTTGTAATATAAAAACTGTGTTTGACGAAGAGTGCCCTTTCATAGATGCAATATGCGCTATGAAACCTTATGATACGGAACTTTTGAAAGATTTTAATAACATAAAAAATGACATTAAGTTTAACATTGGAATGATAAGTATATTTAAATGTATTCAATATTTCAAAGAGCTTGGGTATAAGTATATTTTATTAGAATGTAACAAGGACCTTATTTTTTATTATACACAATTATACTTTAAAGTAGGAACAAATCCCGATAATGACTATTCGAAATGTTTTAAGCATAGCGACAGACAGACAATACTAAATATAATAAATGAGAGTGATAAAAGGGCAGAAACTATAAACTTAAAAGATATAGAATATACTATGGCATATCATGGAGGAGAGAAAGGTGCTTCATTGAAAGAACAATTAGAATATATTCTTTTTTATATGTATTTTGACGTTGAAAAATACTATAATAAATTATATAGGTTTATAGAAGGGCGATTTTATAATTTATTTGATGCATATGAATTTAAAAAGATTTTTGATATGCCTTATACTAAGGATAAATCATTCGTTTTTTCTAAAAGATTTATGGAAAAAATTCTTCTTTATGATAATAAGTAAGACCTCATTTATTATCTTTTATAAAAGATAATAAATTAAACTTTATTCTTCATCTGCAAACACTAACTCTACTTTTTGGTTTATTTTCCTAATTACTTCTTCCACTTTATGTCTCCCCACACGAATTCTTTTTTCTTCCATAAAGTTATAAAGAGCCTCTTCATCAATATCTTTATTTACATACTTCTTCATAAGGGGATAATCAATTCTAAATAATTTTCTTAATTCAACAAAACTGTTAATTTTCTCTTTATCATAACCTTCAATATTCTCTAATCTTCCATATTTTTTAATAAGTTCTAAAGCTTTGACTGGTCCCACTTTATACAACTTATTTTTTGCGTTATAATCACACCCAAATAAGAATGCAAGATCTGTCATTTGTTCTTCGTCTATTTCTAAAGCTTCTAATACATCTTCAAGTTTTAAATGTTCAATCATCCCTGTTGTATCAACTGATAAAATAACATCCTTTGCCAAGTGCGCAAAACAATCACTATCACAAGATATAACAGAACTTCCTAATCCCTTTCTTATCATCGCACAACAGTATGCTTCAGCTTCATTTGGGGCTGTCTTAAAAGGAATACCCAAGATATTTAACATATCTTTCAAGGCATTATAATCACTGTCTCTAATATAAACCATTTGTTTTCTTAAAGATAAGACGTATAATTCAAGCTCATTCAAGTCTTCATCGGTGATTTTTTCACTTTCATTTGTTTGTTCATTTGCAAACTTCATTAAAGACTTTAATTTTGTGGTTTCATTTTTCTCTTTAAGAGTTTTTAAACAATCTTTAAGTAAGGTCATACTTTCTTCATCAGGTGTTCCTCCTTCTCTAATGATGGAAATTGCATTTTCAATAGTTTCAGCCTTATTTTTAATCTTATTTCTTTGCTCCTTTCTCATGTCAGTTTCATCCTTTTTAGCATCTGGAGCTTGGCCGTCAAAAATAGGGATAATATTTATTTTATTCTCCTTGAAAACGAGGAATAGTTGAAGCATAGCAGTAAGCCATCTTCCATCGTGTGTTCCGAAGATGATTACATACTTATAAATATAAGAGGATATATCAAAGAATATAGTGTTATGGCTATATAACGAAATATGTTCAGTTTTAACTAACCCAGGATTCTTCTTTTTTATATAACCGAGAAAACCGTCGAGACCCATACTGTAAAAATGATTTAAAAGTGTATTTATATAATATAAATAAACCTTTAATTCAATTAAAAAAATGAGTTACAAAACACAATCAAAAGAAGAATTAATTGAGCGCATAAAAGATCTTGAAACTCAACTCTTAATTGAGACTGAAAAGTCTTCTTATTTGAAAGCAGAAAATGAAGGTTATAATCGCCTTATGGGATACAAGAATGATATGACCTATGAGGAAAAGCTTAAACATAACCAAGAAAAAGAACGGGAGCAAAAAGACCTTGAAAACTCACTTGAAGAAAATAGTGTTAAAAGAGAATATTTAGCCGAAGTTGAAAATGAAGAAAGAATGGTTGATATTGCACTTGAAATGAATGAATTACATTTTGAATGTTCAGAACTTTTTAAAATTATTAAAAGAGGCTTAGGGGCCCCTCTAAGTGAAAACGAATATATTGAATATAAAAAGCATAAGAGAAATTTTTACTCTATTATAACCCATTTTTACTCTAATTTTAAGGGAGAGGAAAATGTATTATCTGATTTATCAGAAGAAGAGAGTGATGAAGTATCAAATAAGCTTATTGTATTTGATGTCTTAATTAAAGTGTTAAAATCACAAAAACGAATTTATAAGTTGGATGAAGAGTTAAAAGGATTGTCTAAAAAGTGACCCCGTAAAAATAAAATTATTTACTTAAAATTAACCTTAATTATAAGTAAGAAAATGTATTATTACTATATTATAAATAATGAGCTTGTTACGTGGAGTGCCATCACACGATAATAATGTTAAAGCTATGGAATGGATGAAGGAGAATGAAAACACAGAAGTTGTATGTAAAGAACATAATAGAAAATATAAGTATAGTAATGGTTATTTTACCTCTTATATTTATGGAATAGGATGGAAACGTATTCCAACTTATTATAAAAGACTTCCAGAAACAAGTTATGAAGAGGCAATATTACGTTTTTTTGACGAGAAACAATGGTGTTCTATATAGTAACCTTATTTACGGGATGATTTTCTTCTGCGGTATCCGGTGCCTCGGGTCCGGTATTTAGGACTTTTTATATATTTCCCCTTATTTTTCTTTCCTGTTCTTTTGAGCTTACCAATTGCCTTGCAATGAGCAATCATACTAAACCCTCTTGGTCTGCTACATTTATCATACGCGCTTCGCGCTCCTCGACTATGTTTTCTACGACTACGCATTTTTTATCTTATATATAAGATAAAAATTAAATATATTGTGCTATATCAGAGGATTGTTCATTTAATGCACCATTAGCTATACAAAAATCTTCTATTTCTTTATTTCCATTTTTACGAGCTTTTTCTACTTCACCTGATTTACCTGTCATCCATATAGGACATTTTTCATACACATATTTCACAAGTTCTATGTCATTCTTACATACAGCTTCATATAATGGAGTTATTTCATTAGGATATAATCTGTGTTCATACTTATATCCTGCCTCAAAATATGCTTTTACATATTCGAACCCTCCCGTTCTTATAATATAAGGTAAAGTGGTAAATTCATCTTTAACCTTTTTTTCCAAGCCATATTTAAACATTTCAATATTTTTATTTTCAACACTTGTTATGAGGATTGATATAGGTAAATTTACTTTTTTATTTTCGTGGAGGTTTTTGACTTCATCTAGGTTATTATTAAAGATCGCATTTACCATTAAAGTTTCTTTTTCATATTCTTCTTTTAAAGGGTTTTCAATATAAGTATAAGGTGATTTAACACTATAACCTGTTCCCACAGTTGGAACATTAACTGACCCTTTTTTCATCATTATACCTCCATCATCCTGTGTTCCTGCACTTAATTCAGGGAGTTTTTTAATACCAATATTTTCAAGGAGATTATTAAGATCATTATGACACTTTTTACTTTCCTTATATGAAAAATTAGCATACTGTAAAAAGACGAGAGATATGGTAGAAATTGCACCTGAGACAAAAGAGAGTGTTTGATAGTCATAAACACCTGCAGCAAAAGAAGCAATAGAACCTAAGCCTATAAATATCTTACTTGTAGTCTCAAATCTCATACCGCGTTTCTTCCACATAACTCTGTTGTAAGAGTAGTCTTCAATTTCCTTCTTATAACCAGGCTTGATAATGTTGTTGACAATATGTTCTTTAAAGTCAATAGTTGCATAATCTACCGAAGTCATATTTTATTATTATAATAAGAATATTTTTTATTATTATAGTATATCTTATACTTTAATAATAATTAATTATACTTACATTATATTTACTCGAGGTCATCTTCAACACTAACTTGACCTTGAACAGTCTTAAAGTGGGACTTCAAGTATTGTTGAAGTCTGAAATAAGTCAATGGAACAGCCTTACCATGTTCATCTTTTGGAGGATTAGATGGATCATACTTCAACAAGTTCTTCAAAGCAGCATCACAAATAATGTTACGCTTATCCTTCTCATCATACAACTTCTTAGTCTTAATATAGTTGCAAATAAACTTAGTAACTTGAGTTCTGGAATATGCCTTGTTTGCATCCCAAGAAGTAAATTTAGCCAATTCAGCAGAAATATTAACTGGCTTCAAGAAACCAGAGGAAGAAGAAGTTTTACGCTCTCCGTTTCTCTTGAACTTAGTAATTCTCAAAACATCGCTGTGCAATTGCTTAATATCCTTGTTAAGAGTCTTCAAGAACTTAGAACCCTTTGCCTTTGGCTTAGACTCACGCAATCTATCAACTTCAGAGTTAATCTTTGCCAAAAGTGCTTCAAAGTCAGTATGCAAGGTTTCCTTAGAAACAACTCTTCTCTCCTTCTTCTCAGGAGTCTCAACCTCTACTTGTGGTTCAGCAGGTGCTGCAACAACTGGAGCAGGAGCTGCAACCTCTTCCTTCTTAATAGATTTCTTTTGGGTCTTTTGTGGAGCAACAGGTTCTTCAACAACAGGAGCAGGAGTTTCAGTTTTCTTAGATTGAGTTCTTGGAGCCATCTTGTGTTTTTATTATTATAAAACCCTTTCTTTAAGCCTCTTTATAAATGTTTTAAAAAATACACTTTTTCAGCTACTTTTGAAGAATAATTTAAAATATTTTTATTTAAGGTTAAAAGAAACTATAAAAATAAAAAAATATTTTTTATTTTCCAATTAATTTTTTTATTTTTATCTTCACTAATTATAAATGGCTACTCAAACTGTTTATTTTAACAATCCTGCGGATATTACTACTTTGCAGAATCAAACTTCCACTTTGAATTCAACCGTTACTTCTA
>Ga0214917_10002992_pt1 | contig 20049 bp, 1 predicted proteins | sample LL_1208_BB_MetaG_FD_177983 | JGI IMG/M metagenome (GOLD analysis project Ga0214917, IMG submission 177983) | Freshwater microbial communities from Lake Lanier, Atlanta, Georgia, United States - LL_1208_BB | ecosystem: Environmental > Aquatic > Freshwater > Lake | place: USA: Georgia | collected...
TCGCTCGCCTTCTCGCCGCTCGACGTGAACCTCTGGCACCCGACCGACTTCCGCGGCACGACCGCCACCGCCGACCAGGGCCACGGCGTGCCCTACACGAGCGACAACAGCCGGGCGGGCAGCCACCTCACCCGCATGGACGTCTTCGGCGGCCAGAACACCTTCGACCAGGACGTCGGCGGCACGAGCATGGCGTTCTCGCTCGAGGACTACAACTCGAACCCGCGTGCCAGCAACGTCTACTACGTCGCCACCGGCGGCGGCGGCCAGAATGGCCAGTTCGGCGTGGTCACCGGAGCGTCCTACCACTGGCAGGAGGAACTCACCGCCAACCCGAACATCGTCAACAACTACAACCTGCCCGGCGGCGCCTACGGCAGCGTGATCAGCAACCCCTTCAGCCTCGCCGGCTACACCTACACCGACAAGCCGACTCTGTATTTCAACTACTGGCTCCAGACCGAGGACGTGAACTCGATCAGCGCGATGCGGGACAGCGCCCGCGTCTACGCCTCGACCGACGGCGGGGCCACCTGGCAGCTGCTCGCGACCAACAACAACATCCCCTCGATCACCGACACCGCCTCCTACGAGCTGCCCGCGTTCCCCTCGGTGTCTTCTCGGATCTCGACCAATTCCAACCAGAAGGTGCAGCAGCTCTACGACACCGCCTCGTGGCGGCAGGCACGCATCGACCTCGGCGAGCTGGCCGGGAACGCCGACATCCGGCTGCGGTTCGACTTCCACACCGCCGGGCAGTTCGACACCACGCAGGTGGACGCCGCCGGCAACCTCGTCAACGCCTTTGGCGACACCTCCAACTCCACGGGGCAGTTCACCAACACCACCCGCGGGCAGAACAACGCGTTCGGCGGCTTCCAGTTCGACGACGTGATCGTGGGCTTCGCGGAGCGCGGCGAGATCGTGACCGGCACCACCGGTGCGGCCGCGGAAATCGGCACGTTCTACAACATCGCCACGCCGACGTCGGCGACCGTCGCCCCGCAGAGCCTCTTCGGCAGCTACCAGCTCGAGATCCGCCGCGGCACCGAGTACGGCTCGCAGGCCGATCCAAGCTCGCCCGTGGTGCAGATCGACCAGACCTTCGACACGAACGTCCGCTTCGTGCCCACGCTCGACGCGCCCGCGGTCACGATCCGCGGCGACGGCTTCGAGGCCGTCACGAGAACGTCCGCCGTGACACTGCAGGCCACCGGCACCGACGCCGTTTCCTGGACGAACCACGGCCTCATCGCCGGCACGCCGGTGGTGTTCACGGCGCTGCCGGCCGGCAGCAACCTCGTCGCGGGCAACACCTACTACGTGGTGAACGTCAAGACGAACAGCTTCGACGTCGCGCGTACCCAGGGCGGCGCCGCCATCACGCTGCTCTCCGCGGGCAACGCCGCGGCGACGGCCGTCACGACCGCCTACTCGACGGTGTCGTTCCAGGCATCGGGCACGGGGGCCGCCGGCGCGACCGGCCAGTACACCGACGTCGCCCCCCACGCCGGGACGACGTTCGCCCCCGCCACGGGTGGCCGGTTCGCGGTCCTCACCGGTGCCGCCGGTGCCGACCGCAGCCAGGCCTTCTGGGACGTCAGCCTCGCCGACGCCACCGCGCTCAAGACGGCCGCCTATCTGCAATACGCCTACATCAACACCGCCGGCCGCAACGCGCTCGCCAAGACGTTCACGATGACCACGGCCGCCGACGCCCCTGCCGGCATGGGCGTGGCATTGAGCGTCGATGGCGGCAGGCTCTGGACGTCGATCCAGGACATCTCCCTCACCCCCTACGGCGACGCGGTGCCCGAGGACGGCCTCCCCTTCGGCAACGGCGTGCCGCCCACCTGGCACACCGCGGGCGTCGACCTGATGGCCGCGCTCGCCGCGGCCGGCTACGCCGCCGGCACGGTCACGACCAACGGCCTCCCGCAGGTGACCGTGCCCTCGACCGCGTCGCTCGTGCCGGGCATGGCCGTCGCGGGCGCCGGCATCCCGGCGAACACCACCATCCTGTCGGTCGATTCGAAGACGCGGATCACGCTCTCGGCCAACGCCACCGCGACGGCCGCCGGCGTGTCGCTCACGTTCACGCCGCCCGGCGGCACCGCGCTGACGCTCCCCGGCACGGTACGGATCGGCTTCTTCCAGTCGGGCACCGGCGGCTTCGTGGCCCTCGACGACCTCCAGGTCCTCCCCGCCGTGCCGACGCCGGCCACGGGCACGATCGGCGACCGCGACCTGATCCGCCCGCAGGGCCAGTTCATCATCGCCAACAACATCGTGTCCGACGCGCAGACCTACGGCATCAGCATCGATGCCGGCGTCCGCGACACGACCAGCAACGTGCCCCACCCGGGCGTGCCCGCGAACCTCCGCAACCCCAACACCGGCCGGCTCGCTCCGGGGGCGGTGGTCGTCAACAACATCGTCTCCGAGAGCGGCACGGCCGGCATCCGCTTCAGCGGCGATGCCAACACGACCATGCCGTCGGCCATCCCCTACGGCCGCATCGTCAACAACACGGTCTTCGGCGGGGCGACGTTCCAGGCGGGCCTGACGACGACGAACAAGTCCACCGCGGCCTCGGTCGATCCGCTGTTCGTGCCCTACCTGCAGACCGGCATGACCGTGTCGGGCACCGGCCTCGCCGCCGGCACCACGATCACGGCGATCAACGCCGCCACCGGCGGCGTCACCCTCTCCGCGGCCGCCACCGCCTCGGGCACCGGCACGTCGGCGACGTTCACCTCGCCCAACACCGCCGGCACCGGCGTGATCGTCAGCGACAACGCCGCCCCGACGCTCCTCAACAACGTGTTCGCGCGGGTGGCGCTGGGCGTGTCGGTGGACGGCACCTCGCGGGTCGATTCCACGAGCAACCTCCGCACGGTGATCGGCGCCAACGCCTACTACCAGGTGGGCACGCAGATCGGCGGCACGGCCGGCCTGTTCCAGAACGACGCCGTCACCGTCACCGTCGATCCGTTCGTGAAGTCCTACGCCGGCAACTTCTACCCGGCCCCGTCCACCGGCGGGTCGCCGTCGATCATCGACAGCTCGCTCAACACGCTCCAGGACCGCAACGAATACCGGGCCGTGGTGGCGCCGCTGGGGATTCCCGCCTCGCCGATCATCGCCCCTGCACTCGACATCTACGGCCAGCTCCGGGCCGACGACCCGGGCGTGGCCAGCAGCCCGGGCCTGGGGGCGAACCCCTTCAAGGACCGCGGCGCCGTGGACCGGGTGGACACGAAGCAGCCGACCGCGTCGCTGGCCGTCCCGCTCGATGGTTCGACCATCGACAAGGCCCTGGCGACGGGCGTGGCCCGCGTCGTGGGCGGCGACACCGCCGGCGTCTACCGGTTCGTCATCCAGCTGGCCGACCAGGGCATCGGCGTGGACAACACCACCATCCTGCCGGGCTTCTTCACGGTGCAGTACGCGGACCGCAGCGGGGTCGTCAGCGACTGGTCGAAGCCGCCCGCCGGCACGACCGTGCAGACGCTCGACGCCACGACCACCAACGGCTACGTGTTCCGCTACCTGGAGAACACGAAGCAGGTCATCCTCGAATCGATCGCCACGTTCGCCCCCGGCGACTACCTCGTCACGATCGACAACACGAAGATCGCCGATCTGGCCGGGCTCAAGCTGCTCAACAACGACGTCAACGGCACGGGCACCACGGCGTTCAAGATCGCGCTGGTGGACATCCCGGCGGCGCCCACCGGCCTCGTGCTGACGACCGCGCCGGCCGTGGAGTCGGCGAAGCTCACGGTGGCCTGGACCGCGCCGACCTACGACGGCAGCGCGAGCATCACCGGCTACCGGCTCCAGACCAGCACCGACAACCTCGTCTGGACGACGGTGCCCGACGCCAACCTGGTGCGGACGTCGGCGACCGCGACCACCGCCACGATCACCGGCCTCACCAACGGCACGCCGTATTTCATCCGGGTGGCGGCCGTCAACTCGGCCAACGGGGGCAGCCCCGCCGACACGACGCAGATCAACTGGTCGGCGGCCACCGCCCCGATCGCGCCCCTCTCCGCACCCGCGCTCTCCCTGCGGACCGACTCCGGCAGCTCGGGCGCCGACGGCATCACCAACGACCCGCGGGTGAACGTGGCGCTCGATCCCGGCGTGTCGCTGTGGAAATATTCGCTCAACGGCGGCGCGACGTGGACGGTGGGTGCGGGAGCCGGCTTCACGCTGCCGGCCGACGGGACCTATCCGGCGGGGACGCTCAAGGCCCAGCAGTCGCTGCTCGGCTTTGACGGCCCGATCTTCACGCTCGCCACGTCGATCCAGCTCGACACCGGGGTGCCGGCACGGGTGGTGCTCGCCAACGGCACCGGGGTCGGCCTGACCCCGGCCGGCGGCGCCACGAGGGCCGAGGCGAAGCAGGGATCGGGCGTGGTGACCGTCCGTGGCGAGGCCGGTGTCGACATCGAGGTGGTGTTCACGGGCGCGGGCGGCGGCAAGTACACCGCGAACCTGCTCGGCGACGGTACCGCGCAGGCGGTCTCGCTCACCGACGCGAATCTCGCCACGCTCGGCGAGGGCAACGTCACGGTCACCGCCAGCCAGACCGACACCGCCGGCAACAGGAGCCCGCTCCCCGACGTCGTGGTGTCGTTCACGCTCGACACGGTTGCGCCCGCGGCGCCCGTCCTGACGCTCGGTGCCGGCGTCGATCTGGCGCCCGCCGGCGGTGCCACGGCCGCCGAGGCCACGGATCCCGCCGGCGTCGTCACCGTGACGGCGGAGAACGGCGCGGGCGTCGTCGTTCTCTTCAGCGGTACGAACGGCACCGTGACGAAGACCGTCACCGGTCAGGGCGCCACCCCCGTCGCCGTGACGCTCGTGGCCGGAGATCTCACGACGCTCGGCCAGGGCACGGTGGAAGTGCTTGCGATCGCCGCCGACGCCGCCGGCAACCCGAGCCCCGCCGGCACGGCCAGCTTCACGCTCGACACCGCCCCGCCGGCGACGCCGGCACTGGCGCTGGGCGACGGCGTCGGCGACCTGCCCGACGGCGGTGCCACCGCCGCCGAGGCCACGCAGATCTCCGGGGTCGTCACCGTCCAGGCCGAAGCGGGCACGTCGGTGCTCGTCGTCTTCTACGGTCAAAATGGCAACGTGCAGAAGACCATCGTCGCCGACGGCACGGTGCAGTCCGTGATTCTCGACGCCGACGACCTCACGACGCTCGGCGAGGGAGAGGTCAACGTCACCGCCACGGCGACCGACCTCGCGGGCAATGAAAGCGACATCGCCGGGCCGATCACGTTCAACCTCGACGTGACCGCCCCCGACGCGGCCGTGCTCGTCCTCTCCCCCACCGTCGATCCGACGGTCGCGATCAGGATCCCGCGGGCCCTGAGCAACGCCGGCATCGTGACCGTCAGCGCCGAGCCGGGCGCCACGATCACCGTGACGTTCACGGCGACCGACGGCCTCACGACCAACACCGAGACGGTCACGGTGCTCGCCGACGGCACGCCGCAGCCGGTCTCGCTGACCCGCGACCAGATCGACGCGCTGTGCACGTTCGACGGCAGCATCCAGCCCGACGTCGCGATCGACGTCTCGGCGGCGGTCACCGATCCGGCTGGCAACCCGAGCGCCGGGCCCGACCCGTTCACGGCGTTCCTGCTCGACGCCGTGGCACCGCCGGCCCCGACGGTCGTCCTCGCGGCGGACGCCGACTTCGCCACGAAGTCCGAGGCCACGGCCGCGGCCGGCATCATCCTCGTCACGGCGATCGCGGGGAACGACGTCGCCGTCACGTTCACCGGCACGCTCGGCACCGTCACCGTCCCGACGTTCACGGCCACCGGTGCGGCCCAGCCCGTCGTGCTCTCCGACGCGGACGTCCTCGCGCTCGGCGACGGCGTGGTGAGCGTCTCCGTCGTGCAGACCGACCCGGCCACGGGCAACCCGAGCCGGTCCACCGACGTGGGCTTCACGCTCGACACCGTCCCACCGGCCGCCCCCGACGTGAAGATCGGGCTCGGCGTGCTCGGCGGTGCCACCGCGGCCGAAGCCGCCGTCGGGGCCGTCACCGTCGCCGGTGAAGACCTCGCCTCGATCGTCGTCACGTTCACCGGCACCGCCGGCACCGTCACCAAGTCGTTCACCGGCAACGGCGCCGTCCAGCCCGTCATCCTCGCGGATGCCGACATCGCCACGCTCGGCCAGGGCCTGGTGAGCGTGTCCGCCGTGCAGACCGATCCCGCCGGCAACAAGAGCCCCGCCGGCACCACCAGCTTCACGCTCGACACGGTTTCGCCCGCCACGCCCGTCGTGACGCTCGGGCTCGGCGTGGGCATCCTGCCCTCCGGCGGCGCCACCGCCGCAGAGGCGACTGCGCTTTCGGGCATCGTCACCGTCGCGGCCGAGGCCAGCACGGCGGTCGTCGTCACCTTTACCGGCACTGCCGGCACCGTCATGAAGACGGTCACCGGACAGGGCGCCGCCACGCCGGTCCCCGTGGTGCTCGACGCCGGCGACCTCACCACGCTCGGCCAGGGACTCGTCAATGTCTCCGCGGTCGCCACCGACGTCGCCGGCAATTCGAGCCCCATCGGCACCAACAGCTTCACGCTCGACACCGTCGCGCCCGTCGCACCGGCCGTCGCGCTCGGCACCAATGTCGGCATCCTCCCCTCCGGCGGCGCCACCGCCGCCGAGGTCGCCGCCGGGGCGGTCACCGTCAGCGGTGAAAGCCTCGCCTCGATCGTCGTCACCTTCACCGGCACGCTCGGCACCGTCACCAAGACCGTCGCCGGACAGGGCATCGTCACGCCGGTTCCCGTGGTGCTCGATGCCGGCGACATCGCCACGCTCGGCCAGGGCACGGTGAGCGTGTCGGCCATTCAGACCGATCCCGCCGGCAACTCGAGCCCCGCCGGCACCAACAGCTTCACGCTCGACACGGTTTCGCCCGCCACGCCCGTCGTGACGCTCGGGCTCGGCGTGGGCATCCTGCCCTCCGGCGGCGCCACCGCCGCAGAGGCCACGGCTCCCACCGGCATCGTCACCGTCGCGGCCGAGGCCGGCACGGCGGTCGTCGTCACCTTCACCGGCACTGCCGGCACCGTCACCAGATCGTTCACCGCCACCGGCGCCGCCCAGGCGGTCGCCCTCGACGCCGGCGACATCGCCACGCTCGGCCAGGGACTCGTCAATGTCTCCGCGGTCGCCACCGACGTCGCCGGCAACTCGAGCCCCATCGGCACCAACAGCTTCACGCTCGACACCGTCGCGCCCGTCGCACCGGCCGTCGCGCTCGGCACCAATGTCGGCATCCTCCCCTCCGGCGGTGCCACCGCCGCCGAGGTCGCCGTCGGGGCGGTCACCGTCAGCGGTGAAAGCCTCGCCTCGATCGTCGTCACCTTCACCGGCACGCTCGGCACCGTCACCAAGTCCCTCACCGGCACCGGGTCCGCCCAGGCGGTCGCCCTCGTGGCCGGCGACATCACCACGCTCGGCCAGGGACTCGTGAGCGTCTCCGCCGTCCAGACCGATCCCGCCGGCAACGCGAGCCCCGCCGGCACCACTAGCTTCACGCTCGACACGCTGCCGCCCGCCACGCCCGGCGTGACGCTCGGGCTCGGCGTGGGCATCCTTCCCTCCGGCGGAGCCACCGCCGCCGAGGCCACGCAGGCCTCCGGCGTCGTGACGGTCACCGCCGAAATCGGGACGGCCGTCGTCGTCGCGTTCGTCAACGGCACCAACACCGTGACGAAGACGCTCACGGCCACCGGATCGTCCCAGCCGGTCGTCCTCACCGCCGGCGACCTGCTCGCACTTGGCCAAGGCACCGTGAGCGTGTCCGCGGTGGCCACCGACGTCGCCGGCAACGCGAGCCCGGCCGGCACCGCCAGCTTCACCCTCGACACCCTTCTGCCCGTCACGCCGGTGGTGACGCTCGGGCTCGGCGTCGGCCTGGCTCCCTCCGGCGGCGCCACCGCCGCCGAGGCCACGGCCATCACGGGCGTCGTCGGCGTGACGGGGGAGAGCCTCGCCACCGTGGTCGTCACGTTCACCGGCACGCTCGGCAGCGTCACCAAGTCCCTCACCGGCACGGGCGCCGCCCAGCCGGTCGTGCTCACCGCCGGCGACCTCGTCGTGCTCGGTCAGGGCACCGTGAGCGTGTCGGCGGTCGTGACGGACGCCGCGGGCAACACGAGTTCCGCCGGCACCGCGATCTTCACGCTCGACACCGTCGTGCCGCTGGTGCCGGTCCTGGCGCTCGGCGCGGGCGTGGGCCTGGCTCCCTCCGGTGGCGCCACCGCCGCCGAGGCCACGCAGGCCTCCGGCGTGGTCACCGTCAGGGGCGAGAACCTGGCCGCGATCGTGGTCACCTTCACCGGCACGCTCGGCACGGTCACGAAGACGGTCACCGGCACGGGTGCCGTGCAGCCGGTGGTCCTGGCGGAGGGCGACATCGCCACGCTCGGCCAGGGCACCGTGAGCGTCGCCGCCGTCCAGACCGATCCCGCCGGCAACGTGAGCCCGGCCGGCACCACGAGCTTCACGCTCGACACCGCCGCGCCCGTGATCGTGGGCTTCGGGTCGGCGGCCGCCGACGGCACCTACGGCCCCGACTCCGTCATCCCGCTCACGGCCACGCTCTCCGAGAGCGTCCGTGCCGGGAGCAGCATCGCCGTCGTCCTGAACACGGGGCGGGTCGTCATCCTCACCGCGGCCACCGACGGCAGCACGCTGGCGGGCACGTACGTCGTCGCTCCCGGCGAGACGGCGGCGGATCTCGACGTCACGGCCTACCAGGTCGCTTCGGCGGTCTCCGATCTCGCCGGCAACCCGCTCACGTCCACCGCGCTGCCGGCGGCTCCCGGTCGACTGGCGGCGACCCGGCAGATCGTCATCAACGGGCTGGTCTCGGCCACGGCGGCCGGCTTCAGCTCCGACCCGCTCCGCATCGCCGACAAGCGGATCGGGGTCCGGGCGATCCCGATCCAATTCTCCACCCCGGTCCGTGGGTTCACGCTGGCCTCGCTCAGGCTTCTGTACAACGGGCGGAGCGTGTCGCTCGTGGGAGCGCGGCTCACCGGCAGCGGCGCCAACTACCTTCTCACGCTGCCCGTCCGGGCCACCGCCCTCAAGGGCCTGTACAACCTGCGAATCCAGCCCGGATTCGGGATCGCCGCAGCCTCCAATGGCGCGCCGCTCACGCAGGCATCGCAGATCTTCTGGGGCTATGGCCGCAGCGTGGGAATGACGCCCACGCCTCGCGCCCTGGCGTTTTCCCGGCCCTCGTAGTCGCCCCAGAGTGGCTCCCGATACGGCGTCGTGCGGGCGACGAACCGGGGCGATCCCTTTCATCGCACGCCCGCACATCCTGCCCATCTTGCCTGACGCGAACCCGCGTCAGAACCCTACCGGCGGATGACCTGCACGACCGATCCAACCGGTCGTGACGGCATTCTTCACGGAGGCAGCAACGATGGTGGTACGAACCGGTGCGATCCGCACGCTCGCTGGATTCAGCACGATCGCGAAGACGACCCTGACATCCCTCGCCCTCGCGGGCGGCCTGGCCACCGCCGCGGGCCCGGTAGGGGCCGCCCCGACCGGTTGGACCACCGGCACCACGAAGTCGGTGCTCGTGCAGTCCAACGGCCGGCGGCAGGTGATGCCGTTCGCCAGCCAGTCGTCCGCCGGGGACTACCAGCAGGGCGTCCCCGTCGAGGACGTCACCCCGGGCACCGTCTCGACCGACTCGTTCGACGGTTCGTTCCCGCACGAAGGGGTGATCGTCGGGTCGCCCGACGTCCTCCACGGCCAGGAGGTGATCCAGGGCGAGGGAATGATCTACGGCGAGGGTGGCCGGACCGTCCCCTTCGACGGTGGCGGCTTCGACGGCCATGAGCCCGGCCCGCTCCCCTGCGGCACGCCCGGCTGCCAGGGCGGCTGCCACGCCTGCCAGCAGGGGTCGTGCGGCCTCCCCGAGTGGCGGTACAACGCCGAGTGCGAGCCGATGGGCCTGCTGCAGAAGATGTATCTGCTGCACCGTGGCCTCAAGAGCGAGGGCTGCTGGACAGGCCGCGTCGATGCCCTGATCCTGTCGCGAAACGCCCCCAACTCCCGTCCGCTCTACACGTTCAACCCCGCCACCGCGGGCACGGCGCTCAACGCCAACCAGCTCGAGAGCATCGCGGCGGTCGGGCCGCGTGTGTCGCTGTTCCGCGGAGATCGCTGCGGCCACGCGTCGTGGGAATCGACCTACCTCTACTCCGGCGGCTTCGTCTCGCAGCGGAACCTGGCACCCGCCCTGAGCGGCTACCAGCTCGCCGCTCCCGGCATCTACGCCATCGACGCGCCCAGCCCCACCGGCCTCGACGCGGCCACCGCCCGGCTCACGTCCTCGCTGCAGAGCGCCGAACTCAACCGCCGCTGGGGCTGGGGCTCCTGCACGCAGTTCCTCGCCGGGTTCCGCTGGATCCAGTGGCAGGAGACCCTCGCCATCAACGACGCCTACGCGGTCGGCACGCCCGACTTCGGCCAGGATGTCTACACGACCGGCTGCTACAACAACCTGTTCGGCGGCCAGATCGGCCTCGACACGCTCCTCTGGCAGCCCGCCAAGTGCTTCCGCCTCGAGGGGCTCGTGAAGGCGGGGGCCTATTACAACAGCGCCTACCAGTCTTCGAGCTACCAGAACTTCGTGGGCGGCACGCCGTTCGAGGCGGCCTCGGTATCGACCGGCAACTCGCCGGCGGTCTGCTCGTTCGCGGGTGAACTCGGCCTGACGGGTGTCGTGCCGATCTGCTGCAACGTGGACTTCCGGTTCGGCTACTTCGGGCTCTGGCTGACCTCCATCGCCCAGCCGACGAACCAGCTGAGCAACCAGATCCTCATCCCGGCCGCCCCGACCTACGGATCCCTGACGACCAACGGCAACGTCGTCGTCCAGGGACTCTCGCTGGGGCTCGAGGGCCGCTGGTAGTCCAACGCCGCCCGACGCGGCGTCCCGTGGGGCTCGGCCCGTACGCCCCATTTTTCACGCGTTCTCGCGTCCATCGGCCGGCCGTCCGTCTGCGTCTTGCAGACGGACGGCACCGGCGTTTCGTCGTTCCGCGCCTGCCCGAACCATCCGTACGTTCGACCGCCGGGGTCGTGCCATGGCCGCGGCGGGGACCGCCTCGACCGGCCCGACAGCCGGTATTTTCGGAACAAATTGCCCGGAAAACCGTTGAATCGACGAACAACCGAACGCTTGCTGCGTAATCACCTCTGGTTTTTAATCCATATTTGGTGAGGGGGTCCGCTCATGCGGAAAACCTCGCCCAACCGCCCAGAACACCGCGGCCACCACGTCTTCGCCCTTCGCCCCAACCCGCTACTCGCCCATCCCGCCGGCTCGATCCGTTCACCATCTCAACCGTCCACCCAGGCTGCCGAAATGACGATCCTTCGCCGACTGTTCGCCGGATCCCGCGTCTCGCCCCTCACCGCCTCCCGCCGGCGTCGGAACCCCGCCCGCGGGCAGTCCCGGCTCAGCGACGTGCTCGAGCAGCTCGAGCAGCGGCGGGTGCTCGCCGTCACCTACCAGGGCGTGGGCGCCTTCACGAACGTCACCGGTGACCAGGAGTCGTTCGCCTACACCGTCAACGTGCAGAAGTCCAGTCCGTCGGATCTGGGCGAGCTCTGGGTGCGGTACAACGCCCAGTACAACCGCATCGACTTCGACACGAACTCTGGCTTCACGAACATCAGCCGCTTCGTGCCGGTCACCCCCACCGCGTCTCTGGGCGGTCCGATCTCGGCACCGTTCAGCGTGAATGCGATCGTCACCGTGATCGACGCGAATTGGAACGCGCCGACGGCCAAGGAGGACTTCCACTCGGGGATGATTCAGATCATCGGCGGCGCCGGCACGAGCGTGCATCTCGCCAACGGCGACCCGCTGCCGCTGGGCCTCAACATCACGCTCACGCCCGACGTCGCCAGCCCGACGTCGATCAATCTCAACGGTCCCGTCAACACCACGACCAACGTCTGGGCCACCAACCCGCTGGTGCTCAACCATACGCTGACGGCCAATCAGATCACCCTGGCGGCGCCCTTCACCGACAGCGGCGAGAACTTCTTCCGCGCCCGCGACGGCATCGAGTTCCGCAACACCATCACGACCGGAAGGGTCACGTCGCGGATCTCCGACGGCGACTTCCACCTGCTCGCCGGCGCCGTCATCGACGCCGATCTCGGCGTGTTCATCGGCCAGCAGGGCACCGGGGTGGGCTTCAACGGCGTCGGGGGCGACGTCCTCATCGACGGAACGGTGACTGCGGGCAGCGTCACGCTGCAGACCAACTCCGCGACGCAGGCGACGAACATCGTCACCGGGCCGTCGGGCATGCTGTCCGGCGGCGGCAGCCTGACCCTGTTCAACGCCGGCATCGACGGCGGCCAGATCGACGTCAGCACCAGGAACTTCTCGGTCACCAACGTCAACGTGGGCTCGAGCACCGTCGTCAACGGCGCGCTCGTCAACCCCGACATCGGCATCTCGATCGACCAGCAGGCGGGCAACCTCAAGATCGCCGCCGTGCCCAGCTCGCGGGGCCAGATCGCCCTCAAGGCCAGCGCGACCGGCGCGCAGATCCTCATCAACTCCGACATCCGCACCGACGCCGGGCTGTTGCTCGACGCCAGCAACCTCGTCGTGAGCAGCCCGCTGACGACCCTCGCCGGCAACATCCAGCTCGCGGGCGACACCGTCACCCTCGGCGGCTTCGTGACCGCCGGCCAGAGCGGCATCGGCAACGTCTCGGTCACCAGCCGCAAGGGCGCCGTGTCGGTGCTCTCCGCCGCGGTCGTGTCGGCACCGGGCGGCGCGATCGACATCACCGCGGCCACCGACATCACGAGCCAGGCCCGCCTCGAGGCCGAGAGCATCACCGTCACGGCCAACGGGCGGATCACGCTGAACTCCAACGCCGACACGATCTCCGCGACCGCCGGCACCGGGATCTCGATCACCGACTCCGACGACCTCCGGGTGCTGTCGGCCACCTCCACGGCGGGCCCGATCTCGATCACGGCCGGCGGCATCCTCGCCATCGATGCCGTCACGAACAAGGGCCTCGGCGCGGCCACGCTGTCGGGCTCCTCGGGCGTCGTCCTCGATGCGCTGCGGCTCAAGAACGGTTCGGGCACCGTGTCATCCGATCGCGGCAGCGTGCGGCTGACCGGCACCGTCGCCGTCGAGGGCACGGACAACGACCTCTCGCTCACGTCCAGCAGCGGCAACGTGATCATCGAGTCGTCGGCCAACGTGTCGGTCGCCGACCAGCTGACGGTCTCGGCGTCGCAGGGCCGCGTGCTCACGCCCGGCCAGGTCACGGCCGTCCGGATCGATTCCAGCGGCGCCGGATACACCACCGCGCCGAGCGTCACGCTCGATGCCGGGAGCGGCGCCACCGCCGCCGCGACGGTCCTGCCCGGCGGCGTGTCGGGCATCCGCGTCACCAACGGCGGCACGGGCTACGTGACGGCGCCGACGGTCAACATCATCGGCGGCGGGGTCAATGCCCGGGCCACGGCGTTCGTGTCGGGCGGCACCGTGACGCGGATCGTCGTCTCGAACCCCGGCTCGGGCTATTCGCCCACGACCCCCCCGGTGATCACCTTCAGCGGCGGCTCGGGCTCGGGCGCCACGGCCGAGGCCATGGTGGGCGGCATCTCCGCCCTCAGCGTGACCAACGCCGGCGCGGGATACCTGATCCCGCCGGAGGTGGTGATCTCGGCCGGTGCCGGCGCCGAGGCGGCCGCGGTCTCGATCGACGCCGCCGGTGCGATCACGAAGATCAACCTGTCGAGCGCCGGCAGCGACTACGGCGTCGCGCCCGCCGTGCAGATCGTCGATGCCAGCGGTTCGGGCTTCGGCGCCTCGGCGCGGGCCGACTTGTCCTCCGGCGTGAGCACCTACCTGCTCACGAGCGCCGGAGCGGGATACACGGCCGCCCCCACGGTGTCGTTCACGCCCGTGTCGGGCGATACGACCGGCACCGGCGCCAGTGCCATCGCCCTGATCGCGGGTTCCGTCGCCGGCATCACCTTCAACAAGGCCACGCAGGGCGGCTCGGGCTACTCGACGAACGTCGCGGTCAGCATCGTCGGCGATGGCCAGGGCGCCACCGCGGCGGCGACGATCAACGGCAGCGTGACCTCGCTGTCGCTCGGCCCATCGGGTGCCAGCGGCAGCGGCTACGCGAGCGTGCCGACGGTGACGCTCGACCCGCCGGATCTGCCGGGCGGCACGCAGGCCACGGCCACGGCGTTTCTCGGCCTCCTGAGCGCCTCGGTGGCGCTGGCGTACACGCCCCAGTTCGCCGGCCAGACGCCGACCCTCTACACCGTCGCCCCGACGATCACGTTCGCCGCGCCGGCTGGCGGCAGGGCCGCGACGGGCACGATCCTCCTCGACGCCACCGGGCTGGCCACCACCGTCCAGATCACCGATCCGGGCTTCGGTTACACCACGCTGACCAACGCCAACGTCACCATCTCGGGCGGGACCATCAAGACCGCCGGCTCGCCGCTGACGTACCAGGCCAACGCCGCGAACTTCACGGTCTCGCGGCTGCGGCTCGACGGCGGCGGCAGCGGCTATTCCTTCGACCCGGCCGTCACCTTCTCCGCCGGCAACGCCACCGCCAGCGCCACGATCACGGGGGCCATCGACACGGTAATCGTCATGTCGAACGGCAGCGGCTACACCACCGCGCCGAGCGTGGTGTTCAGCGGCGGCACCGGGGCCTCGGCCTCCACGACGCTGTCGGCGAGCGTCGTCGGCCTGCAGATCCTGAACGCCGGAACGGGCTACCAGGCCCCCCCGACGGTCACGTTCACGCCCGCGGCGGGCGATACCACCGGCACCGGTGCGGCGGCGACCGTCGCCCTGTCGCAGGTGGTGTCGGGCATCACGATCCTCTCCGGCGGCTCCGGCTACAACCCGGCCACGACGAGCGTCACGCTCGCCCCCGTGGCGGGCGGCGGCGGCGCCGTCGCCGGCGCCGTGACCACCGATTCGGCCGGCCGGATCAGCTTCGTCAACCTGGCCACCGGCGGGGACGACTACCTCACGGCTCCGCTGGTGACGGTCAACGACACCAGCGGCGCGGGCCGCGGCGCGGTCGTCACCGCCACGATTTCGAACAACAAGGTGACCGGCTTCACCATCACCAACGCGGGCAGCGGCTACAACCCGGCCACGACCGTGGTCACGCTCTCCTCGCAGGGCAGCGGGGCCACCGCCGTGGCCAACCTCGCCGCCGACGGCAAGGTCGCCAGCGTCACCGTCACCAACTCCGGCAGCGGCTACGCGGCCGCGAACGCCGTGAACGTCCGCCTCGTGCCCTACGGCCGCGCGTTCACCGGCACGGCCGCCATCGCCCCGAGCACCGTGACCGGCGTCGCGGTGACCGCCGGCGGCAGCGGCTACACCTCCGCCCCGACCGTCACCATCTCGGGCGGCGGCGGCACGGGAGCCACCGCCTCGGCGACGATCGTCGGCGGCGTGGTCACCGCGATCGCCGTCACGAACCCCGGCACCGGCTACACCGGTCCGGTGACCGTCTCCATCAGCGGCGGCGGTGGCTCCGGCGCCACGGCGAACGCCCTCGTCGGCGGCGTCGCCACCGCGATCGTGCCGCTGCCGGGCAACGCCGGGTACTCCAACTACGCCGCCCCCCCCAAGGTCACCTTCTCGGGCGGCGGCGTGGGCGCCACGCAGGCCACGGGCACGGCGATCATCTCCAACGTCGCCTCGATCAACGCCTCGCGGCTGAGCTGGACGGCCCTCGAGGCGCCGCAGGCCGCGGTCGTCTCGCAGTTCCGCAAGCTCGCCGTCAACCTCACCGGCAAGGGCGACCTCGTCCTCAACTCCACGAGCGGGTCCCTGGAGCTCCAGGGCGCCTCGACGAGCGACGGGTCGGTGATCGTCACCGCGCCGATCCTGTCGGTCACGGGCGACATCGTGGTCGGCGACGCCAGCTTCAGCCGGCAGCGCGAGGCCACGCTCACCGCGTCGGGCGGCGACCTCACGATCGACGCCAACGTCGGCACGCTGCTGGCCGGGGCGGCGGTGCGGACCCCGCTGGCCCAGAAGATCACGCTGGCAGCCCTGCAGGGCGGCATCAAGACGACCAAGGCGACGCCGGGCCTGCTCACCACGAACGAGGTCGTGTTCACGGCCACCAACTCCGCCACGCTCCGCACCAGCACGAACAAGGTGTCGGGCAGCGTCACCAACTCCACCGCCGCGATCTCGATCACCCAGACCACCGCCGAGACCAACGGCACGATCCTGCCGCTGGAGGCGCCGCTGCTGGTGACCACCGGCGGCAACGTCACGGTCAACGCGGGGGCGAAGCTCTCGATCGGCCGGATCGACACCGGCACCGGCGGCACGGGAACCATCTCGCTGACCGCCACCGAGATCGGCGAGAACGCCGCCGACGCCGCCTCGGACCTCGTGGCCGGCACGGTGCAGCTGGTCGCCCAGACCGGCAACATCGCGATCGACACCACCACGTCGCTGCTGTCCGCGACCGCCGCACAGGGCCAGATCGCCATCCGCAATGTCTCCAGCGACGGCGTGCTGCCGGTGCCCGCGCTCAAGCTGCAGAACCTCTCCGCCCGCAACGACGTCGGCGTCACGTCGGCCTCGACGATCACGGCGATCGGCGTCTCCTCCACCGGGGGCAACCTCGTCTCGCTCGCGGCGACGGGTGCGACGTCCGATCTCGTCGTCGAGGGGATCACGTCGCCCCGCGGCGTCGTCTCGCTGGCCGCCGATCGCGACGTGCTCCGCAACGCCCCGGCGTCCGCGGCCGTGTCGGTGACGACGGGCACCGCCCGTGTCGCCGCCGGGGGCGCGATCGACCTGCGGACCGACGTGGACTCGCTGGCCGCCATGGCCGGCGGCAACATCGGCGTGGTCGAGGCGGGCGACATCGTCCTGGGCGAGCCCACGGGCCTGCCCGCCAACCAGTTCGTGAAGTCCGCCGCCGGCAACGTGAGCGTCACCGCCGGCGGCTCGGTTTCCGCGTTCAACGTGCAGGCGCTGTCCGGCGGCGCCACGCCCCGGACCGGCACCATCGCCCTGAAGACGACCGGCGCCACCGGCAGCGTCGGACTCGGCACGATCGTGGCGGGCACCCTGAACGTGGACACCAAGGGCGACGTCTCCGACAGGAATCTCGGCAGCGGCATCATCGACGTCGACACGCTGGCCATCACCGCCGCCGGCGGGCTCATCGACCTCACCAGCCAGGCGAACCGGGTGGGCACCTTCTCCGCCGCCAACACCGGCGGCGACGTCAAGCTCCGCGACACCGCCGGCGGCCTGGTCGTCGCCGGCATCACGGGCAAGGCGATCGAGATCGCGTCGGTCGGCCCGGTCAGCCAGACCACGGTCCCCGGCACCCGCATCAGCGGCATCAGCCTCGCAGTCACGACCAGTGCCGGCGCGATCGACCTGCAGAACCCCGCCAACGACGTGGACTCGCTCTCCGCCACCGACATCGGCGCCCAGATCTACTTCCGCGACGCCGACGACCTCCAGATCACGTCGCTCCAGACCGGGGCGGGCGTCGCCGTCCTCATCGTGGGCGGTGCGCTCACCCAGACCGGCGGCATCACGAGCGGCACGCTCGACGTCTACGGCTCCGGCGGCGCCGTCACCCTGGCCCGCGCCGACAACGACGTGGCGACGCTCGGCATCAGGAACGGGGCCGGCGCCGTCACCTACCGCGACGCCACCGGCTTCGACCTCTCCACCATCGGCCTGCAGGGCGGCGCCGTCACGCTCACCGGCAACGGCCCGCTCACCCAGACGGGATCGTCCGCGGCCATCACCGCCGCCAGCCTCGCCGTCACCACCGCCGCCGGCGCGATCAACTTCCAGAACGCCGCCAACGACGTGGACTCGCTCTCCGCCACCGACATCGGCGCCCAGATCTACTTCCGCGACGCCGACGACCTCCAGATCACGAGCCTCCAGACCGGGGCGGGTGCCGCCGTCCTCATCGTGGGCGGTGCGCTCACCCAGACCGGCGGCATCACGAGCGGCTCGCTCGACGTCTACGGCTCCGGCGGCGCCGTCACCCTGGCCCGCGCCGACAACGACGTGGCGACGCTCGGCATCAGGAACGGGGCCGGCGCCGTCACCTACCGCGACGCCACCGGCTTCGACCTCTCCACCATCGGCCTGCAGGGCGGCGCCGTCACGCTCACCGGCAACGGCCCGCTCACCCAGACGGGATCGTCCGCGGCCATCACCGCCGCCAGCCTCGCCGTCACCACCGCCGCCGGCGCGATCAACTTCCAGAACCTCGCCAACGACGTGGACTCGCTCTCCGCCACCGACATCGGCGCCCAGGTCTACTTCCGCGACGCCGACGACCTCCAGATCACGAGCCTCCAGACCGGGTCCGGCGTCGCCTTCCTCATCGTCGGTGGCACGCTCACCCAGACCGGCGGCATCGCGAGCGGGTTGCTCTACGTGTACGGTGGCACCGGCGCGATCCTGCTCGACAGCCCTGCCAACGCGGTGGGCACGCTGGGCAACGCATCGACCGTCGTCGGCGACGTGACGTTCGTCAACAGCGTGGGCTTCGCGACCGGGCCGGTGACGGCCGGCGACGCCGTCGCCCCGGGCGTGCCGAACGACGGCAACATCTTCCTCAAGGCGGGCACCGGCAGCATCGCCGTCAACGGCACGCTGACCGCCCTGCAGGATCGGGTCACGCTCGATGCCGCGGGCGGCACGATCACGTTCGGCCCGGGCGTCGCGATCCTCGCCGACGTGCTCGTCTACTACTACTCGCCGTCGGCCCCCGTCCCGGTGCTGCCGGCCACGCGTCCGTCGATCGTCGCCGCCAACGGCGATCTCGACATCGTCAATCCGCTCCCCACCAACAGCGTGCTCAACAGCGGCTACGAGACGACCGGCAACATCACGATCCGGTCCGTGACCGGCTTCGACGTGTCGGGCCTGCTCCGCACGACCGGCGCGGGCAAGTTCGTCCGCCTGACCGCCGACACCGGCTCGATCCGCTTCCTCGGCAGCGGCGGCGCGGCCAGCACGGGTGCCGGTGGCACCGTCACGATCCAGGCGACCACCGGCTCCTTCACGGGCGCCGCGACGACGGTCGTCCGCGCGACGGACGCCACGATCACCGTGGGGAGCGGCCTGGCGATGGCCGGCACGGTCGCCGCCGACGCCCTGACGGTCTCCGGGGCCGGGCAGGCGATCTCGCTCGCCGGTACCAACGCCCTCGGCAGCATCCGCGTGACCAACGGCGGAAACGTCACGGTGGGTGACTCGAGCGGCGGGCTCGTCGTCGCCGGTATCGACGCCAGCGGCGACGTGACCATCAACGCCGCCGGCGCCGTGAGCCAGACCGCCGCCATCACGGCGGCCGCCCTCGCCGTCAACGCCTCGGGCGCCGCCATCGCCCTCGACACCCAGAGCAACGCCGTCGCCTCCTTCGCCGCCAGCAACTTCGCCGGGGCGGTGCGGTTCAACGACACCGCGGGCGACCTGACGCTCGCCGGCATCACCGGTGGCGCGGTGACGATCGGGGCCGCCGGCGCCGTCGATCAGACCGCCGCCGTGACCGCCGGGGCCTTCACCGTCAACGGCGTCGGCTCCGCGATCACGCTCGACACGCAGAGCAACGCCGTCGCGTCCTTCGCCGCGAGCAACGGGGCCGGGGCGGTACGGTTCACTGACACAGCCGGCGGCCTGACGCTCGCCGGCATCACCGGCGGGACGGTCACGATCGGGGCCGCCGGCGCCGTCGATCAGACCGCCGCCGTGGCCGCCGGGGCCTTCACCGTCAACGGCAACGGTTCCGCGATCGCCCTCGACACCCAGAGCAACTCGGTCGCGTCCTTCGCCGCGAACAACGCCGCCGGCACGGTGCGGTTCAACGACACCGCGGGAGACCTCGCCGTCGCCGGCATCACCGGCGGGACGGTCTCCGTCGGCACCGCCGG
>Ga0214917_10002993_pt1 | contig 20048 bp, 5 predicted proteins | sample LL_1208_BB_MetaG_FD_177983 | JGI IMG/M metagenome (GOLD analysis project Ga0214917, IMG submission 177983) | Freshwater microbial communities from Lake Lanier, Atlanta, Georgia, United States - LL_1208_BB | ecosystem: Environmental > Aquatic > Freshwater > Lake | place: USA: Georgia | collected...
TAAAAATGTTACAGTTTTAATTAAGGATAGCTATACTGTAATAGCGGTTATCCCTCGTTCTGTTCAAAGGATACGCTATCAAGATGTTGAAACATCTGCAATGACAGTTGCAAATAGGTTAAAAAAGAAAATTGAAAAGGCTTATGACCCATTAATATATAATCAATATCCAACTAAAGTAAACTTTACTGATAAAATTGAACTACATTACAAAATTGAAGATAAACTTATTTCTGATCAAGTAGCTAGAAATAATAGTGTTTCTCAAGAAGATTTTGAAAAAGAGCAACAAAAAACAGTTCACGATATAGTTTACAAAAAAGACGATTACGCAAACGATAAAGATAAAGGGTTTGAACTTTATAAAAATAATCAAGATGGTACAAAGTCAATATCCAAACTTACAAGGATACAGGATTTAGAAGAACAAACTAAAAAAGAGTTTAGAAAAAAAGAATCCGAATATCAATATAGTTTGGATTTACCTATTGAACTTCAAGAAAGACTTGTTGAACAATTAACAGGAATGTTATTAGATAACATATCTTTGGAGCTTTTAAATGGTAAGAAACCAGAAATTTATTATAGAGAGAGTATTCAAGGTAAACCTTTTTTCTTTTTAAATGTAAGGAAATCAATACTGAACAGAGTAAAAGAATTGATCCCTAAAGAAAAAAATAATACTTTAACCGAAGAAGAAAGAAAAGAATACGATTACTTGATCATGTTGCTTAATCCTGCGATATTTTTAAAAGTCCAGGCAGATATAGAAAACAGATTGATAGCAAGAGGTTACAAGTTAAAAGGAGCAGAAAAAGGAAAAACGTTAACTGAGCTAGAAGACGATGGTAATTTACAAGAAGTATATGATCAAATGTTTGATTCCGAAGCTGATGATTTTGAAATGTCTGAAGGTTATACTGGTAAAACAGATCAGCTTTCGGACTATTCTTCTTTAACAACTTCCAATAAAGAAAAAATGTCTTCTAGACTTAGGACATTTCTTTCTTCTATAGAAAGCGATAAACCTGCTTTAATAACTTTAAGAATAGGTGATAAAGTTTACAATAAACAGTACGTAAACGAAAATATCGTAATTCAATCTATTAATGAAGCTACTCTAGGTTTGAACACCTACGAGAAAATGATTACCGCTTTAGATTATGCTTCTAAGTCAATAAAAGGTAGAGAGTTTCTTTCTCAAGTAAAAGACAGGTTAACATTAGAAAAAGCCAAAGGCTCAGAGATAGTTAACCAATTTGTTGACAAATTTAACCAACAAAAAAACGATTTAACACTTGTTACTTTTGAAAGGAAACCAGTTATATCCTATTCGTTTAAAAAGGATGGAGTAATTATAAACGTTCCTTTAAGAGACACAAATGGTAATACTATTTTTTATTACGATTACAAGGTAATAAACGCAAACAGGAATGACATTTTTATTAACTTAAAAAATGAAACAAAGCAAAAATTTATTGAAGCCAATAATCTTACTGAAGAAAATATAGAACCTAGTGTTTTACAAAAAGCTTCATTTGCTTATGGTGATTTTAAAATCTATGTAAGGAATAATTACCAAAATGGTAAGTTTACTAATCCTGAAGAAGCTATAAACCAATTAAAAACCCTATTCTCAAATTTAAACTTTGAGTTTTCAGATGAACTTTATAAAGAACTTGTAAAACAAGAAGGTAGCAAATTTGGAAACATCAACTTCAATTTAGATGCAAAGGGTAATTCCGTATTTAACAAATCTTATGGAATTCTAAATAACATCTTTTCAAACCTTGAAGAAGGTAGCTCCCTTGATAAATTATTTGGTAATACAGGAGCAACTAAACTTTTTCAAGTGGAAGCTCAAATGAAGGAATACTATTATAATATTTCTACTTTGGATGGAAAAGGTAGAAATATTTGGGGTTATTCTATGCCTTCTCCTATGTTTAGAGAACTTTTTGATGTTCTTAATAACAAAGAGTTAGCTGAATTAAAAGCTAATCCTGAAACTTCTTTATATACTTCAAGCTCTTACATACTTGAAAAGTTAACTGACCCAATAGTAGAAAGTGCTGAACAGTTTAAAAAGAATTTAAAATACTCTTTGTTTAACACTCTTAAACAAACTGGTAAAGAAGGTAGCGAGTTATCTGAAATGGAAGAAGCAGAATTCATTGCTACCCAACTAATTTTACATATCGGTGGAGATGTGATGACTGGTAAAAATACTTATTGGAGTAATAAGTTTTTAACTACGCCTTCTGATAAATCTACAATGTATTTAGTACAAACACCAAACGTTAATATATCTGTAGATGAAAATGGTAAACCAAAAATAGATTCAGAAATAGTTGACAGATTTTACAATTACTTTCTTGGAGAATACAGAAGAGCAAAAGATTATCAAGATGCAAACGATTCCAAAAAAGCTAAAATAGACGGAATTACAACTTACGAACCTTTGTTGTTTTATAACTTCCCTCAATTAAATTTAAAAAATGAAAATAATATTCTTTGGAAAAGACAAGGTGACACTTGGGTTTTAAGGGAATTAAACGAAGTTGTAGGAGTATCAGATGTAGAAACTTATGTAAAAACAGAACTACTTAATCAATTACAAAAAGAAGTTGAAAACGTTAGAGAAAAACTTAAATCGGTAGGCTTAATTCAAAAAGATTTCTTTATAAACGGTTTTCCAAAATCTTATAAAAAAAGATTACCAGAATCCGTTTCAATGCAAAATCAGATATTTAATTTTATAAAGAACGCTTCGGATAAATCTTCTGAGGAATTTAAAAACTCAAGACAAGATTTACAAAATGAATCTGATTTAAAGTTAACCGAATACATGGTTTATGACTATGCGATTAACTACCTTTTCCATAATATTGAAATGCACACTTTACTATTGGGAGATCCTTCTCAGTACTTAAAGGATGACAATAAGAAATTTATCAATAAACCTGAAATTTTTAATTCCAATGATATTTCTAAGATTGTTAATTACATTGACGAAATTAGAGACAACCTTTCAAAACGTATGGCTGGTGTACAAGCTAATAGAATGGAAGGAAATGTTGATGGAATTAGTAATAGCCAAGAGTTTACAAACATTGTAACCATAGTAGATACTCCAACAGATTCCAAAATACTTGAAGAAATTCAGAAATTTAATCTTGAAAAATCAGGAAGTTTCAAAAGTATTAAATCAATGGACGGTCAAGAACTTATGACTGGTGAAGAAGATCTTAAACAAAAACTTATTCATGGTAAAATTTCTCAAAGTTCATACAATAATCTTTACGAAAAATTACAAAGGCAGCATGAGGATGTTGAAAAATACGGATTTGTAACTAAGCAAAACGAGTTTACCGAAGATGATAAGTTAGACGGTCAACCAATAAAGCCTGTTGTTTATGGACTTATTTATGATCCAGAGCTTAAAATATTTAAAGTTACTTATTACAAAGATTCGGCTTTTGGTCTTTATCCTCAATTTACACAAGGTTTAGAATTAGACAAAGTAAGAAAAGGTCTATACAACCTTTCTAAAAAAGGTATTAATGTAGATAGACTTGTAATGAAATCAGCTGCAAAATTGGGTTCAGTAACACCAGTTTCTGATGTGTTTAATCCTGACTTTACTATAAATCAGGAAAAGTTAGAGCAAATAACTCAAACAAATATTGATTCCGTACCAAGAAGTAAGCAAGGTATTCAGTTGGAAGTTCCTTATGATGCTTATAAAAGAGAAATCAGAATAGCTTCTCAGCAGGTAAAACTTATTTTTAATGAAATCCAAGATATAAATTGGGACGATCAAAAACAACTTATAGACAAATTCTTACCAGAATTAAAAAATCAAAAAGTAACAGGTAGTTATTTAAAAAACTATCACAATGTAACCTATCAGCAAATTGTTTCTCTTTCTTTAAAGTCTATATTAAACGATATAGGTATAAGCCATGATGTTCAAGCTGGGACATTTACTTTTGAAAATCTTGAAAAGCTTTCAAAAACACTAAAGAAAACTGCCGTAGAATTAGGTTATTCTAAAATTGCAATAGATTCATTATCAATTACTCCAGACAAAAAAGAATTTGTACTTCCTGTTTCGTTTGGTGAAAATGGTGATAGAATAGAAAAACTACTTCTTTCAATTTTAAATAAAGCAATACTTCAAAAAATCAGTGGTAGAAGTTTTGTTCTTGCTTCTGAAATGGGTTTTGTTTTAGACAAGAGTTGGGCACAAAAACTTAAAGAAGCCAAACCTGAAAAGAAAGAAATCACAGAAAACGTAATAGAAGGAGAAGAAGCTAAAGAAATCATAAAGAAATACAGCTCTTCTATTGTATTTACTAAAAACTTTGATATAGAAAATGGTCTTTTACCTGCAAGAAGAAAAAATCCAAATGATGAAAATTCTGAAATTTTACCTGCACAAGTTCTTGTATCTTGGAAGTTTTTGAATAATAAAGATGAAAAACTTAACATAAGCGAATTTATAAAGGAAGACGAGTATGGTAGAAAGATGTTAGATACATCTAAAGTAGATCCTGAAATCTTAAGAGTATTAGGTATTCGTATTCCTACCCAAGGACATCCTTCAATGACATCAATAGAAATCGTAGGGTTTCTACCTGACTTCATGAAGGATATAATTATTGCTCCACAAGACTTTGTTGCAATGATGGGTTCCGACTTTGATATTGATAAACTTTATGGTTACATGTATAACTATGAGTTTAAAAACGGTAAGCTTTCTAAACTAAAGTTTGACGAAAACAAAGTAGAAGAAATAGATGAGGAAGAAATGCTTTTATCAGAAGAAATGGATTTTACAGAAGCTTTTGATAAACTTGAAGAAGCAAAACTTAAAAAGCAAAATTATATCAATAAGCAAAAGAAAAAAATGCTTCAAAATAAGCTTATTGACATTTACCATGTAATAATGCTTCATCCCAAAGTTTATGACAAATCTTTACAAGGTATTACAGAAGGTAGATTAGGAGAGTTAGCAAAAGAACTTAAGAATCTCCAACAAAAGAAAGATTACAATTATTATTCTCCTTCTTCTGTAACAAACAAAATAGATGAGTATTTTGAAAATAAAGCTGGTAAATTAGGCGTAGGTGTATTTTCTGTAAACAGTACATTCTTAACCGTAGTTGAAGGATTAGGTTTAGAGTTGCAAAAAGCCGTAACTGAAAAAGATGAAAATGGAAAAGACGTATTGACTTACGTACCTGACCCATTCAACATTCCTGTAAATTCTGCAACTAAATCCAATCCTGAAAAGTATTATGAAATTTCTGGAAGCAAAGGTGTAAACAAGCTTATTTCAATGTTTCAATCTGCGTCTGTAGATAACGCAAAACTTAAATACCTTAACTGGATTAGTGTAAACAAAGACACAATGGGTGTAGCTGCTGTTTTGTGTTCTTTAGCTAATGATTCAATTTTAGGAGAAGATGGTCAACCTTTACTCAATGAAGATTACATTGTTTACTTTCTTTCTCAGCCAATTATTAAGGAATACATTAATGCAATAAATTCTCAAAACGTTTTCTCTGATTACGTAGACATTGAATCTTTGGTTAATGATGTATTAGAAAAATACAAGCAAAGAGCGATAAATAAAATAAACGCAACCGAAGAAGTAACAATGGAGGATAAAGTTGAATTACTTAACAAGTTTTCAGAAGATCCTTCACTTACTTTAAATGAACTAAAACAATTTGTAGAATCTGTTAACCAATTTGAAAACGAAGATGAGTACAATTATCTAATATCGCAATATCAAATACTTAACAAATTTTTAAAATTAAAAGAGCAAGCAACTGTACTTAGGCAGCTTCAGTATCTTGTAAATGCCGATTCAAAAGGTTTGCCTTCTACATTGGCTGAAGCAAATTACAAATCTTCAAGGGTTACAGAATTTAAAACTTTAGGTAGTCCATTTATCAAAAACGTAGAAAAAGTATTTCTTAACGTTTCAGGTAAAGAAGTTACAGATAAAGAAATTGAAGAAACTGCAACCCCTTCTTCTGAAACACTTTTAACATTACAAGGTTATTTAGAAAACATTGCTGATTTTATTTCTGTTCAAATTTACTCAAAGGGTAACAACATTATTGCTTCTGGAAGCAAGCATATTGAGCATTTGAGCGATGTGATAACAACTTTTTCTGGAAAGCGAACATCTACATATCCTCATAAACTTGTAAACAATATTACTAAATCGTATTTGGCATTTACCCAATCTACAAGTACGATGGACATTCAATCTTTTGATAAAACTTTTAAACAAGAAATTGTAGACCTGTTGCAAGACAGAGAAGGTAATACTTCTTTAGCAACCGATTTAGAAAATTTCAAAAAGACAGAGCAATACAAAAATTCTGTTTTGCTTAAACCTTTTTTGGAATCTCTTAGAGTAGAAACTTTTGAAGGGTACAGGTTTGTAAAATATGTTGCTTCTCAAGGTCTTCTTAATACAGATGAACAAATTGTTCAAGCTTTGATAGAGCTTAGAGATTTAGATGATAAAAATGGAACCTATCCTCTTTTTGAAAAGTTAATAAAATATACTTTCCTTGTAAAAATTCAAAAGTCTCCAATAACAATAAAGCAATTTATACCTATTTATTTCCAAGAAGCAGTAGGTATAACTTCTCATTTAAGAGAAAAAAATAAATTGCTTAATACAGTTGAATACGCTTCCGTTACAAATGGAACTGAAGAAGTTATAAAAATACCTATTCCTCTATTGGGATATGTAGCTGGTGTTCCTATTTATACTTTTGTAGAACAGTTCTTTCAACATAACCCAGATCAATTAAAATCTGTAGGCATAGATGATTACGATTTCTTAGATAACAACAATAAAGTTACAGAAGACAATACAGGAAAAATAATCATAAAGGGAGACGTAAGAAGTAAATATACAAACTTTAAAAACGGAGAAGAGTTTGAATTACCTTACGTTTCAATTTATAACTTTGATGAGAAACGATTTAACATTTACAGAATTACTGATTCAGAAGGTATTTATGAACAAATTCCTAATTTAGGAAGATACAACCTTGATGAATTTAACGCAGATATTTACTCAACAGCACTTTCAATTCTTCCTTCAAACGAAGTAAAGACAATGAAATTAGCTGAATACAAAAAAGTTTTACCTGTTTCTCCTAAAAAAATTAGTTTAGCACCTACAGTAAGTAAAGAAGTAGAACAACCTATAGGTAAAACTATTGCTATTATAGGAACAGCAGGTAGAAGTCAAGTTCCTACTTTAACAGAGTGGAATAACATGTTAAAAGATGCAGAATCAAGAGTAAATCCAAATGATATACTAATATCAGGAGGTGCAGCTTTTGCTGACCATATAGCAGTTAAGTTATTCCTTGAAGGAAAGGTACAAGGTTTAAAACTTAGATTACCAGCAAGAATAAAAGATGGTAAATATGTTGGTGATAAAGGTACAGCAGGTGGTACAGCCAATTATTATCATGAAAAATTTAGCAAACTTTTAGGTATAAATACGGTTGCAGAAATTGAAGAAGCAATTTCTAAAGGTGCTGAAGTTACTTATGAAACAGAGACAAGTAACAAAGCAATGTTTATCAGGAATGCAAAAGTAGCTAAAGAGTCAGATTCTATGCTTGCTTATACTTATGGTGAGGGAGATGTTCCTGCTGATGGTGGAACTAAAAATACTTGGGATTCTGCTAAATATTCAGATAAAACACATATTCCCATAAGTAAAATAAAACTATCTCAAACTCCAAGTAAAGAAGTAGAAACTGCTGAAAGTATATATTCTAAATTAGGAAATAAGACTAAATCTGAAAATGTAGTTATTGAACCTTGGGATAAATTAAAAGATGCTACAAAAGCTATAACTCCAGAAGGAATTATTTCTACTAGAATAAAAATGAGTGATTCTCATTTTGGAAATCCTTTTACTTCTAATACAAAACTAAAAAATTTAATTCAAACTAAATCTACTAAAGAAGCTGTAGAAAGATATATTAATTGGATTTTAACAGGAGAAACAGGAGAATATGTATTTACAGGAGTACAACCAGAAGAATTAGAAAACCAAAGAGAATGGATTTTAGAACAATTAAAATCAGGAGAGTTAAAAGGTAAACCTATTCTTTATTACAAAGAACTCGGAGAACCTTCTCATGCTACAGCATTAGACTATTTAATTAATAAATATGATTGGAGTAAACCATCTACTCAACCATCTACTAGTGTTGAAAAATTTTCTTATGCAAGAACATCTGATAACTCTTATGAAGTATCTACTGAAGGGGATAAAAGATTTAGTGCACTTAATGCTAAATTAAAAGATGGTAGAACTATTGAAGAAGCTTATCAGCTAGATATCAAAGGTTATAGAACATATAAACCAGGAGAAAAAGTAGATGCTTCAAATGCAGGTACTTTTATTGTACAAGATAAAAATGATAATGAGATTATTTTAGACCCTAAAAAAGCTGTTGTAGTAGGTCAAGATAAAATGAATCCTCATATTGTTAATATTAAAATAGAAGATGCTGAGTTTAGTGTACCTAAACATGAACTAATACCTATTAATCCATCAGATAAAAATTGGAAAGAAGGTAAAGAAAAAAAACCATTACACGGATATTCTGAAGAAGATAACTATTTATTTTATAAAGATTTGTGGAGTCAATGGGCTAAAGAAAATCCAAGTCTATTAGAAGATTTAAGACAAAAAGCCAAAGGTAAAGTTCTTACTGATAAATTTGCTTCAAGTCCTGTATCACAAGCTAGAGCTTTAGCAGATATACTTAATGAGACAATATCTACTACTCAACCTACAGCAAAACCTATAGATGAAATAGTTACCTTTTATAACGGATTAACCGAAGAACAAAGAAATAAAATTGGTACTTTACAAAAAGTTATTGACGATTTCAATAACGTTCCATTTGATTACACAGTTAAAGATTTTATTTCAGATTTGAAAAAGGATATTGCCATTAACTCTGAACCTACAAAATCTCTTACTGTTGTAACAACTAACAAAAAAGCAATAGCTAATAGTGTTATTTCAGAGTATGGTGTAATAGAAGGTCAAACAGATCAAGAAAAGATAAAAACTATCCTTGACAAAATAGGTAATGATTCTAAAACATTACAATTTAAAGAACTTGCAAATTTACTTAAGGCGTTAGATAACCAATTTAACTTTACAAAGAATCTAAAAATAAACTTTGTAGAAAACACAGACAGCTTTTTTAATCCAAACGATAATTCTATAAACTTAAACATATCCCAAAAGGATAGTGAAGGTAAACCTATTCCTCCTTTTGACGAAAGGATACAATTTGAGATACTTCACGAATTGATTCACTCAGTTTTAGATAATCGTTTAGGTTTAGATCAAGCTGGAACTATTGTAAAAAATAGAATTGCAAGATTAACAAAAGTATTAGAGTCAGCTGAAAGTCTTCAAAAGGCTATAAAATTATATGAATTAAAAGATGATCAAGGAAAAGTAGCTACTGTTGAATATCTTTTAGATAAATTAGCTAAACTTAGAGCAACTACTCAAGATGTAGACTCTGTAAAATATAATTCACCAGAAGAAAGATCTGTTCTTAACCCTCTAATCAATGAGAGAGAGTTTATTGCATCTGTACTTGGAGATCCAGATACAAGAAAGTGGATGAACGAAGTTGATTACGATGAAACTGGTTCTGTATTGTCTAAAATAATAGACGCTTTTAAAACATTCTTCAATAATCTTATTAGGACTTTTGGATTTGAAATAAAAGATAAATCGGCTTTACAAGAAGCCATGAACATTGTTTTTGACACAATTAACTATCAATCAGAAACTTCTTTAGAAACAGTAGAATTTAAAGAATTTGGTAACTATTATCGTTTTGAAATTAAAAACGGAATTGTTGTCAAAGGAGAATATTCTCAAGGTAACAAAAATAACTACAAACCTTTAAATAAAGCTTCTAAAAAATATGTAGAGTTGTTAACATCTTTTTCAGCTACAAAGCTTACTACAGATGAAGTAACTTTAGACCCTCAAGTTTCTAATTCTCCTACTGCATCAGGAAAAGTTTTATTAGGAGAACAGATTAAAGCTTTTGAAAAAGCAATGACTTGGTTAAACAAAAGTCCTAATACGGAAACTGATGAAAATGGTTTACTTACAGAAGATGCTAGTTTAGATAACATGTTCTTTTTATCTGGACCTGGTGGTTCAGGTAAAACATTCATTACCGAAATCATTGTTTCAGAGCTTAAGAAAAAAGGAAAAATTGAATTAGCTGCTGCTGCTCCTACTCATCAAGCTAAAAACGTACTTAAAGAAAATCTTCCTAAAGGTACTTCAGCTACCACTATTCAAGCATTGTTAAAAATGCTCCCAAATCCTGTAAACAAATCTACGTTTATAGGTGAAACTTTGGAAAGTATAGAAGATGCTTATTTTAACGGTAATCCTCCTTTTATTTTTAATTATGATTATCTTGTAATTGATGAAGCGTCAATGATTGATGGTTCTGAAAAACTTTTACAAAGAGAATATAAAAATGTATGGAGCGATGTTAAAGGTGCTTATGTAGATAAAAAATTTTACGAAAATCCTGATTTAGGAACTTACCTAAAAGAAGTACTTAAATTAAAATACAAGCTAACAGGTAAAGCTACAAAAGTCTTTTTTATGGGAGACGTTGTACAAGTTGTTCCTGTAGGAGCCAAAAGATTTAAAATAAGTAGTCTTTTAACAGATTTACTACGTAAAGAGCAAAATAACTCGCTTCTTAATGAAATAAGAAGAACTAACAATGAAGAAGTTAAAAGATTATCGTTATTGTTTAGAGAAAGTTTTTATAAACTTTTTGAAGACAATAATGCGCAAATTAACTTTATTCAAATGTTAAATTCGGTGCAGCCGAACAATAGCATTAGTTTGTTAAATTCTAAAAAAGACGTAGTTCAAAACTTTATACGTCTTTACAAAGAAAATTTAGAATCTGGAAAACCTCTTCCTAATTACGTTAATATTATATGGTATAATAACTCACAAAATCAAAAAACAATAGATCAAACAAAAATTATAAGACAATTATTATTCAATAATGATTTAGAAATAAATGAAAATGAAAGTCTTATTTTAAAATCTAACTATGAAGTACCTGATTATTTTGGACAAGGTAAAAATTTATTTTTAGGAACCGACACTAAATTAATTGTTAAATCTGTAGAAGATGATAAAATAAGTGTTTCAGTTGGAAAAGGTAGAAATGTAAAAAAAGTATCTAATATACCTGTTAAGAAATTAATAGCAAACGTGCAAGTTGGTAGTACAATGTTAGAAAATGTACCTATTACAATTGTTACTCCTTCTTATTACAATTCTTTAGCTCAAAAATTTAACGAACAACCTATTATAGTAGAAGGTCAACTTTTAACAAGAGGAGAACTTTATAGTCTTTTAGAAAGTATAGTAAACGTTGAATATGGTTACGTTGTAAATTCTCACAAGATTCAAGGTTCAAAAGTAATTAACCCAATTGTTGATGTTGAAAACATTGTAAATTCTCCAGAGGACTTGTTGCATATAAATAACATGATTTACACTGCTATTTCAAGAACTGTAAATAGTTTGTATATATATCACCCACAATTAACCCCTGTTGAAGGTAAACCTATTTCTAAGTTAACAGGTATAAACAATCCACAAGCTCCTCAAGTTAAACAAAGTACAACTGCAAAAGATTTAACTGTTGATTATCTTTCACAAAGATTAAATTTACAATACTCTAAACTTTCCAACATTTATAGCGATAAGAATTTATCAAAAACTGAAAAAGAAAACAAATTACGTGTTGTAAATATAGAAATTGCAAGGCTTAAAAATGATTTAGAGCAAATAAAAACTAACTTTGTTCTTTCTGAATACTTGAGAGTAGCACAAAAAGAATTCAACAATTTAAAGGATCTAGTAACAAATGCCCAAATTCTTACAGAGCAAGACTATTTCCAAGCAATACAAATATTCGGGTATTTCGATAAGCTTTATAGCGAGTTACAATTACAGGTAACAAACTTTAATGATCCTAACTACATTGGAGAAAAGTCAATAGTATCTCCTGAATTATATGATAGGATAAAAACTTATGCAACAGAAAGCGAATCTTTAAAGAAGTTGTTTATTTCTATGGGATTAGATTTCTACGTTGCAATGTTTAATAATAAAACTCGTAGAGCTATCCCCATAAGTGACTTTTTAATTTCTGAAAAAAATAGCACTTTTAGAAGAGATGTACTTCAAACTCACCAAAACAAACAGCAGCTAATCAGCACTCCTTCAAAGATTGTTAGCGACATGGTTAGACAAGCTGAACAAAGAGTAATAGATCATCAACAAGAAGATATTTCTAAATTCAGAGATTTTGAAAAGTATTTCTCTTTTAAGGACTTAATTCGAATTGATGAATATATTGATCCTTATGGAAAGAAAAGAAAAGCAAGTGTACTTGTAAGTAGAAATAAGATTGATTACTATTTAAAGAAAGCACAAATATTTAATGCTGCTGAGTCAATTGCAGATAAAAAACGTAAATCAGAGTTTATAAAAGAGGAATTAAACAAAGTTTCTTATAACATTGATGCAAGGTTTTTATTTGTTGATGAGTATATCAAAGAAATGAGAGAATACTTTAAAGACGATACTATTGATTGGATAAGCCCAGATTCACAAGATTATTATACTTCAAAACTTCTTGATTTTCATAAAGAACAATTTTCAGATTACGGAGATGATTATGCAGAATATAGAACAAATCAGATCATTGATCAAACTAAAATTAAGATAAATAACTACTTAGAACAAAAACAAGCATTTGTTGATTTCTTAGACCAACAAAATTTTACAGATCAAGAAAAGCAAGATAAATTAACAGATTGGATTAGTTACAACTCACCTTTCCTTTTATTGAATGAAACATTTGGTTTAAGAAGAAATGAAGGTGCTAATACAAACAGAGATTTCTCTACGCCACAAGAAGTAACTACAAGAACAGTCACTTTAGCAAGTGGTCAAACATCTGTTCAAAGACCTTTTATAGATTACAAAAAGAGAAAAGCAAAAGATTATATTGTAAACAAAGCAAGGTTTAAATATCAAGATGGTACTTTAACTAATTTCTATGACCCCAATTTTGCAAAAATGGAGCAAGAAATGTTGGAGAGAGAAATTAGAGTTTTAAATCTTGAACAAAATGGGGATTTTGTAAATGCCCAAAAAGAAAAAAATAGAAAAATCATTTGGGATTATTTGACCTTTGTTCAAGAAAGACAAAAGTATTATCTTGACATGCTTCCTTACTATATAAAAAAGGATTTAAAATGGTTCAATCTTGTAGATGTTAAGAAAGATTACAAAGAACAATTTTCTGATTCAATTGACTCTATATTGTCTTTTAACGGAGATAACTTTATTAGATTCTTAGCTAGCGAGCTTTTAAGATTAATACAACTTTCATTTGGTTTAATTTGGGATAAAGTTTCAAAAGGTATTTCTGAAAAACATATCAAAGAAAGAAAACAATACTATGATTTTGTTTCTCAACAAATAAAACTTGATTACAATCCTTCTGGGTTTAATAATGTGTTAAACAATTTGGGTGTAGGAGAATTAAGAACAAGGGATGTTTTTAACTATTTTGCATATCTTAGAAGTGCAGCTATAAATTACCAAGAAAGATCTCAAACAGAAGAACTTATAAAATTAGCTCAGTTCTTAGCAAAGAATATTAAAGTTGCAGATAAAACGTCTTCTGAAAAGATTTTGTTAGACGACTTTGATCTCTCTCCTTTAAACTGGCACATTAACTCTAAACTTTATGGAGTTAAAAGAGAAGAAATATACAAAGGTACAGAACAGAACATTCGAAAAATCAAATCTAGTAAATGGCTTCTTACAAAAGCCGAAAGAGATGAAAAAAGACTTCTTGTTGAAAGAGTAGCTTATTTGAAACAACTTGCTGCAAGTACAAACAACCTTAAAAAATTATTTGAAATAAACAAAGAAATAGAATTAGCCGAAAATCAAATTAATAATTTACGCAGAGAGATAAACAAATACACTGTTTTTGGAGCTTATTCTGGATATGTTGCTCTAAAAAGACTTTCTTTCGGTGTTACAGGAAGGTTTATAGATTTCTTATCTACTTTTACACAAGGTATCCAGCAAGCTGCTGACGGAAGAATTTATAAAATTGATAGCTATTTTAAGTCTATGGGTAAAATATTATCATTGTATTTTCCAAATGCTACTTCATCTATAATTACAGCAACAGGCGCAGTTTCTTTAAATCCTATTTTAATGTCCGCAGGAGTAGGCGCAAGATTTGTATCAGGTGTAGTTGATCAATCTATTGAATCTAGAAGAAGAGAAATGGCTAAAATAAACCAAATACTTTATAGATTAGGTGCTTTGGATTATTTAAACTATAAAGAAGACGATAACATTACATCTTTTGTAAACAGAACCAAAATTACAGATGAAGCATTAGCATCTTTAAAAACTCTTAGTCCTTTTTCTACATTGTCTCAGATAGAAATTATAAACAAAGGTATACCTTCTTTAGCTGTATTTTATGAAACAAAAATAAGAGACTTAAATGGTAAAGAAAGATCTTTAATTGACGCTTTTGATGTTGATGACAACCTAGATTTGATTTGGAAAGAATCAGAATTTGGAAAACAAGAAGATGCAGAATATAGCTGGTATAAAGGTTTCAAAATGCAAGAAGTAATATCTAAATCCATTGCTGTACAGCGATTAACAGGAGGTGATTACGATACAACAGCAAGTAGATATTCAGATACAAAGTTACTGTATAGATCATTGTTACTGTTAAAAAGATACATTGGTGAATTTATAAACGGTATAGGTGGAGATTTTTCAGTTGATTCAAACACTGGACTTGGTTACATGGGTAGTTATAGAGCTTTAGCACTTACAACCACAAGGAAGCTTTCAAAGGTTAAAAAAGATGAAACCAAACAATTTCAAGAAGCAAGAGAAGCCGCAACTAGAAGAATTTATATTGATACAGCAATAATTCTAGGTTTAGCTTCTGTTTCTAGACTTTTAATACTTGCAGTTTTTGGAGATGACGATGACGAAAGAGATGAACAAATAGACTTGCTTGATAAGTTTACTTATGAAGTTTCTACAGTAATAGAAAGATGGATTTTAGAAAAATTGCAGTTTGTTGATCCAGATATTATAAGGGGTAAAGCTAGCGCAGGAACCATTAGTCCAATAATAGGCGATTTGGTAGATTTGGCTAACTTGTTAAAAGCTTCTTTAAAATACTTAGAAGGTGATGACGTAATGACTCACAGAGAAATGATTGCTAGAAACTTAACTAATGTTAGAAAGATAGTTAGGTATAAGACAAGGTTAGTTAAGGAAGATGGAAAAAGAGTAAAGAAAAGAATACCTATATATAAAAGAGAAATAATTGATGGTGAAAAAACAAGAGGTAAATATTCTAAAAAATATGAACCTAGGTCAAGACTTGCTTACAACTTTAAAAAGATGTTACCTTTTATGAACTTGTACATAAAGGATCAAAAAAAGCAAAAAGATATACAAGAAGCTAAAAATAAAAAAGAAGATTAAAAATTGTTAAAATTGTAATCATGCGGCAAATTTTTTGTACATTTGCCGTATGATTTACAAAACAACACGTTACAAGAACATCTGTAAGGAAGGAAGTACTTACAGGGTTCGCATCATGAGAAAGGGAGTACGTTACTCTCGTTCATTTAATAAGCTTTCACAAGCACTTTCTTTCCGTAAAGAAATCGTTAGTATTTAATGGAAGTTGAACAACAAGTAGGCTCAGATCTTGACATTGATAAGCAAGATCAAAAGGTTCCTTTGGGGTTTACCGCAAGAAACGATAAACCTGCCTTAGTAACCTTTCAACAATTTTTTGATTTAATGAGGGTAGTGGATAGCTTAAACAATCTTGTCAACTTTGTAAAACAAGAAAACTTTAATGCTGATAACATTAGGTATTACTTTGAGGATGATCTTATTGAAACAGAAGATGAAAATGGTAAAAAAGTAAAAACACTACGACAAGATTTTTGGAATGTAAAAGAAGAAGGGGGTAATTAACCCCCTTTTTCATTTACTCTTTTAAATACCAGTAATGTATTTTTAAACCAAGGTGCTTCATTTAAGTTGATGTTTCTAACTTCTTTAGTTTCTTTTTCTAAAAGTTCAAAACCCCTTCTTGTAAACTCTGGTATAATTTCGTCATTGTTTAAACAATTAACATGACCAAACCCAATTTGATTTCTAATAGCCCAAGAAACAATTAAATAATTATCACAAGCGTTACAGATATTATCAATATAAATGTTCATGAATTCAGCAGGGATATGTTCTCCTACCTCAAGACTTATTACATTTCCTTTAGGATGTAACGCCATAGGGATTGTTAAATCCTTTTTTACTATGTCTGGATAAACTTTTTTAATTGGTGGATCTCCTTCATAGCCTACAATTTGTTTAAATCCTGCATCATTTAAATCTTTTAAATAGTTACCCATTCCGCATCCAAAATCTCTTAAGGGTACATTTTTTTCATCCTTTAAAAAATTGATTATCCATTTACTTAACTGTGTACAATGCACATGATGATTGTGAGCAGTTTCGTTATTCCAATAACCTGTTTCTGATATTTCTTTCATTATTTTTTAATTTTAATAAACCAACAATCGTTCTCCACCTTATCAGGAGTACCTAATAATTCTCTTACAGCTTTTCCTACTCCTGGCCACTCACTATAATCATGTCCAGCCATAATAGAACCATCTTTCATTTTAGGTAACCAAGCTTTAATATCCGCTATCACTGCTTCATAACTATGTCCCGCATCTATAAATATTGTATCTACAGAATTATCCTCAAATAATTGTGCTGCTTCATTAGATTTTGATACAATTGTTTTAAAACTGTCATTTAAATGTTTAGTGCTTTCTTTAAATTCTTCATACATTTTAGAAACATTTACTTTTTTGTATGCTTCTATTTCTGTTTTATCTGTAGAACCACTGTCTCCTTCAAAAGTATCTATTGTAGTAAATTTAATATTTCTACCTCTATTTACCATTTCTGTAACAATAAAAGAGGTAGATTTACCCTTATACGCTCCAAGTTCTACAAATATTCCTTCTTCTGGAGTTGCTTCTAACAGTTGTAGATATTGTTTTTCCATGTTAAACCAACCTTCTATAAGCTGGTAATTATGTTTTATTGCCATATTCTTACTCATTTTTTATTTGTATGTGTGTATAATCTGATAAAACTACATGGTTTATCAAGGTATAATTTAAAAGAGAATTTAACCCATCTTCAAACATTAAATTAGGATTAGAGTAAAACGCTTCACTTTTTTTTACATTCTCTTGAAAAATTTCAGGAATATAACCATGTTTATGTTTTAATGACTTATAATAAATATCTCTATGACTAATAGATAGTTTTAGAATTTGACATCTGTGATATAAATTGTCATCTTCTTGTCCCCAACCCCAATAATTGTTTGAAAAACCATTTATTTCAATAAACTTATCTTTAGGAAATAAAGTAACTCCTCCAAAATAACCTTCGTAAGGTATTTTATAATTAAACTGTTCAACTTTTCTTGCCATGTGACATATTTCTGAAGAGTAAGAGTAATCAATGTTTTTAAAAGGAATCATATCCACATCGTGAAAAATAAAGTAATCGTAATCATTTTGAGCAATCTTAAAACCAATGTTTAGTAATTTACCTCTGTTAAAAAGCTTATCATCGCATTGTTCAATTACAAAAATATCTAAACCTAATTCTTTAAAATTTTCAAGGAATATTTTTAAATGTTCCTCTCTGTTTCTATAAGGAATTATCATTACACCTTTCATAAAATTTTACTTAAAATGTTTTTAGAATTTTTATACGATTGTCTTATATTTTCTTCAGAAGTATTATAATGAACTCCCCATCCATATCTTTTGTTAGTTTCTGACAATCTACTTTGTAACAATTTATATCTATTTACTAAATAATCTTCAGACAAATACTTAAAATGACATAAAGAGTAAATTTTTTCAGAATATTTAACATCTCCAATTGGTCTAATGTTATGCGCACCAGGATCGTAATTCATTTCTTTTATTTTTTCTTTGTTAAAAAGAATTTTTTTACTTTGATAATCATATTTAAACCCAAATTGTATTTGCTCTATATCTGTTGATTCGTCTTTATTTACCATGTTCCAACCTTGAGTAGAAATAATTGTAGTACCTTTTTTATCTTCCTCAATTAATGTGTTTTGGTCTATAGATAATAATTCGTCTGCGTCACAAACAACTACCCAAGAAGTACTTGCTACTTTCCAGCATGTGTTTTTAATATACATGTTAACAGCATCTTCAAATTTATTATTAGTATTGAATGAAATTATTTCACAATTATTTTCTAAAGCAATTTTAACTGTATTATCAGTGCTTTCGTTATCGTAAATAACTATTTTACAATCAGGAAATCTTTCCCTGTACCATTTAATAAAAAACGGTAACATTACTTCTTCATTGTACGCTATTGTGTATACGGTTATCATTTTTGTTATTTTTTTATAAGGACAATTTTTACAGCCATTGTTGCAACAATAGCCTCTTTTTAAAAGAAAGTTTTTACTAAGTGGTTCATACATTACACTATACTTGTAGCATTAAGGTTTCTATTTTTAATAAAGAAACAAATCAATCTCTCAAGAATAAAGGTGTGATAAGTATAGTGATCTAGTTCTGTAAGCTCTTTTAGTTTTTCTGGAGTTAGACCTGCAAAATATTTTGCATTTTCAAAATACTCAGGATCGTTTTCCATAAATTCCAAAGCAGGTACTACCCAATTGTCTACATAATCCTTCCAGAATTTCTTTTTCATTATGAAGAAATTAGAATAAGTGTAATCATCCTTATTGTATTCATAAGGAACATTCAATTTTTCTAATACTCTTTTTACAAGAGGTTCTAAGTTTTGGTGATAATCGTAACCAAATTTTAGGTAATCTTTAGTTGTTTTCCAATACTTTTGAGCAAGATTAATAAAGTCATAGTTCTGATATTCCTTTTTCTTAAGAGTCTTAAGTAAGATGTTTTTAGGGATACCTCTCTTTTCATTAAATCTATAACTTAAAACACCTAAATATCCTTCTTCATCTGTTTCTATCTTAGAAACAATGTCAATCATAGGATTGTATTCAAATCTCCAAGACTTTTGTTCTTTTGTCTTTATAGCAGAATTATCGTAATTTTTGTATTCTGGTATTTGGTTTTTATCGTAAGTAACCGAATACATTTCCAAGTTGTCTAGTTTTATAGACAGATCATCAAGATAAACCGTATAGAGCAAAGATTTTGTGTTCTCTATTCTCTTATTGAAATCAGAATGCGATTCATTTACTTTTGTTACATACTCAAGAACTTGTTTGTAGTAATCTTTGTCTAGTAGCTCTAAAATAGATTGCTCGTATTGATAAGGTGTTTCTGCTACAACTATTCCTTTAAGTTCTTTTGATGTGTAAACAAGACTTCCCAAAGGTAGAGTATTTGTAATCCTGCACTCCTCTAATTTCAAAGCACTTTTACAAGCGTTAAATTCGGTGTATTCCAAAGGTAACAAACAAACGTCTAGATTTTCATACAGTTTCATATAATCGTCTACACTAACCCCATTGTGAATAAACAAAGAGATGTTTTTCTTTACTTCAAACATTTTCTTTACTTCATCCCATTTTTTATTTGGCATATAACCACAAATGTGAAACTCACAATTCTCAACAATCTCTTTGGATTTAGCTAATCTGTTAATTACAGGTTTCAAAAGTTTCCAATCAGGTATATGGGAAATAGAGCCAATTATACCAATCCTTAGTTTGTCACTTGGTTTCTTCTCTATTTTAAAATCCTCT
>Ga0214917_10002994_pt1 | contig 20041 bp, 37 predicted proteins | sample LL_1208_BB_MetaG_FD_177983 | JGI IMG/M metagenome (GOLD analysis project Ga0214917, IMG submission 177983) | Freshwater microbial communities from Lake Lanier, Atlanta, Georgia, United States - LL_1208_BB | ecosystem: Environmental > Aquatic > Freshwater > Lake | place: USA: Georgia | collected...
TCTGTCCCTTGGTTTCACGATCTAGGGGATGATTGGTTCTACCATTGGAAGCACAGGAGGGAGAACGAACACTTCCATCACTTCACCGCCGGCGGGTTGTGCGAAGTTATGGAATCGGCTGGGTTCACCCCAATTTATCACTCAAACCCAGAGGATAAGATAAGAAAATCCGATTTGTCCTTACCCAATATATTGACGATGGCTGGCGTTAGGAATTAAGCGTGGAAAAAACAATCAAATACTCGCAGAGGTTGGGGGATGTGCTTCGTTGCCTCCCAGCTTGCAAATACCTAGCCGACCAAGGCCACGAAGTTTTCTTTGATTGCTTCCCCCAATATCATTCAGTCTTTGATCTTGTCTCCTATGTAAAATCAGGAAATAAGGGAAATGTTTTAGATTTAGAAATATGGCCGAAAAAGTATGAGGCTTATCGCAAAAGCAAAAGAAGCTGGACGGATTTTGTATATAGTCACCCAGAGATAAAGGCCGCAGACAAGACCAACATCATCCTCGACAAGCTAGACGACAAACCAGCCGTGGGGCTTCCAGAGACTTACAACCTAGTAGCCGCCTTTGGCAATAGCCAAGGATTTTACCGCAATCCGCTAGAGCTTATCACCAAGGCACGAAACGATTTAGGCAAAGACAACTTCTATGTGATGACCCCCCCAGAGATTCAGATTCAAGGGCTTTCTACCTACACCGCCCCAAGCGTTTCAGAGATGGCAAAGGCAATTCGAGGAGCAAAGGATTTCTGGGCTATCAATAGTACCCCCATCGTTCTTGCATCAGTAGTGAGAAGGGGCAAACCGACTGCCTTCTTTCCCCAAAAAAACGAGTGGGAAACTGACAACATATTTGATTTTGATGGGATGTTTAGGATGGATTGACATAGGAGGTGATTTTATGGCTGGCACAATCAGCACCTCCTACTTTGCAACGGACTTGTCCTATATGATTCAAGACCTATATCAATCTGTTACTGGACTTGCATCCTCCGCAGTTTCCGCATCAGTCACAGACCTTGCAACCTCTAGCCAACTAGATATTGGTGGAGAGGTATTTAATATTACCCAGAGCCTAGTTGTCTTGGCTTCGTCAATCTCTGCCCCCACGATTGGTTCACTCTGCACCGTGAGCGGCACGGAGCGTATGATCGGAGGATTTTCGCAAAGCACCGATGGCCTTTCCTATACTATCGAGCTTGCTGAAATTACTACCTAATGGCTTCGATTGAAAGGGAGGTGGAGAACGCTCTCCTTAATGTTGTATCCGGTATTACTGGGGTGAACTTCTTTACCAGCGAGAGGGGAACGGCTCGCACGATGCCAAGCGTGACGGTTCAAGCTGAAATCAGCGGGGAGGAGCTTGTGCCTTTCTCTGGCGTATTCAAAACCCCAGCCTCTATTACCTATGTGGCAAGGGCAGATACTACTGCAAGAGCCGACTTCGATGCCAAGTTTTATGACATCCTAGAACAACTCTATCGCGACCCAGACTTAGCTAGTTATCTAACCAGCAACTCAAACATCACCTTCTATGTGGCAAAGGTGACTGGGGATAGTCCAGCCGTGATCAGTCAAAACCGAACTTGGTCAAGGGCGATGACCCTAGACATCACGGCAACTGCAAAGAAATGAATAACAGCGTTCAAATCAATGTGGAGGATGCTTTAGAGAATCTTCTTGCGAACATCCCTAATCTCAATGTCTATAAGACTAATCGGGTGGGGGCAAGGCTATTCCCATCAGCCACAATCTCGGCATCGGTTGGGGGACAGTTGCTTGGCAACTATACCGGAGTGTATGAAGTAGCCGTTACAATCGAATACTCTGACACAGCGGCCAAGATTAGCCAAGAGGCTTTTGACTCTGAATACTGCTCAATCTTTGAGGCGTTCTATTCTGAAACTCCACCTCTCTTTACCAAGATTCAAAACAATATAGTCGATACAAAGGTTTATACGGCACGAATTACTGGTCAAACGCCGACGATTAGGACAGCGAAGAGGGCTTGGCAGAGGGGCTTGAAGATGAGCCTAATTTGCACCCCATCAGAACTAGATGATGGCTTGAGGTATCTGGACTTCCACGAAAAGCGAAACTCAATGTATGTGGGTGTGATTTAACAAGGAGCTTGAGAATATGGCACTTTCCATTTTAGACGGCAACCAATCAGCAACTACGCTATCAACCATTCTTTCTAGTGGGCAACATATCACAGCCCACACAGTTGTTAGCCTTGGCACTCAGGCGATTACAGATATGAGGGGTGCAGTAAGTGGAAGCGTTGTTTCCATCTCCAACTTCCCATCATCGCAAGTCATTTCTGGAACAGTCACGGCTAACCCAACTGGGACGCAGACGATTGCTGGCACGGTGACGGCGAATGCTTTTGTTGAGTCTGGCTTTAACCTCGGTGAAGAAATTGCGGCTGGAATGACTGAAGCTGGAGGCATCCCCATCTCTGGCACGGTCACTATCGGCTCTGCCCTGCCTACTGGCACAAACCGCATTGGCGTAGTAACGATTGGAGCAGGCACAGTCACCATCGGGGCGGGAACGGCACAGATTGGGTCTGTTACCGCATCAATTTCTGGGACAGTACCAGTTAGCGGAACATTCTTTCAGGCCACTCAGCCCGCATCTTTAGCGTCCTTGCCAGCACTTGCGGCTGGCACTGCACAGATCGGCTCAGTCACCGCATCCATCAGCGGGACGGTTCCCATCAGCATCTCCTCCGTTACGGTTGGCAATTCGGTGACCATTGGCTCGCTCCCTGCAATTAGTGGGACGGTCACCGCCAACACCTTCGCCGTCCAAGGCACGGCAGTAACAACCTCTAACTTTACCAGCATCACACCCTCTACCGTGCTGGCTAACTACAATGCGACAAGGAAAGTGCTAACTATTTTTAACGAGGGAGCTGGCAACCTTCACATCTGTGCAGGGGCAACTTGCACGACCATCGCCTATCAGGTCAGGCTGAGTTCAGGAGATTATTACGAAGTGCCAAATCATCAAACGACCATCACCCACTCGGCTGTATTCGCCACCGCTGGCACGGCTCGTGTGACGGAAGTTAGTTAGGAGGGGAAGATGCCTCTTACAAGAGCAGGATTTAATTTTGATGCTTATTTATTTAATACAATAGGCAAGACAAGAGCAACAAACTTCGGTTATGGAGGAACTTACACAAGAACTAGTGGGACTAACCCAGTCGCAAGCAATACCAACTCACCAAGATTCTTAATTTACACCGAGTCTGGAACATCCGCTGGAGGCCACGGAAAAGTTGGATATTACGATCCCATCGTAACGGATATTTCGTCTGGTGCATCAAGTATTGATTTTTCAAAAAAGTTTAGATTCTCGTGTTTGGGGCAAATAGTTATTAACTCCACAAACTCAGCCGTAAGAATTGTTTTTTCTGGCACTGGCAACACAACAGATGCTCCTATGGCAAATTCAAATGGCTTAACTACGAATGGCATTGGAGTGGAATTTGCTCTGCAATCTTCAATAGTACAAGCAAGACTCATTGGATTTAACACATCATATTTAACCCCAACTTCCTACACCACACTTGCCAACGGAATGTCAGATTCAACAACCAAGCACACGGCATTTGTTTTGGAAAATGTTGGAGATGGCAATGTAAACTTTTATGCTCCCAATTCATCAACTGTCGGTGATTTAATTATTCCAACAAATCCAATCTTAACTCTTTCGGGTTGTCCTACCACAAACACTGGAAACAGATTTTTTGAGTTTCAAAGCGTAAACAACTCAACTGTTGCTCCAACATCAACTGGAGTGAACAACACCGTGGCTAGAATGCAGTTGCATAATGCAATGCTTTCTGTTGGTTAAAATGCCCCTCCTCCTCCTCACCCTCCTGCTCTGCTCCTGCTCGCCACGGCCAGCGGACAACACAGGATTGCCGAATTATGAGTACGGCGAAATGCAAGCCGCCGAGGATGCAGGCCGAACGCCAAGCAAATGAGCAAAGACGAACAAGCCTGCAAAGCCCTTCAGTACTTACTGGACGAAGGCTTTATCTCGTTAGGCTACATTGGCGGCAAGCCAGCCGTCTATCTCACTACGAGTTTATTAGAAGCAAGGAAGGCCATTACAAAGCTAGTATCTAACGACTCAGCAGATTGGTGGAAGTGAGTGCAGATCAAGTAGCGGATTTGAGGGAGAGGCTCGCAAGAATAGAGGAAAGGCAGGTTGGTTTGATTTCGATTTTAGAGCGTCATACCAGCGAAATAGCCCAATGGACAGCCAAGATCAACGGCAAGGTGGACACCCTAGAGAGGGAGTCGCATACCATCAAAACTAAGCTATGGTTAGTTGCGCTAGTGTCGGGGGCAGTCTTTTCTACGATTTGGGAACTCATAAAGGTGCGGGTGTTCCCACGATAATTTGACACAAGCAAAGTAGATTATGAATAAAACATTATCTTTTGAGGTTTCAATCTAATGCCCGCTACGACTGTTGGACAAGCGGGCTTGGTGTTCGGCTTAACGGCAGAGACGATCGGACTCGTCCAGAGCTTCTCTGAAACAAGGAACATCGAGAAGAACGAGGTTCGCAATGCAACCGGAGATATCACCGGCATAGGCTATTACAATCCAACGACCGCCTATTCACTTTCAGTAGCGATTACTGGTTCAAATGCCTCTCTCACAGTTGGCGGGGCTTTTTCAACCCTTGCTAATGCGACTACGGTTGGAACTGTCAGAATCGATTCCTTGACCATCAATAAGTCAAATAGTGCGTTCGTAACTCTGGATGTCTCGGCGACTGGCTATCCGAATGTAAGTTAATAGAGGTTCTAATCCTCTATTGAAATCCTAAACTTATGCAAGGCACTTCCTACTGGGGAACGACAAATATCAAGATTGCTTCGTGCGTAGCCGCTTTTGGTGGGACGCTACGCCAATCAGACCCAGTCACTCATATTGTAAAAGACGATGGCAGTAGACAAGTTACTTTCTGGTTCAATAGTGGGGAGGGGGCAGAGGCCAAAGCAGAGATGGAAAGAAACTGGGGGGATATGAAGTCAGACAGCGAAAGCCCCATTCGATATGTCCGAGCGGCACTAGAGAACCGAGAAACGCTTCTAGGATTGGTTAAAAGAGCCGAGCCAATCCAGATCATAAAGAGAGGGGGGCAGACGCTCCTCGTCCCTATAAACGCCAAACCAGAGTTAAAGAAGGCTATCTTGAGGGCAATATAAAATGAGTGACATCCTAAATGAAGAACTAAACGCAACCTTTGTCCGTCCCGGCAGGGACTTCAAGGGGCAACCCCTCGCTGAATACACGGAAGGCTCTCGCCTCCTAATGATTCAAGCAAAGGAAAAGGAAGATTCCCCAGTTTATTTTGTTTGGGCGTTTCTATATCTGCACATCCTCCTAGCCAAAAATCGCAAGGATGCCATCAAGTTAGCTTGGAATAAGGAGGCTTTTAAGGAAAGTCTGTTCGATTGGGTTTCAGATAAGACTCAAGAGGATAGGGATATGGCGACAAACATCGTTTCCTCCATTATTGAGGAGGCAAGCAAGGCAAGAGTTTCCATCATATCTAGCGGAGGCGAAGGCTTCTCGATGGGAAACGAGTAACGCCAGCTTGGACTGCCTACACCTTTTTCACGCTGGCACAACGCACCGGATGGAGTCTCGAATATATGCTTTGGGATTTACCAATCTGCGCCCTCAACCAAGGAGTCCACACCTATTTGTATGAGGAGGGTGTGCGGTTAATGCGGGAAACATCGGTTTCTTCTTCTGAGAAAAAGGAGATGGCACAACTGATGGGCATAGAAGTTTAACATCCAAGGGGGTATATAATGAATATTCTGACTGCGTCCGTGGGCAAAGATGGGGGCATCGTGTCTAACTACGCACAAGTTCAGAAAGCTCTAGAGGACTATGTGGAAGTTCGCAATCTAAGCGTATATAGTTCAGTTAAAGAAAAGATGGCAAATATAGCGTTTAAGGCCGCACAAAACACATACTTTTCCCCACGAGCAAACATTAAAGCAAATCTTCTAGCCTTGCCTATCACAAAAGACAATGGGAAAAAGCGCACTGGAAACACGCAATATGTCGGCCTTTATAAGCTAATAAATTGGCAAAGAAAAAATATGGGGCTTTACCCTCTCGGTGGAACTAAAAAGATGGTTGTAGGTATGAAGATCACAAAGAAGAAGTATTTTAACAAGGGTCTAACAGATTTCGGGAAAGAGACTGTATATAAGTTTAAACCAATTATAGGCTCAAAAACACCTAGAAATACAGGGCCGTCTCAGGGAGTTTCAAGATTTATGGACGGAAAATCCAAGCCCTTCGTTAAAGCAAGGATGAGGGGTTCAAAGTTTCTAAGGATTGGTTGGGCTTGTGCCGCCGCCGCTTTGGGAAAGTCGTTTGGCAAGGGCGATTTTGGTTCAGCTACACTTGAAAGGCTTTCTGGCAAGGCTTACGGAGGCGGGGCGAATATCACAAACCTAGCTCCGGGAAGCAACCGATTCGAGATTTACAATGGGGCTGGCGTGTTTGACCTAAGATACAAGGGAACTCCTATGCGAAGTTCAAATGACATCGCAAGGGCAAGAGAAAAACAGGAGGCAGGACTGATGGAGGGCGTTGCGGCCGAAATTGCATCAATCTATAAGCTAGTGATCGAAAGAAATTCTCAAGCGTGGTTCGGTAAGAAAATAAAGGTGAAGGCCATCTAGCACTATGGAGCCGCTAATCTTTAAGATTGAGACGCAAGCCGATGATTCGGGAGTGCGTAAATTTGATAAAAGCATTGGGGGGTTAGATTCTTCTGCCAAAAAAGCCTCTGCCGCATTAGGCTCTTTCTCGAGGGACTTACTTAACGCTAGGTCTGGGGCTGATGTCGCGGCCGCAGGGGCAGATGCGTTATCTAGAGTTCTTCAAAAGTCTTTGGCCGGAGCAGTTGTAATCGGGGGTATTAAAATAGTCGCTGATCAGATAGAACAAATGGCTCAAGTAATCCGATCTGCTGGCGAGGCCACTAGCGCGGCGGTTACGCAACTTGAGCGTATGGGAGAAGTTAAGGGTCTAGAAGATGCCACAAGGGCAGTTGGTGTTTTGGATGGTTCGCTCGAAACAGTAAAGAAACAACTAGGCAGTATTCAAAGCGGAAATTGGTTCACACAATTATCCGATGCGGCCACCGGAGCAAGCAAAGAACTAAAAGAACAAATAATAAGCCTAGAAAGATTGAGAGACGGTCAGATTGCTTTGGGTTTTGCCGCCGAAAGAAGTAGCGCAGAGAGAATACAGGGATTAACAGATGAGCAGAAACAGTATGACGCAATCGATCAAAGGCTAAATAAAAGACTTGAGCTTGCAGACAAGATATCAAATCAATCACTTAAAGCGGCCGCAATACAGGACGCAAACGCCCTCGCTGAGATAGAAAAGCGTAATCTTACTATAAAGCTAACCGAAGAACAGGGGAAGAAAGAGGCCGATCTCGCAACACAAAGAGAAAAAGATGCCGCCGCTGAACTTGCGGCGATGGAAAAGATCAGAGAAGCCCAACAAAAAAGATTCAACGAGCTATACGATGCAGAGGTAAAATCCCAAGAGCAGATGCAGAAGAGGATAGATGCAGAGCTGAAAGCGGAAGAAGCCAAAGCGGCTCGACAGCAAGAACTACAACAAAACCTAGCTCAAGCACAAGAATCTCAAAAGCAAAATTCAGCAGAACAAGCATCGTCTACTGCTAGTTCTATGAGTGGAGGGTCTGCATCAACAGTAGGTGGTCAAAGAAAAACAAGCTATGAAGTGGGATTAGAAAAAGCTAAAGATAGGGCGTTCGTAAAGGGCAGAAGAGATTCCGCCGACGCAGAAATGCAAAGAAAAATAGATGAAATAAAGCAGGAAAGAGCGGCCGCAGGAGACACAAGATTTACTGGCAAAACCGATGCTATGAATAGGATGGCAGAAGAAGCCGTTAAGGCCGCAGAGGCACAAGGCAAGGCCTCTTCTGGCACAAATGAAATGGCAAAATCTGTTGAAACAGCACAATCGGAATTGTCTAACTTTTCTGATACAACCAGTACGGCTTCTTACGAAACAGATACTTTCTCAACTAATCTATCTGATTTGGGAACTGATTTTGATAGCGCAATGGAAAGCGCAGATAATTTTTCTAAGGGGCTAACTGAAAACTCTGGGAATATGATTGACGACTTCCTAAATACAGGGAAAGAGTCTAATGAGCTTGGTAAAGATTTTAATAAAACTAGCGATGAAGTAAATAGGTTTGGAGAAGCCGTAAAGAAAAACACACCACCGCCCAGCAATGACGGAAGGACTGGGAAAGGAAGCAAGTCTGATGACCCTCTAACCAAAATACACAAACTTCTCGAAGATAACCTCAAGGAGATGCGAACATACGCATATGTAAAATAATTATATGGCTACAAATATAGTTGGCACATTTCCAATCCTTAACTCAAAGAAATCGCAGGTCGATGAATATGGGTTTGATTATGTATCTTACAAGTACACCATAAAGACAATAGACCTACCCCTCTATAACATTAAAAAGGATGATGTTTTTACCGGTATTGAGTCTTGGAATGGGATTTCTTTTGCCAGAAGCCCAAGTGTCAGCGGTTCAACCTATGTAGTAGATGATGTGCAAACCAATAATGTAGAAGGGGGACTGACAGAGCTTACCGTCAACACCGTCGGCACAAAGAATAGCATCGAATCGAACCCACCAAGAGTCTCTGTGCTTTCTGGCGGGCCGCTAATATTTGGGCTATTTGGTACACCAGTGCCAGTTTGGGAGGAAAACTATTATCCCCCTGAAGGTGTAAACATTGTACCGATTGCTGGCTATGGAAATGCTGGCGCGGGGCAGAGCGTTGAAGTAAAGTTTCTTGCAAATGGAGGAACAGTTGGACAGTCAGAAATTTATGAAAATATTGCATCTTTAATGCCAACAACTTTCCGAGGGGTAGCCCTTCCAGTTCCAGCGCGATTGCCACATAAATTCAGCAATGTAATTACTTGGGAAAATAATGGCATTCTGATAGGCACAGCAGGTTCCTATTTTGGTTTTGTTTGTAAAACAATTTCAACAGAAAAAAGGGGGTCTCTGCTTTTAGTCACTTTTACATTTTCTGAGGCTGGTTTTGCAACTGATTTTGGCTTTGTTGGCGCAAAGCAATCTTTCTCAAATCGTTACACTTTTCTTAAACTTTAATAATTTATGCCGCAAGAACCCAAGCTCGATATGTTGCCGGACAAGGAAATGAAACTATCTGGCGGACATTTTCGCAAAGTAGTAAGGAGAATTGAATCGATTGTTCCTCTTGCTGGATTCTCAATTAAGACAGAACAAGTTGACGGAGGAATAAAGCTCCACCTAGACGCAGAGAGAGTCACGCTAAATGTATGTTCTAATGGGACTCCCGCCACATTGGTTGTTTATACCTATGTAGCCCCCAAAAAAACGATTTAACAAGTGACAAGGACTAATCAATATGGCATCCAACATTGATATTCTTTTAGACAAATCTAGTGGCCTTCTCTTGGGCGGTTCAGCCCCTGCCGGAGCGTTGCCATCCCTCACGAGAAATGATGTTTATCCCTTTCGAATCCGTGTTCTTGAGCGCAACGCAGACGGTTCATATACAGATGCCAACCTTTCGAGTCCGTCATTCTCTTTGGGAATAGGAAACATTGATGCGGTAGCGACTGACGGTCAATTCAAACTTACTACCACAACAGGAACTTCTACGGCCATATCGTTTAATGCTACCACGGCTCAAGTGCTTTCTGCTATTAGTGCCATCGCGGGAAATGTAAGTGTAACGACATATGGCGATACTGGTTCAGCTTGGATTATCACGGCGGCCACCGCAAACACAGCACTCAGCTTTGGGGCGTTACCATTTACCCTGTTTCCGACCTCCGCTATTCAAGTCAACACACGAAGAGTCCCGACGGCCTCGGTCTTTGCACAACAAATTGTTTCATTAAGCCGCAACCCCGCAGTTTTCTCTGACTCCTTTGCCTCGGTTTCTGGGGAGGGCGTTGCCCTCACAAAAATACAAGACGGCTCGGCCTCACTAAACGAGACCTACGCCCTCACCATCGGCAATGATGTTTATGGCGGTTCGTATAGCTTGTCTTATGGGGGCTTTTCGGTTGGGATTTCTTACGATCAAAATGCCACCAACGTAACTACTATGCTTTCAGCAATAACCGGAATCGGTGATGGGAATATATCTGTTGTAAGTGATTCAAAGAGAGGGTTGATAATATCTTTTGTTAATTCTCTTGGCCTACAAAATGTATCTACTGCTCTCACCTTAGATGCTTCTGGGGTGAAGATTTATAATTGGTACACAGCTACGGTCACAATGTCCACAAGCGAGCTTGAAGAATTGTTTAATGAGGCTGGAACAGACACAATTACCCCTACCCTAGAAATTGAAATGACGGAGAATGGTCAAACAAAGACTCTCCTCCAATACACCACCTCAATTAGCAAAGATTTAATTTTGACTGGTGCTTTAGCCCCCGCCGATTTGGCTCTTTACTATACAAAGGCACAAGTAGACGCCGGATTTATCGCCGATTCTGCTACGAATGTAAATGCGGCCAATCGAGCATTAAAATCTTCTAGCGGAGTTACTGCCGTAAATTATGGTGGACGCACCCTAGTAAACAGTGCTGGTTCAAATGTAGTTAGCTTTGCTACTGGCCTTGCCTTCTCTGGTACAATGGGTTTTTATGGCAACACCCCAACCGCACAACCGACAAACATCAATGTCGTCTCTGGCTTAATCAATACTGGCCTAATTGCAAGTGGGGTGAGCTACGGAGTTCTCCCGCAATCTTCCTATACCGTTACCACCCTTACCTCAGTTACCTTTGGAACGGTGGCGGGTAACGATCAGCATTATCGGGATGTAGTTGTGACTGGTGCGGCAGTAAATGATATTGTTTTGGTTGGATTGCCATCAGCAATTTCAGCGGGCGCAATTATTCAGGGCGTGGTTTATAAGACCAATACTGTCTGTTTATCTTGTGTAAATGCAGATAGTGTTTCTAGGGATATAAATACCGCAACCTACCGCATCACCGTCATTGGTTATTAATCTTGGGCTAATGCCCTAAAGAAATCCTATGGGAAAAATCTTGTTCCCCAAATACTTCCCAAGCTGTCCGACGGATGGAACTGAATACATAGTCGAAGGACAAACTAATGCGTTGAGGTCTGGGATAGAAGAAACCATGAAGCTGTTTTGGAGGCCCAAAAAAATAAAACTTTCTGGCTCTTATTTTGGATTTGCTGATACAGTCGACGGTGGGTGTATTATCCCACTTACTTTTGAGTTCATAATTCAAAGCCCTTATGGTTCAGAGGAAGAAATGATTTGTGAACCTTACAGGCGATGGACTATTGCCTCACAAGTTAATACATATCTCCCATTGGGAGAATTTGTTTGGGACAGCAAGCCATACACCTACGACAGTCAAGAAAGCCTATTCACACTCAATGAAATTGTTTTGGGATTGGTTGACCCAAACAATCCCGAATATACTTGTGCTTGTCGATGTGCAGTTTTTCTGGCTCAGCGATATCCAGAAGAAAACTATCCAGAAGGACAAAGTTACGATTGGCAAACTGTAAATATATGTGGTGTTTTTTTTAATGTCGCAACTTATGTAGACCCAGCTCGAGAGGACAATGGTTATATAGTCCCAACAGTTGAGGTAACAGAATGGTGGTCTTACGGTGGAACTTACAATACTTCTACTGGTGAACCTCTATGAAGTGCGAGCCTTGTAGGAAAGCACAAGACTTGGGGCAAAATGTGGGAAGCTGGGCTAGGTCTGGATTTCAAATTACGCCATCAGAAATACTGATTAAAAGGATTGAAACTTGCAAATCCTGCGAATATCTAAAAAAACAATTTTGCTCTAAGTGCGGGTGTATTATTGCGATCAAATCAAGAATGGCTACGGCTAAATGCCCAGAGGGCAAGTGGTAGTCTTTGACACACCCCCCTTGTTTATGAACCAAATCTTAGCCTTCGTTCAGTCTCAAGATGTGTTTGCTTGGCTAGGTGCGTTGGTTGCCTTGCTATCTGCCGTGATAGCTGTTGCCTCTTTGATTCCCGGTGATGAGCCGGAGGCCACGCTCACCAAGATCGTTTCGTTCCTCTCGAAGTTTTCTAGGAAATAACAATGTGGGAGGCCATTCTCGCCTCGCTCGCTGGACTAATTGGAATCATTGCTTGGTGGACGAAGAACCGAGCCAAGACAAGAAAAGAACGAGACGATGAAGAAATTGCTTACAATAGGCGTTTGCGGGATGCGGAAGTGGATTCTTGGATACATCGCAACTAGCTTCCTTCTTTGTGGGTGTGTAACCACCCGCCCTTACGACATTGGCGAAGTCCCGAACCAAGATTCAATTACCGACTTTATTATGCGGTGGGACAAACTTGACCGAAACAAATCAACCCCAGAAGAATACAGACAGCTTTTTGGGCAATCGCTCAAAACGATTTCTCGACTCGTGGAGGAGAATGAACGACTCCGAAAGAGGCTCGATCAATGACAATTCGAGAGGCGGTGGAAAGGTCAAGAGGCCACATAGAAAAGTGTGAGCCTAGTTTCGGCAAGAGGGTGGGGGCTTGGTACTCGGAGCTGATGAGCAAAAAGATTCCAGTTTTGATCTATTGCTCGGTGCGTACCCCGCAAGAACAAGAGGAACTATATGCCCAAGGACGGACAAAGGCTGGGAGGAAAGTCACAAATGCTCGTGGAATACCCCCACAATCGCTCCATATTGACCAAGGCAAGGGTTCTCACGCAATCGACTATGTCCCCCTAGCCCGCACCCCTAGCGGTGATCTAGTGGCTTCTTGGGACGATGATCAAGGCTATTCAATCACACGCAAGATTGCCGAGAAGCACGGCCTTCGTGGATTGGACTGGGAACAGCCCCATCTTGAGGATGCAAATATCTCTGGATGGCGGGAGCTTATCTCTCCGCAAAAGCAAGAGGTGAACAATCAAAAGATTTCTCTAGTCAATAAGCGTCCGTGGTCTAGCAGATAAAAGGATGACATTAGAGCAAGGAGTGGAGAAAACAACCGAGGAAGTTTTTACAAAGAAGCACGATCTCCATCTCACCACCTTGCAAATGGCGGCGGTCGAATCGATGGAGAGAAAATATAAAAAGGGAGTGGTAGAACACGGCGGGACAAAATTGTGGGAAATGCCCACCGCCAGACTGGTAGAGAACGCAATCGAGGAAGCAACCGACCAACTGACCTATCTCCTCACACTACGCCAGCAAATGCACATTGTGATGGAATTAGCTAGGGATGGATGCACAGACGAAACATTGACAAACCCACGAGCTAGAGAGTGTTGCAATCTTATTTACACAACTCTTACAGGCCAATCTAAACCCTTATGAAGCCCTTAAAGTTCGTCGCTTGTGGAGACATCCACGGCGATGAACAAGACGCTCCTTCGGTGAAAGCCCTGCTCGCTTTCACGAAAGAATACAAACCCGATCTCGTAGTTTGCATCGGTGACCTCTGGGACTTCCGAGCTATTCGCAAGGGGGCAGGAGACGAGGAGCAAGCATCGAGTCTGCAAAAGGATTGGGACGCAGGGGAGGAGTTCATTCGAGAGTTCTTTAAGTTCGGCGATGAGAGAATCTTTTTAAGAGGCAACCACGATGAGCGGATTTTCGATATGGCTAGTAACAGCCGAAGCGGTTTGGCTCGTGACTATGCAAATGATGGCATAGCAAACATCGAAGCGATAATGAAGGAGACGAAAGCAAGAATGTTCCCATACGATTCAGTCGGGGGAATCTACAAGTGCGGCTCTCTCTCCTTTGTTCACGGATACGGCCACGCAATGCACTCCGGCAAGCAACACGCCGATGCTTATGGCGATGTTATCTTCGGCCACACCCACGCCATTGATTATTTTAGAAGCGTCTCTATCGACCCTCGAACTGGCTACAACATCGGATGTCTCTGCAACAAGACACCGGAATATAATCGAGGCCAACTCCGTCGCCTCCGCTGGCAACACGGCTGGGCGTTTGGTGCAATTTATCCGGATAAAACGCACGAAGTGTTTCAAGCACGGCAACGAGGCAACAAGTTTTATTTACCCACGGACATAAAAGCGTTTTAATTATGAAAGCACAAAATCCTTGGCAGAAACTTTTACAAGAACACATTAAAGACAAGTTTGCTCCACCCCAGCCGGAGGGATATTATACGAGGGAACAAGTCAGTAAGTTGTGGCAGAAATCAATGAACACAACCTCACGGATGCTCAATCAAATGCTCCAACAAAAAAAAGTGGAGATGAAAAGACATCCCTTTATTGTTGCCAGAAAAGATCATCGTGTGATTCGCAACCTTAAAATCTTTAAGATTCTCCCCACAAAGCACCCCCACAAGTAGCTTCTTTATAGGGACTTACAAACAATCGTCAAAATAAGATAAATAAACCCTTTACAACTTGGGGGAGTGTGATAGGGTGTGGGTATGCAAGAAACAATAACAAGCACCGAAGTTACCCCGGTCAAAGCGGGTTACACAAGGATTCTCGGCTATTGGGTTAAGTTAGGAACAAAGCGACACTCCATTTTGGTGCAAACCAAAAAACATTTAGATGATTTGCGAACAGCCGAAATAAGCGAATGGGAAAACAAATAACCAACCAAGAAAGAAAAACCAAATGAACAAAATCCTCATAGCCTATATCATCGGACTAATCGTAGGTGCTGGCTCAACCCTCTACATAGTTGAACATCTGCTCAATTAATCCTTTACAACTCCAAATAGAAATCCTAGAACAAATCAAATGACATCCTTCCCACTACCAGCAAGGCCAGTAGGTTCAGCCGTTCCTGCCCTACACGATGAGTTTGCCGAGGGCTTCTCCATTGAGGGCAAGCTCAACGGATGGAGAGGCTGGTTCGATCAAGAGACAAAGCAGGGCTACAACCGCCACGGCAAGTTCGCTTCAAATCATAATCTTATGGCCGAGCGAATCCTTGGGGCTGGAATCAAATCACGCTTTGTAGATTGTGAAATTATGGGGCAGAGGACAAAGACTGGCAAAGGAACAATCGTGGTGATGGATGCGTTCGACCCGGCCAACCCCAAGCCCTACGCCGAGAGGATGAAAGAGATAGAACACATCGAAGCCGTGACCTTTGATCTGCAACCCAACAAGCTCCTCCGCTTTGTCCGTCTCGCCCACCACAAGATCAGTTCGATATGGGAAGAGATGAACTTTCAAAACAACAAGGCGGGAGAAGTTATCTGGGAGGGTTTCGTGATGAAGGCTCTGGACGATGGCAAGTACCCTTATATCACCGACCCCTCTTACTGTTCCCCCGCTTGGCAGAAACAGAGGATTCGCTGGTGATCTTTGGCCTCGTAGTCTTTATCGGGCTTTTCATCTTGCAAGGGCTACGGCTCTTGGGCAAGCACATCGACCAGCAGAATTACGAACGCAGGAAGTTTTATTTATTTGTTGCCGCCGAGTTGGACAAGATGGACAAGATCGTTGCCGAGGGCAACCAGCCAAAAGAACCGAAGCAACCAGAGCTTCCTAGCAAGAACTGGGTTGGGCGTAACTAAATGAAGCTCTCCCCATCGGCCAAGTTTGAGCTTCTATGGAGAAGCCTTGGCGGTGGGGAGTTGAAGAAGGAATACAAGTTTGCGGAGGGCAGAAGATTCAGATTCGACTATTACCACATCGAGGGCGTAGCCATCGAACTTGAAGGGGGAATTTGGCGAATGGGTAGACACACGAGGCCATCGGGATTCCTCAACGATATGGAAAAGTATAACCTTGCCGCCTCAATGGGCATCCTAGTTTTCCGCATACCCTCTCACGATATCTCTGCCAAGTGGCTTTCCCCGATAATAAAAACCATAAAAGAAAGGACAGAAAAATGAGTGAAGAAATGCCTACATTATGGCATCAAGAACCAGCCAAGAAACAATTACCAAATGAAACTACGGATGAATGGGTAGTAAGAGTTTTTGGAGCGTTCCCTGATACAGAGTTCGACCAGCGGAATGACTTTAGATTTTTGAAATTACCCAAGACACAGAAAGAAAACGCCGAAGGCTTTGGCGTATTCGATGACGGACAGAACAAAAAATAAACAATAGGAGAAACAACCAAATGAATGAACAGATAGTATTAAAGAATGACCACGGCCTAGGCCACTCCAACGGAGTGCAAAACTATATGCGACAAGCTACGGATGTAGCTGGCGTATGTAGGGCAATCGTAATGGAGACCGCCCAGCAGATAGGCAAAGGCGATAAGAAGTATGTGCGTGTCGAGGGCTGGCAATCCATCGCAGTAGCTCACGGATGCGTTGCGAGTGCTAGAGATGTTGAGCGTCTCGAAGATGGATATCGTTGCATCGGTGAAGTAAAGCGAATGGACAACGGACAAGTCATATCTCAAGCCGAGGGGTTCTTGGGAGACGATGAGCCAATGTGGGCAAGCCGACCGACCTACGCAAAGAGGGCGATGGTTCAGACCAGAGCAATCAGCAGGGCTTGTCGTTCAGCATTCGCACACATCGTCGTGCTAATAGATTCTCGGTTGAGTACGACACCCGCCGAGGAAGTTCCTTATGGTGGATTCCAAGACATAAACACGGAGAAGTTTGAGGAAGCTCCCAAGGCCGAACCCGCCAAGATAAGTAAAGCAGACCTAGCGGATATTACGGCCAAGCTCAACTCTCCTAATAAAACCAACGGCACAGAGCCTAGGGATATGGAATTGAAGTTTGGTAAGTATAAAGGCTCTACCCTTCGTCAGATCGCCGCCTTTGGTGATAAGGGATTGGACTACCTAGAGTGGTTGTCTAGGCAAGACCTCAAGCCCGGAGCAGACGGCAAGCCATACAAGAACGACATTATCCGCAACGAGATAATCGCAGAGATTCTCCTCGAGGCAGAGTCGTTAAGAAAAGGAACACCCGATGAAATCCCATTCTGAACTCATCCAAGATATTCTCAACGATGTGAGGAGCAAGGCCGCCGATCTTGAAAGAGAACGATGTGCCGACCTCGTGCAACAACTGGCAGACGGAACAGAGGATGCAGTCATCACCGGAATCTTAAACGAGGTTGTGCTTGCGATTAGGAGGCTCGGAGATGTCAGCCGTTGATGTTGAAGTTCCACAAACCAAGTGGTCGATGCTTGTTTGGAAAACCATAAAGGAGAAACCACATAACGATGAAAGAGTTCTTATGGATATTGGCGGTGAGGTTGTTGTCGGTCGTTTCGTTGATGGCTCGTTTGTGTCTCGAAGCTGGGGGCATTCTGAAAATGATGTTCGGCTTTGGGCAAGCTGGCCGAAAGCACCTAAATGGTAACTTTCCTTTCATCCATCGGGAAAGTTTTGTGGGAATTGTTCGTGGTAGGTATAGGATGCTTGAGTATTTTTCTCATCATTCTATTTCTGGCCGACCTATTCTGGGATTTAGTAAAAGATATATGGAGGAGAATTAAAAAATGAGCGTCAAAAGATTGAGCCTTGTCGATGAGTTTCACGGACTGGTTAGCAGAAGATTGAAAGACTTGTTTAAAAGATTGAATCACGCAGAAGTGGAAAACTTTAAGGACATCATTAGTCACCTCGACTACTCGCATCGTATCACTAAAGAGCTATTAGAACGAGCCAAGAAGTATCAGAAGATCGATATGGAAAAAACAAATAAAAAAAAGGAGATACAATAAAATGAAAGATACAAAAATGGAATTGCCTGATGATATTATGAAAGAACTTTTGTCCGAGAAACAAAGACAAAGGCTAATATGTTCTGCGGTGGCTGGAAGGGAGCAAACAGAAGAGGATATTATTAAAGTTGTAGGCTGGGCAACAAATGTAATGAAGGACTATAACTTTCTTCTGCTTGCAACATTGGGTTGTGTTTCTTTGCATATATCAGAGAACGGAAATTTAGTATGCAAACCAATAGATGACCCAGAAAAGTTTAGCGAAGCTCTCGCTAACCTGCCAGTATGAGGCGGGATAGCTTCTGGTTTCCCTTTGAGCCTAACCGCTGGCTGGCGAATGAGAAGCTGGCCTTGGTTAGCCTTGAGGCCAAGGGGCTATGGATTCACCTATTGTGCCTTATGTATAAGGCCAACGCCGGCGGCAAGCTAACGATCAACGGCAACCCCCCAAGCCCAGAGCAGATCAGTCGGATGGTTGGGCAAGATGCCAAGCCACTCCTTCAAGAGCTTGAGGTTGCAGGGGTTTATGAAATTAAAGATGGGGCAATTTATCACGGAGGAGTGGCTTCCGGACTGGCAAAGATGGAGGAAAGATCGGCTGGATATGCTCGAAGGATAACCCATAGATGCACCATAGATGCACCATCTATGAACCATCTATCGTCCATAGATGAACCATCTATCGTATATAATAAGAGTAATAGTAATAGTAAGAGTTATAGTAATAAGGATAACAAGAAAGAGAGAGAGGGCTTGCGCCCCACGCACGCTGAATGGATTGCCTTTGCGAACGAGATTGGATGGAGGCTGATGGATGCGGAGTCGGCTTTTGATTACTACCAGAGCAACGGATGGAAGGTCGGGGGCAGGGCATCGGTTAAGGATTGGAGAGCGTGTGCCAGAAATTGTCAGAGACGGAGTAACCAACAACCAACGAAAGGAACACAACCAATTAAGAAACCAATCAAATCGGGGTGTGAATCACCGCCAACTTACAAAATTATGGGCTTTCAGACGCTTGAGGCGTGGGAAAAGGCGGGTTGTCCGTGATTGCTCACCCGCAAGAGCTAGTCCTAGCGGCAACCATCCATCGGGTAAAGCTATGCGAGGACAGAATCAAAGAGTTTGAGCAAATGGTATCCACACTCACCGCCCAGATGGCTCAAAATCGCGCGGAATTGGCCTCCAAAGGGCTTGCAAACCTCGTAATGGGTACAACCACCCCCCTAGACATTCCAAGGGAGCTACGGCCAACCTTCGGGCGTTATCGGGCAAGGGGGAATCGTTCCCACAATACAGTTCAGAAGCGTTGGGGTATTTGGAAGGCTCAATATGAGTCGGGACTGACGGTAAAGGAAATTGCGAACGCTTGGGGATGCCATCACTCCTCAATCGTGAACGCAAAAAGCAAAAACTTCACGGCTAGGAAGTCAACCGGAAGGGCAAGCAAATGATCGCCTTGTTAGAGGCCGAGCAGTTTGAGTTGCCTTTTATGCGAACAACGCATCCAGTAAAGACAGAAGGCCACGACCAGAACGCTCGAATCCTAGCACACTTGCAATCGGGGCGAACACTCACGGCTCTGGAAGCGTTGGAATGGTTCAAGTGCTTCCGGCTGGCGAGCCGAATCTGCGACTTGAAAAAGGCGGGGCATCAGATTGAAAAGCGAACAGTTCAAACCAACAGCGGCAAGCGAGTGGCCGAGTATTATTTGCAGAAATGAACAACTTAAAATCATCCCTTGCCTCAAATCAGACTCAAAGTAGCTTGCACATTCGATGAACGAACCCTTCACATCCTCCGAGGCAAAGGCCAAGGGCATTTTGTCCGACCGCTACCCCGGCAAGGAGATGGCGAAACTCTACGCAGAGAACCGCAACCAAGCGACTATCGATATGCTGAGAGATGCCGTGTTCACTTTGATTACTAACGAGATTCCGACTTGCACCATCGCCCAAGTTCTACGCAAAACCCACGGAGCAATCCAGTATCACCTGCGCTGTCTTGAGGGGAATGGCAAGCTCAAGAGACGAAACAAGCGATGCCATTGGCGGGAGGCCGTTGAAGCGTGAACAAGAAAATCAATAAGATGGAGGCCAAGGCAATCGAGTCGCAGATCGAGAGGCTCAAGGCCACGATTGACACGGCAGAAGGCAAAAGAACCAAGGGAGACGAATCACCCTCAAGACGCTACCGCCATTTGTGCGAACGGCTTCA
>Ga0214917_10002995_pt1 | contig 20040 bp, 3 predicted proteins | sample LL_1208_BB_MetaG_FD_177983 | JGI IMG/M metagenome (GOLD analysis project Ga0214917, IMG submission 177983) | Freshwater microbial communities from Lake Lanier, Atlanta, Georgia, United States - LL_1208_BB | ecosystem: Environmental > Aquatic > Freshwater > Lake | place: USA: Georgia | collected...
AGAAAACAAGAGCATACTATTAGAAAATTCTGCTTGCAATCTTCCAGCTTCATTCATCAATTGATAACCAGCATAATTCCAAGGAGATAAATTTTCATCTTTAATAAATTCAATTCTACCACCAATATTCTTATAGATATTTGCTTGACCATCTAATTGAGAAGATACCCAAGGGCCATAGCAACGATCTTTAGACATTAATGGTAATACCACCAAGTTGGGATAAACGGGTGAAGGACTAGTAACATTTATTCTATTTGGAAATGCAAAATTTAATGAGTCTATTGCTTTCTTTGCGGCGATCCAAGCTTGTAGTTTTTGATCATCTGATAACTTGTCTCTATAATCGCCATTGTTCCCGGGAAATGGCGCTGGCACTACAATTGGCGTATTAAACTCTGGAACTTTAACAGTGTCCATCGTCATAAAATGTTTGAATTTATCAGCATTCATTTGCTGAAATGGACCATCTCGGAATCTAGCATCTTTCGTTGGTATTACTTTAGATGGTAGTGTTATAAGAGCATATACATTTTCTGTGTCTAACTGGTGTAATTCTGTATCAATAATATAGCTATTAAGAACTTCATTTTTGGTTCGCTTAAAATCTATTAATTCTACACTGCCAGTTACCAGAGCTTTTGGCACATAATGTGGCCTGTAATATGTAAAGCTATCCACATACTTGTCTTCATCTGGTAGATAAATTTTGGATGGAATAGTTTTTCTGCCAATATCTTTATAATCTCCACCATGAACACTAACGGCTCTACGTTCTGTTTTTGGGGGCATAAATAATTGTTCGGATACACTACATTTTATGAAAGCTATTTGCTCTGGAGTGTCTTTCTTGTCTTTATCATCTTTATCTTTTTCTAAGTCGGGGAAACTATGCCATTCATCATCATTTACATTATCTAAGCCCTCACATAAATCTGGTATCATAGCATTACCAATTTTAACTTGTTGGCTAAGTTCGCTAGAAGAAATTTGATCTAATGATAAGTGCTGACTATGATCAAATCTTACATAAGCTGATACTCTGCCTTGCTCATTAATAAAATTGGTCAAATCTTGAGGTATTAAACACTGTTGTACGCCTAGAGGTGCATCAGTAAAATTATTATCGATAATACCCCTTAAAGCGTCTGGTGGCAATAAATTTTGAAACAAGTCAAATTCAAAAAAGCCACCCAAATCCATAGGTGTATAATTTGATTCATACTGTTCTGATATGGGATTATAGTTTATCTCTAATGCCCCACCGTACTTTGATAATTCTGTCCTTACTCCAGAATTAAGAAAGGCTTTCATCATATTGGTATCAGAATCTATATCTTCGCGCACCTGTGCTTTAAATTTTTGTGAAAATTCGTAACCCGGAACATTGTTAATAGGTCTTGGCTGAAAACCAAATGGGCCGCGATCATACTCATAACTACCCTTTAAGTTAATTTTTGTATCGTAAGATAAGTTGACTTTTTTGGGTAATTTAACCAAGAATTTTTTACCTAAACATTCGTCGGCAACATTTTTGATAAAGTTATAAACACGCATAGCATTTTCTGTGTTTTTCTTTGCTATTCTAGGCATTATTGCAAATACATCTTTGTTGTTTGTGAGACTTCTTTCGACAAGGGCTACTGTGTCGGTAATTTTTTGCGGTGTAGGATCATTCATCAGCGTTTCTAAAGCTTCATAATATTCTTGTTCAAATGGACTTAATCCAACAGATTCTTTGATTTCTTTTAGTCTTTTAAATTGAGTTTCTAATACGGCTTTGAAATTTTTCTGATCTGTTGATTTCAATTCTGCAAAGTTTGTAATAACAGTAGTATATCTGGTTTGGATATCTGTTAATCCACCTTCTGGAATACCAAGTTTTGTCATTCTCTTATAATACAAGGGGTATCCATACGGAGGATTGCAAGGACTAAATGGTAGATCATCATCTCCATAGTCTTTTAAAGCATAAGTATCAAATAGGGACCGTGGGACTGTTACAGCATAGGAATTAGAAATATTAGAAACTGGTGGAGCGTTGGGTGGAGCTTGTGCTTTAATAATTTCACCGGTTTGTTGAGCGTCATCTTTTTCAAGAGATTCTATGTAGGTATCGTTGTATATCTTTAGGAATTCTTTCCATCTATCATAAGATACAGCGGCACAACGTAATTCCATTTCTGTGGTAACATAATATGCTCCTACACCGTTAGCATTTAAGCCCGTTGTATCTAAAAGAATTTGTTGATAAGCACCAAATCCCTTGGGAATAGTGATGGCATTTTTACCAAGCATTCCATAATATGGAAGAATTTGTTGTTCTAGAGAAGATTCTAGTCTCCACTGTCCTCCTTCTGGAGTATTTTTCTCAGAATCTCCATCTCTAGCATTCAATACTTCTAATTCATCTCTATCAGCATTACCAGAAAAATAATACATTTCTACTTCTTGAGCGCCTACAATGAATTTATCAGTGGTAATATTTGATAATTCATAACCTACATCTTGATTTTCTACATATATTCCACTCACAGCTAAAGAATCAATATACGATTTTATAGCTCCGTATTTTGGTTGTGTTGACCGATCAAGAGCATCTAAGCGTATAATTCCAGCAATTAATTTTTTAGGATCACTTCCATAAGCTCTGTTCCATGCTGTTAAAAAAGCACAAGCCGGATGATCTATTACCGGCAACAGCGTAACAAATAATTCTCTACTAGTAATATCACATATTTCCATAGCCATTTCTAAAAGATTAATTTGATCAAAATCAAGATAATACATATTGGGTATAGACGGGAGTGAACCAAAGTCTACAACATAATTGAATCCTCTAAAGTTAATAGCGCCGCCAAAACCCTTATCTATGTATTCTTGTGGCATAGTGCCATTGTATCCCATAATTGTGCTTATGGCTTGCTTGACTCTATAAAATGGTATACCTTGCGCACCTCTTCTAGAAAATCCGGTTCCAGTAATTGGAAAACTTGGCGGAAATGATGACGAAGAAGTATTTGAACTAGATTTATCTGATTTAGTATATGTATCATCTCCAGAGAAGGTAAAGGTGCCGTCTTTGGAAACTGTTTTAGTCAAAACAGATTTTGTTGGAAGTTGTTCTTTAATTTCTTCTTCTGTCGCTTCCGACGCATTAAATTCAAGAAAACCATATACATTAATAAGATTGTTTTGATTGTAAATAGAGCCGGTGTAATTATTTAAGATTATTGTGACATTGGAAAGAATTTCTCTAGGATCAATCACTTGAACACTGTATAATGGATTTCCTCCCGGTCCTCTGTTTTGAGTGTAAGTTTGTAGAATACCACCGAACACCATGTGGTTTCTACCCCTATCCGCACTATTTAATATTTGACTGTAATCATAAATAGTATTGTTAGATAAATCAACGTATTGACCATTAGGAAGATTACGAAAATTGTCTTTGTCATAAGAACCGGCACTGGTAGGTTGCAAGCTTGTGCCGACTGTGCTTATTTCATATAGATCATCAAAAGTCTGTTTGTATGCTTCTGTTACTGTGGCAAAGTTTTGTCCAAATTTAAAAAAGACAGGTGATCCAACCATAGGTGGAGAAAATTTATCATATTGACCATTGTGGTAAACATCGTCACCTTGACCAATAGGAGTTTTGTCAGAAACATTATATTCATCATTGATTAATTCTACACTCAACGAAGAACTAGAATCTCCAAAACCTCCATTCATTGTAAAGCTACGAATTGACGCTCCAAGAAAAGTTTGTTGTGCAAACCCTCTAGCGTCAACTGTCCATCCACCCGCAGAAAAAGATTGCGGAATAGCACCGCTGCTTGCAGGCCAATCATTGCCATAATAACCAGAAGCTGGTTGAATACCATAAGCACCCAATGGGTGCAAAGTGGTTGTGGTAACAACCGTTGTAGTAACACCGGGTGGTGTTTTTATAACATCTGAATATGGCATTATTGTGGATTCCTGTATTGAGAACTGTAGATATTAAATCTTTCAGTTGCTAATTCCAATAATGATGTTGGATCAAATTTAATCACGCTTCCACCAACTTGTGGAGTAGCATAATGAATATACGGATTGACAATTGTAAAATCATTTATTCCGGCTGCTCCAGCAATTAATCTAGATGAAAGACCGTTAGATAAATTGTTGTTTTCCGGCCAAATCAAACCATTTGGTGCTACTATTGGTACACCGTTTGGATCAACTGTGACCGTTGGTGCTAATGTTGTAGAAACATTTCTACCGGGTGGTATGATAGTTTCATTCGGTATTTGAAGAAGATTTTCGTATACCATAGTTATCTATTTAGCTCATAGGTCCAGTTTAAACTCAAACTATAATTACCGCTTTTAGCGTCCCAACTTTCTGTTGGCGGGCTTAGAAAATATTTCCTAATACCAACTTCTTGTGCTGGGCTGTATGCGGAGATAATAGAATTAATTTGACTTCTAAATGGTTCTACGAGACTTGGTTTTGATAGTACTCCAAAATTTCTAATTTGTTGAGGATTAAGGTTCGTAGCATTGGTCAAAGATTGATAATATTTTCTATCCATAACAAGATCAATGCTCACGCTTCTCTGATATTCTGTTCTTCCACCAACGTATTGTAAAACTGGACCAGTTGCTCTTCCTATTACTGGAATAGTAGCAAAAACATCGCCGGGATAAGTATCGCTTACTGATATGTTTTCAGATAATACACCGCTAACAATATTTAAAGGTCTATCGTTATACTCTATATTATATGTTATCTCTCCAGTAAACTCATTAGTTCCAATACTAATAGAAAGCGGTTGTGGATTTAGATTTAAATCCGTTATGTTCATTGCTCGTCTGTATATTTGACATAATGGACCAAAAGCTCCATTGTTAGTAATTTCGTAATACTTTAAAGTAGCATTTTGATAAGGATTATTTGTGATAGAAGATGTATCGAAGTCTCCACCAAAAATTGATCCACTTGCTGGCGCAGAAGTTAATCCTTTTATTGTTCCATTAACCGAAACGGTAGAAACTGTATCTGTTATAGAACTTGATAGAGACAAGTTATAGTTTTCATATGCTGTTCCACTAGATAACAACCATGTATCATTTAAAGTGTATGTTCCAGCGGTTTTATCAAGAGTTTCAGTACTAAGATGGTTATATCCACCGAACATATTAGTGGCAAGATTTATAGTACCACTTGCTATATGAGGACCAAGGCCATTATTAGAATGTGGATAAAAACTATTCTGTCTGTATTTATGAATAAATTTTTTGGCTTGTATTACAGGGTGATTGTTTTCATCATTGCAGTCTGCTCCTGCGCCACGTTTGCCAGTAGCACTAAGAGTGCGAGTAATACGATAATTTCTAATGGTATATTTATTGCCATTTATTGGATCAGAAGTATTACCATTTCCATCTTCTGGTTCTATTGACCAATTTTCAGAAAAATCCTCAACAAATCCGCCATACTGAGCTATGTATGCATCAAGGGTTATCCCCTCGCTTGCACCATAACTAGCAGCACCAATTATCTTATTGTCTTTATCTAATAAGAAACCAGCTTCAAGCTCTATTGTGTAATTACATGTATTAACCCAAACCCCTTGCTCAAAATTAATCGATACAAGTTTGGGATAAAAGGTAAAAACTGGCTCATCGCCACTAATAGATAGTACTTCAATTTTATTGCATTTATCAGAAAATAAATCTCTTAATGCTGCTTGTTTCTTTAAAATACTGCCTAGTTTTTCTTCGGTCGGAATAATTTGACTATCTGGCCTAGGATCATAAGTTACAGAGAATGTTGCTTGAGAGTTTGCACCTCCTGCAACAATGGGAGAACCTTCATCATCCAGAATAGTACCCGTCAGGGTGATAGAATAGGAACCGCCACCAGTTCCGCCTTTATTCTGAGAAGAATTCCATGTAAAAGATATAAGAGGGCATGGGCGTATAATTTGGGCTACATTACCACCCTTATAGACAATAATCATATTATTTTCCTCTGATTCTTAGATTTAGACTATCAGAATAACTTCCTACCCCACTAGCCATGAATAGCATCAATCCAGACTCAGATGCAATGGTTGGGTCTGGAGTATGTACATACAATAACATTCCAGATGGCTCGTTGGAAATTATTCCAGCGACAGCACTAGTGTATAGTCCTAAATCATTATACACATTAATTATACTATCCACACCGGTAAATAGGTTCATATTTCCAGATGAATCTTGCTTGCCGTCTATAAATAAGGGGAAATTACCACTATTTTCGGTTCCAAAGAAATAAAGACCTTCCACGGACTTAATGTATGGGCGATGCTCTATAAAACCCTTTAATACAGGGTCTTGACCGGATGCCTCAATAAAGATTTCGCCTTGATCATTACTATAAATAATGCCGCTTGTTTTGTATTCCTTATTAGAATCATTATTATTTTGGAAGGAAAATCTAATATTCGGTTCTCCAGATGGATTTGTTTCTCCAAAGAATTTAGCTTGTATATAAGCTTGTGGGCTTTGAATGGCTGGAGCTTGACCTCTTAGCATAATATCGGTGACGAAAGCAGAACCGGCACCGTTAACAAGTTGATTGTCATCTAACTCTCTGTTAGAATTTGCATTTTTTGATCCGCCAATTATTGTATAATCAGCATCGTTTCGTCGTGATCTATCTATCGCTACCGACTGACCAAAATTATCAGACGATTCTATCTCATATAAACTGCTGTTTTGATAAAATGGAGCATTTTCAACAATTTTTTCAACATAAACCCACTCTTGCTTTTTAGTAGGCCAATCTACTATCTTATTTTCAAAAGTAAACACTGCGCCCATATTTGGGTGAGTATTTTGTTCTACGATATCACTATCAATAGTATTTCTTATTCCAGAATATCCTAAGTCATATACTGTTCTGGATGGTATATTAAATTCTGGATTAAATGATCGTCTGATAAACTCTCCACTACTATTAATGATATAATTTCCATAATCATGACCGGGGGCGCCGATAGCGATAATGTCACCATCAATAGCAACATCATTTCCAAAACGATCTGTCATTATGCTAATACCAGAATTAATTCCAACATTTATACTATTTGGTCTTAATTTTTGAGTAAATGACCACGGTGTAAATGTGTTATGTAATCCACTACCTTTATTATTTCTTTCAAAAATATAGGATGATCCAGCGCCGCCATTATAAGATAATGCTATTCCAGAAGTAGAACCTCCATTAACAATATAATCCCAAGAAGATATTTCGTTTCTTGAAAATGCGCTATATGGTGATCCTACAACTAGTTTATTCTTATAAAGAGCAACCGAATAACCGAATAAGTCACCGGGATATCCAGATTGCATAATGTCAAAGTCTAGGTAATCATAACCTTTATCTTTCATTAACTCTGGCATACCACCACCAATTCCAGCATCTCTGTATAAAGTGCCGTCTATTACTCCACTAAACATCGCCGTGGCACCGTGAGCAGTTTGAATATCCTTAAAACCTGCGATAATACTCTGTTTGATAGCTTCTATTTGTTCTTGTTTTGCTCCATCGGGCCAAGGATTCTTCTTGGGGCGCTTAACGAATTTTGGATCGTATCTCGATTCTTTGTCTGAGAAAGTTGTCATCGAAACTGGCGATCCAGCAAAATCACCAAACATATGAGCTAAACCGCTATTATTGACAATACTTCTATATTTCTGTGGACTACCTCTTTCTGGCGGCATAATCTTTGTCATGACGGTATACTGTCTACCAGCATTGGTGTCGGGCCAATTTGTATACGGATATAGACTTCTTAAGAATCTTACAGTGCTAGCACTCATTCTGAAATCTTCATCACCCATACACTGACCTTGAACAAGACTAGAATCAGATATAACTGTAATTCTTGATCTTGCTACACCTGTCATAAACTGTGAGAAGTGTTCTATTTCTTGGGCTACAATCACTGGGCCGTCTGCGATCTGTTTACCGCCCAGTATTTCTTGACAACCATCAACGCAATATACAGTATTATCATTTAGTATGGGGGATACTATTACCTCTGTTAATGTTTGTTCTGGTTGAGGATCAGAAATGCGATAGTATTCGTATCTATCAAACACATCAAAAAATCTGGGAGTTCTCACGGTTTCTATTGGAACTAATACTCCAGAGATACCAAGTAATCTAGTTGTCTTGGGTAAATATGAGCTTGTATTAACTCCTAATCTATCAATATTATTTGCAATATAAAAATTGATTGTTGAACTACCTCTAATTACTTGGGCATCAAAAGAATATGTGATAGGCTTATTTTCTATTGTTCCGCCTGTTACTCTATATAAATCTCCAAGATTATTTACATTATAGCCTTTATCAAATTCGTATCCAAATAATCCCTCAGTATCCGAAGTTGATGAATCGATAGTGATTCTTCTGTTTATATTCTGAGTCCCGATAAATAATTGTTGAGCTTCTGCTGGCGTTTCGGAAATCGTGGTAATGAATATCTTATATCCAGAACCGGGAATTGCTGGAAATGAGACTTTTGCGACTCCAGACCTTGCTCTCCAGTATCCATTTGTAGTTAATTCCTTATCGTATACTGGCTGATAGTCATAACAAATTGGCACTGTGTTTTCTACTAATTTAATTGGCACAAACTGTTGGGTGTCAGATAAATCAAAATATTCTATAGCAGTATTTCGATTCCATCCGGTAGATACTGGATGTATACTATTGAAATTTAATAAACTTGAACTTACTGTAGCATATTTATCCAAAACGGGCAAATATAATGGCTTAATATTGCTATTTAATAGATCGGAAATCTGTTTAGCAATTAATACTTGTGATATACTGTTATCATATGTAATAATAAGTTTTTTATTTGGAAGATTTAACCATGATTTGATCTCATTTAATTCTTCTTGAGATGGGATACCGGCGGCATTTGCTATCCAGCACACATCATACTGATCAGAGATTTTGGTAACATTTTCTTCTACGAAGTTACCGACATTTTGTAGAAGATTGAACAAGAATGATCCATCATAACCATCGTTAAAACTTGTTCTCTTTGTCCATCCGCCAAGCTGTGCTATTACAGATTCTCCATCTATAGTTCTACCTACTAAATTAGCATAGAAATTAAGATTTTGATCACCAAATCCAGAATATAAATTACCTTCTGATTCAGTAAAAACTCCAGCGATAAACACAATCTTTGAAGATTTATTTTGTAAAGTTTCTTCTACGCAATAGAATCCGCGATCTGAAATAACCTCTTTGCCTTCAAGAACCTCGGATTGTGGTATAGCATTAGCCATTATCAATGATTGTCTATCATCAAAAACTTCTGGAGTATAAAATAGACCATCGGAATCAATCTGTCCATCATTGATATTCAAATATGATGAGGTGTTCTGACCAGAACCCCAAATAAACGCTACGCTAGATGGGGATATTGGCTTATCAAAAATAGTCTGGAATGCAGATTCTTCTATAGTCTTGAAGATTGGTTTAACTCCAGATACTGCTGGTGAAGCTGGAATTTTTGTAATCTTGGTCACATAATCTCCAGCTACCATCAATGGTACTGGTTCTTGTTGTGCAAAATCAAACGGTCCAAGTTTTGAATCACAGCACGGTGGAGAATATGTTCTGAATAAATATGCCCAATTTACAGGATAATAAACCCATCTATCCGTGCAATCTTTGCATCTATCTGTCCATTCTGCTCGTAAATCACCAAGGTGCTTGAGTGGCAATTCACACTTTTCATTGATAATCTCAAATGCAGATTCACCAGAGTCTATCAATTCAGATGGTAACGCATCACTTTTAGCTGTACACGGCATGAATTGAGCAAAGCTTGGGCTATCCTCCAAGAACATTCTTATATCGGCAACACCATATGCTTTGGTAGTAATGGGTTGAATATAAGAGGGAGTGGTGTTACGCGGGATGTAGGAAGGTAAAGCCATAGAACATCCAGACGATAAAGCTTCATAAGAATTTCTAGCTGGGAATAATCTCAATCTGGACTGTAATCTTTCTAAGATTTTATTGATGATATTATTGGATATTTCATAAATTCCATCTTTTTCCCAAACTGGATCATTTCCAACCAATACTAAATTTCTATCGCCAAGTGCTAGCCAATTTAAAATATTGTCGGTTACTTCATCGCTTAAAGCATCAACCTCTGGAGTGATGATGAAAGCCAACCCGGCATCTTGTGGGATGTTGACTTCGGTGAATTCAGTCTTTCTGAAGTTCATATCATTAAATGCTGAAGCAAGATAATTGAAGTGACCAGAATCTTCTGGGAAAGCCATGCTTTCTTGCAAATTACCAAATTTACCAAACTCCACTACGCTATTATGTGGATAGTATTTTCTAGCTTCAAATAATCTAACTGCTCCAGCGTTTGTGCTATTTATCCAACTGGGGCTAATAAGATTTGTATTTAGATTTTCATCATTATTTGGATCATAATATCCTTCATTCTTGTACCAAACATTGCCGTCTTCCCACTCATTAAAGCTATCAGTTGGAGCGCCAAAGGCAACAACTGTACCATCTTCATTAACAGCTACGCTATAACCTAATCTTGACGTTGGAGCAAAATGTTCTGGTATAAATGACCATGTTCCAAAAACGTAATTGATGTTACCATATCCATAGGTGTATATATTCTGATACTCTTGGATATTAAGATATTTTCTAGCTTCAAACTTTTCTGTAGAATCCATCTTAGAATATAAGATTTTATTTGCGTAGTCTACACCATAAGCACTAGCCCAAAGTTCATAATCAGATATTAGATTTCTATATTTGGATAATAAACCGCCTGTGAGTGAGTTTTTATAACCTAACCAAGAATATAGTCCGCTATATAATCTGTCTTTTTCTTCGGGTTTATATTCATAGACTTTACAAGCTTCTGAGATATATGGCGATCCAACAGCGATTACTTCTGTGTCATCACTAATAGCAACAGCATGACCGAATCTATCTGGTGTTCCGTAAGTTATATTTGGTGAACGAATTTCTTGAATTAGATTCCAAGCTCCGCTTTCTTTTTCAAAAATATAAACTCTTCCACCGCTTTCCGGTGGATAATTAAATTGTGATAAATTCTCATTAAAAAATTCTTGACCAACGCCAGATGTTAGATATTTTACTTGATCGTTTTGAATTAATCTTCCAGTATCTAATACTTCTTCAAAAATAGTTTGAGCCATAAAGACCCAATTTTCAGCAGAGCCAAAATCAGAAACATATTCCACAAACGCTCCAGAGTTTCTTACGCCATAAAAATCTTTTAAGCCACTAGCGAAGCTGTAATTGAGATAGTAGTTCTTAAACAAATCTTTAGACTTACCCAAGGCACCGCGCATAGAAGCACTATCATCAGCATACCAACCTAAAATTGGTGGAATGTTATTATGTATTTTGCTTTCATCATACGGGAAAGCCTCATGGAAGGCTTCTTTAATTCCACTTAGTATTCTTTCGTTTTGTGCCCCCGTTGGAAGTCCCTTTATGCGTTCTATTTGCTTTTTGAAAATGAAGTTTGGCTTTGGTTCTGCGAATTCTTGTACTTTAATATTTATAGAATTTTTTGTAGGTTCACAAATGATTAACTTGATATCAAAACGAATGGGTGGATCAGCAAAGAATCTAAATAATAAATCTTTATTATAAACAGTATCTAAAATATCTTGATATGAATAATATGGTCTTGGTCTTCTTCCCGGCGCTGGTATTGTTGGTGTGAATTCATCAGTAAAAATCATAAGACCAATTTGAACACCAGAAGTGTACAAGTCTTCAAAATTTCTATTCCATTTAGCACTTGGTCCACCGACAACGAGAACTTCTCTATTATTTTCTCCAAAAGATTGGTGTCCGCTTGAAACCGCTAAATCTAAACTATGTCCAAACTGTCTTCCTTCTTGTCCTACGTTCCACTTTCTTTGAATAATAGTAGCTGGTAGATCGACACCTTCTATTCTATTTGTTTCTATTCTGTCGTAATAATCTTTTCTAAAACCGGAAGGTAGATACAGTCTTTCTTCTAAATACCAAGGAGATTTGGCCGCGCCGTCAGGCCAAGAATATCCAGACGGTTCATTTTCTCTTCTATAAATATAAACTGCTCCAGCGTCATCAAGCGTGTAATTGATTAGATTACCACTAGAATCATATTCTACATATTGTAAATCATGACCGGGAGCGCCAACACAAGCAATATTCCCCTTAACGGCAACGGCTTTACCAAATTTTTCATTAATTTGCCGTTCATAATATGATTGATCCGGCAACAATGAGTCTGCTGTTAGCTTTCTATTAGTATAGTTTGCATAACCACTATTAGCAGTAATATCATTAATTACTATTTCATCAATACCATATTCGCTCTCAATATATTCTTTGGGCAACTCAATTGTCGCTTTACTTCCGGTTTTACCAACTATATTAACAAGATATGGCGCTTGTGGTATAAGATTTGTATACTTTCTAAGTCCATAGAAGTGTCCACTATATCCAACTTCTGTCTTGAATCCACTTGTCTCTAGATTGGTATAAGTGTTGCTAGCTCTGAATATTCCACCGTCAACACATCTATTTGGAGTTGACCATACATCTTCATGTAGTATAATGGATTTTTCTGAGCAAGAATTTGTCTTTTGACAATTTCCATAGCATAATAACTCAACACCTCTAATTTCATCGTTGGCATCTAGATATGCATATTTGTTATCGTCTACAGCTATATTCTTGCCCGTATAATCACTATTCCATGTTATTGTATATTGCTGTGATCCAGTAGCACTAAATGCTGGATAATTCACTAAGAATAAATTAATAGAAGAGTCTATATTAGTCACGGTGTAATCTTTACCCGATATCCAAAGATTCATTCTCTCGCCACCGTCAATCGTATTGAGCTTGATTGGGATGGCTGGAGAATCTATAAACATAGGCATAGACTCTCTATAAACTAGAGATGTTCTAGCTGGAGAAGCTTGAATCAGTAATACAATAGACTCATTATAATTTTGTACAACTCCAACACTCTTAGTAAACAATAATAAAGAATTACTAGATGACTGATCCTCTATTCTATTGGTAATGCATAAAGGTATTGTTTGTTCATCGAATTTATTGTATCGTCCAGATACATATAAGTTCGGACCCAAATAATAATCCTCTCCCGGCGTTGATCCAAAAAATTGAGCCGTTGAACTATCTAAAGTATTTTTATTCAATGTAAATAATCGCAACTTATCTTCCAGACCATAAGCGGAAGTTACAAACATATTAAAATTGTCAAAGGCTACATCTGGTAATTTTCCACTGGTATAAATATTTAAATTGTTTGAGATTACACCTCGACCATAAACATATAAATTAATATCATCTAACCATTTTTTATCTCCATTAGAAAATAGATTCATACCAGCATCGTAATTTTCTGCTGATACTATAGCATTTTCTAATCTGACATTAACAGCATGTAATTTAATTGTAGATTCAAATGGAACGGATGAGGGATAAACAAGATCATATTGTAAATACATTTTGTTAATATCATTAGAATAATACTTGGTATCAAATTCAGTTATGCTTTGATCAAAATCAAAATTTGCCCAAGGTTCTGATGTGTCTAAGAAATCTTTATAATTGAATGTGCTACTAATTTTTTGCCAACATCCAGATGGTTCTAAGAAGTGAATAGCTCTGTTAATTAGCCCCCAATTCTTTTTACTCGGAGCATAAGATGGGTCTTTTGCTGGAGTATACAAACTAACAATAAGCTTTGGTCCAATTTTTCCATCGGGCCAAGATATATTGTTGAGAGTTTCATGCTGAATTATAGAATCCACAACTAATGCATCTTCTACAAAATTATAACCTCTTGGTAAAGTTTTAGAAATTCTTGGATGGGCAGAATAAAAACTACCACTATCTGGTACATCAGACAAAAATATTCTTAAAAAGTCATTCTCTATTTGAGTATGATATGAAAGTCCAGATGCATCAATATTTGATGGTAATGTTAAATCGGTGATAGCAGAGTATGGTAATCCATCGCTCTTTAAGGAATGAACAAGAAAGTCTTTACCAATCCTTTTGGTAAATCTATCAAAATCAGCAGAGAAAGAACATATTTTGAAAGCACCTAATTTCCAAGATGAAACATCTTCATCAATATATTCATATAAGTAATTTTTATCATATGTCGTATTATCTATGTATTTTGCAGATATTGACTTAAAGAAGTCTTCTGCTAAGATATATTTTAGAGGGCTAGGTTTATCATATGGATGAAAAATAATACCACTAATAGCTGATCTGAATGTAGGCAGCAGAAAGGGGGCATTGAGATAGTTTATCCATTGTCGAGAAACTGATGGTACATTTTCTACAATATTACACAGTCTACTGGAATTTTGAAATCCAGTTGAAACTGATGTTAAACCGATTTCGTGTACAAACATATTCAGTCCAACACCAGAAGCTGGGCAGTGTCCGACTGTTATATTACTATTTACTAACGGTGAAATTATATTAGAAACACCAATTAAAGAAGAAGCTGATTCTCTATTGTCACTATTAACATATAGTTTCAATTTTGAGTCAGGTTGAATAGGAACATATAGGTTTAAACTATCACTTATTTTAAGTTCGCCAAATGTTACTAATACATTTAAAGGATAGGAGTACTCGTAATATTTTCTAGTATCTTTAATTTGACCACCCGGATATTTTAAGCATAAACTCTGATTTTCATAGCATAAAATAAATCCTAGATCAGATGTATATTGTGCAGCAAGAACTCCAGAATTGAATAAATTATATCCTACGCCACTATTTCCAACATCTGGCGTAAATCTAAGATAAAATCCGAATCCTTTTGGGTTAAATGGCGATCCAGAAACAAATGGTGGAAAAAAAACATATCCATTTGATCCAGAAGTTCTCACGGAGTTTTCGTAAGAATCAGATATCTTGCCATATAATGGATCATTTACAAAATTCATTTGACCGCTAGATAAGCTGGTCCAATCTATAGTTCTATATTGTGAGTTATATCCCGGCAGCTGCGTGGAGAATATATCATTATTTCTAAATCTATTTCCAATATTAGATATTAAACTGTTTTGCAAATCTCCCACATATAGACCACTCACATTACCAAGATTGTTGCCTATCGCTTCTGATAAAATAACGTTTCCTGTGGTGTGATTAAAATTAAAGTAACCAGATAGGAAAGGAACATTTACTTCTGGATTATAAAATGAGAAGTCAAAAGCTCTGGGGTCATATGGACCATTTACAATAGTGCCGCCAACGCCTCTCCATCTTCTAGAAGAATTTGTTTTTGTTACATTGGTATATCCCTGCGGAATACCAGAAATATAAGATAAGGGGGCATTAGAAAAAATTGGCGGATCAATGGACTGTTTAACCGATGGAGTTAGATTAACTGTTCTTCGTGTTAATTCTTTTGATCCTTGAGCAAAAGTATGAAGCATTAAGCCATTAGACGGCTTGTACTTTACAACCAACTGTACTGTCGAAATACTGGCTCCGCTTGGGATGGGATATAAATCAAGAAAGAGATTTTCAATATAGGAACTATTTCTGTAGTCAGTAGATTTGCCCAATAGAACTGGGTCTTCATAAATCTTTAGAGGAACTTTATATTCTGCAAAGTTAGTAGAATTAATTAAGGGAGTCTTAGTTAATTCATAGTGATCTTTAGCAGGATTGAGCGTGATATCCCTAACATATACTTGGTCCTTTTCGGAAATGGATATGCTTGATATACCCAAATCATTAATATTCTTAAATCCAGAAACTAGAGGGGTAAAACCTTCTTGATTAAGAATGTCTACTATGTGATCATTGTATTCTGATACTATAAAATTATAGTCTTCATCTCCAAGATAAATTATCTCCGCATCATTTTGTAAAAATGCACCTATTTTTGGGGTTCTATTTAATAATTTATCATCATTATATCCTACAACATCTAAGGCATAATCTGCTGATCCAGCCGCCTTTTTAGCAATAACTTTAAGATACACTTCATCGATAATAAAGAAATTATCGTCTTGTTGTGATGGAGAAAATTCTGCTATATCATAAGATGTATTTGAAAATGCTTGAGTAAATGATCCATCGGATTGTGACCACACTGTTTTAGGTGGTAAATTAGTAAACCGTAATGTTAATCTACCGCTATCAATATGCGGTGTACTAGATAGTAATTTGATATAATGATATGGATAATCGTCCTGCAATCGTGAGGCAGTTCTTGCTGGACTAGTTAAGCTAGTATCCTTATTACCATAAGAATCTGGATTAGATTCCCACAAACTATATGCTTCTGGATATATATCAACGTTTACATTGCTAGCAATCATATCAATAGGAACAATATACTTAGTTAGTCTTTGTCCTATGGGGGCAACGTCTGTATAAAATTGCAAATAATTATCTCTTGCAATTCCGACGCCACTAGAAAATACAACATCGTATCCACCGCTATTGCAAATTTCAATGGCAGAAATTCTAATAGAGTTTTCTGGAGTTAAAGCAAAATCAACATTTTTATGTAGATTGGCTTGTTCGCAAGATTCTTCATAACCCTTATTGAATCCTTCTGAAAATGGATCATAAAAACACTGGGTGGCAAAATCTAGATTAAGAGTATATCCACTAGGATATCCCATTAATGGGTAGCCCGATTCCCAAGTATGAAGTAAAAGATTATTTATTTCTGGTTCAGAAATATAAGTAGCAAAATTAACATAGTCGGATGAGTAGTCGGCATCTCCGCGAACAAAAATATCTTTGTATTTTACAATCAAATTACCGCTTGGATCAAGCAGTTTTATATTGTGAATTTTATACTGTGGCGGTATGTCAGAAGACTTTGTATAAGTTGGAGCGGCTGCGCGAATAAAAACAAAACTTTCTTCTGCGTTATCGATTGGTCGCGTTACTTCACATGTATATCTAAAGTCGCCATCACTCATAACAGAAGATGGCTGGATAAAAGTTAATTTTTCATCAGCGATAATCTTGCTGTTGCGTCCATGTTTTGTATAGTTCCCAACAAAAACACCCTCATCTATATTAGCAAATAAATTACTAGGATTATTAGAACTATCGACAAAATAACTATTATTTAATGAGGTGGTAATATCTCGTATAGGATATAGTTTTTGTGTGGCTTGGAAATTATCTATACTATTAAGTCTATTGATGGTTCCTGCAAATTTATCCGTTTTAATATCAGCAATTTTTGATACTGATGATAAACGAACAGACAAATTACCTTTATCAAGCTTGGTGGAACCTCTTATCTGTCCAACGCCAGCTTCAGATAATGCTTGCAATCCTATTTGAAGTTGATATTTGGTGTTTAAAGCTGATTGACCGCTTAGTTTAGCTTCAGCAAATACCTTAAGAGAATTGTTGGCTACAATACTCCCAATCCCACCAACTCTGGCTATGGGAGCATTATCAACGGTCGCTTTGGCTTTGAAGCTTCCGGCGGAACCTACTCTAGTAGAGTAATTTTTAACACAAGATAAACAAACTTCATTCATTTTAAATTATGGTAATGTTGATGTACTCTTAACAAGTTGTCCACCGGGGCCAACTTTTGTATTACGTCTAATATTATCTCCTACAATATCAGCAAGCTTGTCTCTTACTTCTTGAGTTAAACTACCTAGTATATCGGTATTGCCAGAAAAGTTTACATTCACATTTGTGCTATCTAATGTGATCTTAAACTTAGTATCTTGCAGTGACTTGATAGTATCTGACATTTGAGAACTAAATGCTGTCAATGCTTGTGTAAGCATAGAAATAATGTCAGTACCTAGAATATTCTGGACTATTCCGTTTAGTAATCCTCCTCCAGATAAATACTGCACTTTACCACCCCTAGCAAAGTTTTGAACACCGGCTGCGGCTCCTGCTGAACCACTTAAACCATTATTCATAGCTTGTAATAGCTGTAGATTATTGCCCCTATTTACAGCTTCTCTTCTTACAACGAACTCTCCGGGTGTTAACATCGCAGGAACGGTATCTGTGCCACGGGGAACGAAGATACCCCTACTTGCATACACGATTCCACCGCGTTTCATGCCAGCAACGTCTTGTGGTTGAGCAGCTTGTGTGGCTTGACGGCCACGTTCTTCAACGTTATTTAATTCTATAGTTGCGTTTTCTACGTTCATTTGTGCTGTATTTAGTTGCATTTCTGCCATATCTATACCTAACTGTCCTAACGCTCCAAGTTCACCGCCTAGTTCTCTTAGTCTTGCTCTACTTGCTTCTTCTTCTGGTGTAGTACCGGCTAAAGCTTGAACAGCGGCTGGATTTCTAACGCCTCTAGCCGCTAATGCTGCCGAAGCGGCTGATTCACCCAAACCACCAGCACCAGCAATTCTTTGACCATATATTTCTTGAACACCGGCTTCTTGTTGTCTTTGAATATCTGTATAAGCACCAGCTAATGCTGAACCGCCAAATGCATTCATTAAGTCTTGATTACCTGTAGCAATAGCAGCAGTGGCCCCAACGGCAGCTTGTTGATCAAAGAACTTCTCTATATCGCCATTGATAAGGGATTCCATAGACTGTTTTTCAAGTCTATTTTTTTCTTGTGTAATTTTAAGCTGTTCTTCTTCAACCTTGATTAAATCTCTAACAGTTTGAATTTGATTTTTGAAGGCGTTCTCTAAACTCTGTTGTTGTTGATCTAATTCTGCCCCCGTGCGGCGTTCCATTCCGCCATCGACTGATCGGCGTTCTTCTATTTTAGCAAAATCTTCTCTAATAGCAGCTCTTCTAGCTGCTAAATCACCAATAGTATTTGCGCCGCCACGCAATTGCGGCAAGCCCAACATTTGTGATTCGGCATTAGATTTCTCTATAACAGCTGCTTTTCTATCTTCGCTGGTTACTGCTTTGCCGCCATATTTACCTTGAAGCTCTCTTCCTTCTAATTGTAGGTCTATACTTTGTTTAATAGCATCTACATAGTTTCTCTCGGCTTCGATTCTCTTTTTAGTTAAATCTATGAGTACTTGTTCTGCCCTTTGTCTCTCTTGGGCAATTTTCATTATCTCTTCGAATTGTTTCTTGCCAGCCTCTGTTAATTTGTCTCCAAAAACAGATAAATCTCCAGCCAATATTTTTTGAACTTCTCCCTCGTCTAACTGAATACCATTGATGATATCTGTTAGATTTTTCTTTGCATCTTCTCCTAATCCTGCTGTAAGTTCTTTTGCAAAAGCTTCCTTGATAGCAACTGGGCTGGTATCTGGAGCTAAACCCTTTTCTCTTTGAGATTGAATATTAGCTCTGACATTATTGAATGCTTCATTATAGTTTTGTTGAGCCTGTATAAATGCGCTAGTATTTGCTTCAAACTTATCTGCGTATTCTGGAGATATGCCCATCTGCTCCAGATTCTTTCTGACATCACCCATAGCAGATTTAATTTGATCGGGGTCCATAGCCTGTGCGGCACCGCTCATGGCTTCCGACAAGAATTGTGTATTAGCAACAAATGTACTTCCTCCAACTTCTAATCCAGCAGCGAATCGATCCATAGTTGCTGACATAGCAGTTGCTGTAGATGTTGGTCCTCTAAGACCTAAATTCATGGCCTCTAGGGCTTTTCTTGAAATTTCAATTTCTTTGGTGATATTGACAAAAGATTGGTAAGCGTTTTTAATACCGCCCTCTGTCATATTGAGTAATTCAAATTCTGTTTCACTCAATGAATCTAAGAAACTATCAAAATCACCGCCTGTCATAGCGGTAGTTCTCATTTGTTGCTGCATCATTGGCTGGAGCGTTCTTAGTTGCTGTTGTCCAATACGTTGAGATTCTTGAGTTCTTTCTGCCATTTTATTTTTCTTGCCTTGTACTTCTTCGTTACTATCCACGTAACCGAAAGTAGCAAAAGCCCCT
>Ga0214917_10002996_pt1 | contig 20035 bp, 19 predicted proteins | sample LL_1208_BB_MetaG_FD_177983 | JGI IMG/M metagenome (GOLD analysis project Ga0214917, IMG submission 177983) | Freshwater microbial communities from Lake Lanier, Atlanta, Georgia, United States - LL_1208_BB | ecosystem: Environmental > Aquatic > Freshwater > Lake | place: USA: Georgia | collected...
GTTCTGCTTTCACCGACGGTGGAATTCATCCTCGTTTTGGAACTCGAAATTTCACTCTCGCACTAAAGAATGGTCATTACTTGGAAGTTGTTTGCCCATTAGAGCACCCAGCTGCGGATTCATCACCGTTTGGTCGTGTAGTTTCACAACGTGCAAATGAAGGTGGCGGCTGGCTAACCTGGGTTGTCTCAACTGAAGATTTATCACCAATTGAAAATCGACTTGGTCGCCAAGCAGTAGACGGTTCACGTAAGCGTCCTGATGGTTCCGAATTGAAGTGGAAACAACTTGGAGTTCTAGGAACACTTGAAGATTCACAGCTTCCATTCTTTATTCAGTGGATGTCACAAGATCATCCATCAAAGGATGGAAAAGCGGTTGCGGAGATCGTCAAGATCGAAATTGCTGGCGATGAAAAGACGATTGAAGAATGGTTGGGTTCCGATCTTTCTAAGGCATTTGATGGTGTGGAAATAGAGTGGGTTGATCAAAAAACCAATGACGGTCAAACAGGATTAGTAGCAGTTCATCTTTCGACGCCAAACGGCGTTGCACGCTTGGATTAATTACCGCGCACGCCGCCCTAGCTCAGTCGGTAGAGCGCCGCTCTCGTAAAGCGGAGGTCGCGGGTTCGATTCCCGCGGGCGGCTCCATAAATTGAACATAATTCAAAGATATTCGAGCGCAGTCAGTCATGATTATCTACTTGGATGCAATATTTGGATGCAAACTAAACCGAAAGAAGTTTGAAGCACGTTGGCGAATTTTCCTCAACCACACTGTTATTGAATGGTTTTGAACACCGCTTCTATCTGCCAGCCATCAGGGTCAGTCAGGTAAGCTGCATAGTAATTGGGTCCAAAGTCTGTCCAAACTTTAGGCCCACCTTTGTCAATTGCGCCCATTTCAACTCCACACCTGTGCCACACCTCAATCGCCTCACATGATGGTTCAGAGAAGGCAATATGAAAACCAGGGCCTGGAGAAAGAAATGCTGAATTTCGCTCCTTAATAGTGAAGATATCTTCATTTGGAACAAGTCCGTAACCAATTGCTTGATGCCTTTCACCGGGGCGTAGGTCCTCAAAGACTCTTGTGTAACCCAATGGTTCAAGAATCGCATCATAGAACGAACTTGAAGCGATTATGTCTGATACGCCAATACTCATGTGATCAATTATCTAGAAAGAGTACTGAGCCCTACCCACAAAGTAAGTAGCCACGGTGATTGTTTCTCAAACTTAGATTTGGATGCAAGTCTAGATGCAACTGCTCGGGATATGAGCTGACAAACACGTATAACCACCCCTAGAGATGTCAATGGATTATCGAGATACAAAGTTTCAATTTGGATATGGCAAATAAGAATTCGCGGAAATGGTAGAAGAGTTGAAATCAACTGAGATCTTTGCCACGGGTGTCAGGAAAACAACTATGTTGACCAACTTTACCTATAAGGTAACATGAAGCTTCGGCTTTTGATCTCAGTAGTTCTTGATCGATTCGCAGGAGAGTAACTGATTGCAGATTAATGGCATATCTTCAAAAAGAATTGATTGCCAGAACAAAAACTCGAGGCGAGCCTAACGACACAGCATTCATGTGAACGTTGACGGCAAATGGATAAACTACTACGCTAATAAGACGTGCAGTTTCCACCCATTTGATTAAAAATAAGAGGTGTCGGAAGAATTGAATGTCTGCAAAGCTTAAGCCTAGTCTTCTAGCTCATCATTCGAAGTTATCGGCCACAAAAATTCAAGTTTTAGTGAGGGGATTAAGGAGAATAGGAACAATTGTTATGAAGAAAATTAGGTTTGAGAAAATGCGTAAATTTGGACTAGCGCTCCTTTTCTCCGGAGGTTTTTACGTTTTGGTCTCAGCAATCTCTACTCCATTATTCGTAATCCTTGCACTAATTTTAGGTGCTGAGATTATATTTTCACTGGAAAAATCATATGAAAGAATGATTTTCTTCATAGCATTGTCGTTTGGCGCAGTACCAATTATCGGATGGTTTCCACTTGCACGTTTTGTAAATCCATTTTATTTGATTTTTGGATTCTGGAGTGTAAGCCTAATAGAAGAGCTCGGCTCAGGCTCGCACCCGCGACTTTCGTTATGGATTCAAAGATTAAAGCCAAACTTAATGGCTATAGTGGCTCCTATTGTCTCATTCTTACTATTTTCCCCTATTGCTCAGGGAGGAGATGAGAAAGTTCTTGCGCGCTTACTACAATATTGGGATCATGGATCACACTTTTACTTTTACTTTTCAAGTCTTACGAATGGAAGTTATATATCGACGCTACAACCTCCAGCTTTTGGAGAAAAATGGCAAGGTAGAGAATACCCGGCAGGAACCCACTTAATTTTGGCAAAATTAACAGAATCAGTTATAAGCCAAAATGAATCAGTATCAAATCAGATAATAACTTTGTACGCCAACTCGATTATTTTACTCCACACTTTTGCATTGTGGTTTTCGATTCTCATGATTATCAGGCTGTTGTTTACAAATGCGAAAAGATTCCTTTTTACAATTCCAATCTCTGCATGTATGTTCGGAATGTATACGCTAGGCCTAGGAAGTCAGACGGTATTTTTTGGTTTTGCAAACTATCCCAGCATATGGATTGGCTTGAGCCTTGGAATCTCAATCTTGATTAAACCGCTTGAAAATAGACTAGCGCAAATCTTGTGCGCAGTCGGCACAATTGGAATTCTTTCATACAACTGGTGGCCAGCAGCGTGCGTTATTTTTCCACCACTTCTTCTGCAAACCTTGAAGCTTGTGGAAAAAAGAAAGTATAGCGCGATTGTAATTTCAGCGTTTCTTCTTCAATTAACTTTTCCTATTTTAATTACACTATCACTAGGTGTTAATCACTTAAACATACCAGGCGGGATAGCGGGGCTGTCCCTACGGAGTTTCCTAATCTTCTGTGTTCTACTTCCATTAGTAGCAATTGTCATATTGTCGCAGTTTGATAAGAAATCCCCCCATTTGCTTCACTTATCATATTTCATATTGCTGTCTTTGTTTTGTTTCGGGATCGCCGTAAATAATGTTATAACTAATCTTTATTATATCACAAAATTCTTGCAAATATTGTATTTCTACGCGTTTATTTTTTTGCTTCAAATCAGCGCACATTTCTTTTCTGAATACACAAGAAAAATTGAAAAACCTAGACGTAGTAAATTTGCGAGAGATTCTAGTAGATCTTCACATTCTCAACTCACGCAATCTCGAGAAAAAATTCTGTCTTGGTTACTGGCTATTTTGATTCTTGCCTCCGGTGCAAACTGGGGACTCTTATCAAATGATTTTAAGCGTGAAATACCATCGGGGCTTGAGAGAATAAATGAATTCGGTGCGAAAGCTGACCAGAATTCACCACTCGCGGGGAAAGTTATTCTCGCTGTTCAAGAATCGAAACTATTCCCGATACAACGCCTATCAAACACAGTTCTGATTTTTCCCAATCAACTTGCGTCAAATGCCAACTCAAACTCTAACGATATTCAAATTCTGGGAAATATATGGTTTCATAGTTTAACCAACTCACAGACAGAGTCATCTTGGTTGAATTCATACAAATTATCTGGAGGTAATATTCAATTAGATGGTTCAAAAAACGTGTGCCAGAGTGTAATTGCCACATTTGAGAAGGCTATAACTCACATAATTACATCAGAAGAAGTGGCAAGTTGTCTTAAGCAATCAGATCCAGGTTGGAGCGTCCAAGTTTTACGCTAATAGTTTATGGAGCCAAAACTGACTTTCAAGACATAACTATTATTCAAATTACTTACTATCAACAGCTTTGCCAAAGTCTCTTTTTCAATTTCGAGATGTGAGGATATTCAAGTTCTGTTGTGGAAGCCTACAAGACGATCCGAGCATTCATTATCAAGACATATACCTTGTCTATTGTTGGCCAAGGTTACCTCTAAGAGTAGATTAGAATCATGAAAAAGTTTGTCGAGCTAATACATTTTTTGCTAGAAACTGAAAATCTATACCCTTGATTTACGAGAAACTTTTGTGGCCAATTTTGTTCCTCTCGAGTGAGGTGAATGTACTCAACTAGAATGCTTCTTGGCATTTTTTCAAAAGGCCAAGCTCTTAGAATTTCAAGATCTGTTTCTTCTGTCTCCAGATGTAGAAAGTCAATTGTGTAATTTCTCTTGTATCTAGTAAATCAGATGGCGAGAATACTGGTACTTGAATTGCCTTTTTATACGGAGCGAAGACTCCCCCAAGACGCTTGTCTATATGTTTGGCGTCAAAAGACGCTAGATTATCCCACCAAAGCTGATTGGTTGAAATGAGTACTGTTTTAACTTCTTCACCGACTATCCACAAATTACGTAATTCACTTCTTGAACCCACTCCATACGATCGAACTCATACATTTCTCTTATCTTCATACCTTTGAGATAATCGATTCGCTACAGTAGGAACTGGCTCAATTAGTAATACTTGAGTATCAAATATCGTAGGAATATTTACACAAAACGGATTGAAGTAACCGTGATCATTCGAACCTATTTGAAAAGTGAAATACCATCAGAAGGTATTAGGCATGTTGAGTTGCGCTCATGTTTGAGAGAAAATCGTAATTGAAGATCTCCATAGCAATCGCGGACATGACTAATGATGCGGCAAGTCGATGTGAAAGCATATAGGGCTTAAAAGTTAACTGAGATACATAGTGAGCGCAGGAATCTGTCAAAATTTAATTAGCCATCGTATCTTTTATTTTCTCAACCACTTTGTCTACAGTCAATCCATGGTGGTCGCACAAGAACTCGTAATCTCCAGTTATACCAAATTTATGTGGAATCGCGATTGGATAAACTGAAATGGAGAGACCATGCTTCATTAAAACTTCAGAAATGACAGTATACAATCCTCCCGAAACGAAGTGTTCCTCCAAAACAAACATAACGCTACTATTAGCTGCAATCTGCAAGACTTTCTCAACATCTATGGGACGAATTGTATGGAAATTAGAGACTGAGCAATAAATTCCCTGTGCTTCAAGGATTAAGCTTGCTTCAATAGATATTGCAACCATTGAACCGGTACTTATGATTCCTACATCACCATGCTCTTTTAACGTGATTGCCTTGCCTATTTCAAACACGTAGTCGGATTTATAAACGGGTCTCATGCCAGGTCCACCCGTCAAGCGCAGATAAGCTGGTTGTTCAGAGAGCGCCAAAGCGTAAACTGATTTATAGATCTCCGCACAATCTGCGGGACTAATAATTTGAACATTTGGAATCGACGAGATTATGGCCACATCTTCTAAGCCGAAATGTGAGTTACCTAGAAAACCCATTGATAATCCACTTCCAATTCCAACAGCCTTGACATTTAGTTCCATATAACCAAGATTCATACGAATTTGCTCACATGCGCGCATGGTAATAAATGGAGCAAAAGATGATGCATAAACATTGAAACCTTCTTTGGCAAGGCCTGCAGCAAACCCAATGAGATTCTGTTCAGCGATTCCAGTATCTACGAACTTATCAGGGAAAGACCTTCCTAATCTTTCCAGACCAGAAGATTTTCCTAAGTCTGCGGATAGTGCGATAACGCTCTCATCGATCGAGCAGAGTGAAAGAAGTGCTTGGCCATACACGGCCCTTGGTCCTAACTTTGACCAGTGAGATGCATTTTTTTCATTAATTTCCGGAATTGACATTATCCAACTCTTTCATCGCCAATCGAAAATAACCTTCTGTAATGCGGTTATGGTGCCACACATTGTTGTCTTCCATGAAAGAAATTCCTCTGCCTTTAATTGTACGAGCAACAATAACCCGAGGACGAGAATCAGACTGCTTCGAAAGTGATTTTCTTAAGTCTTCAATATTATGACCATCAACAGATTCAGATTCCCAACCAAAAGCTTCCCATCTCTTAATCAGCCATTCGTGATTGTTAATGCTTGATACAGGTCCATCACTCTGTAACCCATTGCTATCAATGATGCAAACTAGATTCCCAAGCTCCAGTTTAGATGAAAGCATCGCTCCTTCCCATACAGAACCTTCTTCACACTCCCCATCACCAAGAAGAACAAAAACCTTACTGTGACTCCTCTTCTTCTTTAGTGCTAGGGCTATACCGGCAGAAAAGGACAGTCCGTGACCTAAACTCCCGTTTGAAGATTCTATTCCCAGCTCCATGTTTAGGACTGGGTGAGCAATTAAGTCACTTCCATTAGTTTTGAAGGTTGAAAGAGTATCTTCGTGAAAAAAACCTACATGGTGAAGGGCTGCGTACAGAGCTAGAACACCGTGACCCTTGCTTAGAATAAATCGATCTCTATCTTGCCAAGTTGGGTTCTTTGGATCAACATTTAGAATTACTCCGTAAAGTACCGCTAAGATATCCGCAATTGAAAGTGCCCCTCCCAAGTGTGCTGGTCCTTTACAATTAAAAGCCAACTTAAGAATTTCTCTACGAATTTTTAAAGCCAAATCGTCCACGTTAACAGTTTTCATTATCACGGCATTCCTCCATCCAGAGAAATTATCTGACCTGTTAACTGCGGAGATGAATCGAGTAACAAGTAAGTCACCAAGTTTGCTACTTCATCAGGCTGAGAAAATCTTTTGGAGAAGCTTAGTTGCCTAAACCATTCTTTCGAAGTATCTTCCATACTTTCCAACATTGGGGTCTCTGTAAGTCCCGGCGCTACAGCGTTAACAGTTATCCCATACCCCGATAACTCCTCCGCCATAATCCTGGTCGAATAATCTAAGGCGGCTTTGCTTGCTCCATAACTTAGAAATCCTTGTGACGTCAAGTGGCCACTAATTGATGAAATATTAATGATTCTGCCTTTGGAATTCTGAATCATAGATTTAGCTATCATTTGGGAGACAAGAAGAGTTGAAAAGAAGTTTACTTCAAAAACGTCTTTAAGATTTTGTTGCGACGTCATCATAAAGCGTGAGCCCGTCGCTAAGGCAGCATTATTAACTAAACCATTGATATCGTATTTTTCAATTATATGCTTCGCGTCAATTTTTACTGATTCACTTGAACTTAGATCGAGCTTCTCAGCATTGATCAATTGTCCGTAAGAGCTTTTTAGAGAAGAAAACCAAGCAGAGTAATCAGAAGTCATTGTGCGATAGCACGCAACGACACTTATCTCTCGATTGAGTAAAGCAAGTGAAATCGCTCTTCCGATTCCACCATTTGCTCCCGATACAACAACGGTCACATTTGCTCCAATCGAAGAACGTTATTCTCGATACAATTTATCTCTCAAGAATACCGATTCTAGTATAGTCCAATCGGTAGGCCTTAACCTTTTGCCATGCGGGAAAATTTCCCTAGAAGCGATTCCATAAGACTCAAGAACTTCTGAATTGGTAAACCAGCATTCAATTAAGAGATTTCCAACTTCGCTCAGTAATTGATTGTCTTGTTTCTGAATAAAGTCATAAAGAATCGAACCTGTGATTGGCTCGTTGGGGTTAAGTTCTCTCAAAATTTCTTTGTTTAAGCCCATTTCAACAAGAGTTTGGAATTTAACCTCTAAAGTACGACTTTTTCGGCAACTTTTCCAAACATGACTTCCATTCAGCCCTTCGCTAAAACTAGGAATCATGAAATTGAGTAATTCAACAAAGTTGTGATTCATAGAGGCGACGTAAGTCTAGATTCAGAGAGTTTTGAGAACTTAGCGATTATTTGATCGGCTATATAGATGGCCAAAGCTTGGATAGTTGATGCGGGATTTACGCTGCCACTAGTAACAAACAGGCTTCCATCAGCAATAAAGAGATTTGGTACATCATGTGTCTGTCCCTGTGCATTAGTTACAGAGTCATTCGCGCTCAACCCCATGCGGGCCGTACCGAGTAAATGCCAACCAGAGTTTGAAACCGGCGCAAACTTTATAATGTCGGCTGCACCAATTTTAGAGAGAATCTGACTACCAACCGTTACAGAGTGAGAGAGTATTTTTTTGGTGTTCTCTCCGACAGAGTAATGCACAGAAGGTATCCTGGATCCAAACGAATCATTCGTGGGAGACAAGCTGACCGAATTCTGGAATTCTGGTAGATCTTCTGAAATCATAGAAATCCCTATAGTGCGGTTGAAAGTCCTGATAAAGTCATCGTGGAATGAACTTCCAAAGCTTGCTTTCTTGCGGGTGAGATTTCTCTTCATAGTCTCTAATGGACCTGGAGATCTAAGGACTTGCATTGTAAATCCTCGAAAATAGCCACGCGACAAGTCAGTTTCATAAAATTCTTGACTCAGAATACAACAACCTTGGGGACCAGTACTTGATTCAATATCATCGGGGTATACACCTTCCACATAGGCTAATGGATGAATCATGAGATTTCGACCAAGTAACCCACTTCTATTTGCCAAACCTTGAGGGAATCTATCGCATGCAGAGTTCAAAAGAAGATGAGGAGTCCAGACGCCATTTCCAGCAACTACGTAAATCTTTGAACTTATGGTCATTGTCTCACCATTTCGATTTCTACAAATAGCGCCTTCAACTAGATCACTCTGGTTGGTTACTAATTTCATTACTCGAGTATTTGTAATGAGGCGTACACCTTTTTGTAGTGATTTCGGCCAATATCTTTGATCTGAGCTTGACTTTGCTCCTTGAGCGCAACCCGAGTTGCAAGGCCCCAGATTTATACATTTAGAACCAAATTCAGAATCAATCGTGTTAATAGCCGAATATGAAGGCCACCAATGCCAGCCAAGTCGGTTCATGGCATTTGCTACCACCTCTCCCATAGTTCCCAAAGGAATCGGCGGAAGCAGTCCAGAAATTTCGGGATACGCAGGATCTCCACTTAAACCCGCAACCCCGATGTTCTTATCGTTCAATTCATAATAAGGTTCGAGAAGTTCGTAGGAAATCGGCCAATCATCAGCAATTCCATCTAATGTTTTAACTTTGAAATCTGAAGGATGAAGTCTGGGAAAGTGCCCAGAGAAGAGGACGGTACTTCCCCCGACACCTGAATAGTAAGATGTTTTGATTGGAGAGTTTGAGTCATCAACAATGAATTCACCAAGCATATATCTTGCTTTGGGATTCGTGGAGAAATCAACTTCCTTCCGGAGCTCCCAATCAATGTAATTTGTCGGATAGTTATTGGTCTTTGTAAAGTCTCCTTGCTCTACGCATATCACTTTCAAGCTGGAGTAGTGACTCAATCTCCAACAGAGAGCACTGCCAGCTGCGCCGGCCCCAATAACTAGAACATCACAATCAAGATTAATCATCTATTTTCCAAATTTAGGTAGATGTTCTTCTAAAATTTCGGGGATAGCAATCTTCATCTTGGCTTCGCATGCAACCTCGCCATTCACGCTGGCAATACCCATTCCTTGGGCAATGCCTCTGGACCAACTTTCAACTTCCACCACCATGTCGAAACGATCTCCAGGAACAACTTCTCTCTTGAACCGCACAGTATGTGAGAGAGCATGCGTAACTTTTCCTTGTAAACCTGGAAGAGTAGTGATGGCAACAGTGAGCAGCTGCGCTAAAGCCTCTAACTGCAATGCTCCAGGAAGATTCGGATTTCCTGGAAAATGTAGAGGAAAATACCACTCATTCCATGTTAAATTTTTAAAGCCTCTTGCGAAATTGCCGGGTAAGACTTCTTCAACAACATCAATCATCAAGAATGGGTACCTATTTGGTTGATACGCGAGCAGATCATTTGGCCCAAGTCTCATTCCTACCTCACTTCCATTCCACTGCGCGATGAATTTCCATCACCAAACCTATATGACTTCAATGGTCCTGGAAAGCCCACGGATGATGTCAAATCCGTCCCATGTCGAAGAAATTTCAAATGCGCTTCCAAATGGCACGATTCGATCCACTTTGTTTGTGGAGTCTTGAGCCAATACTTTGAAAAGTTCTTCTTTATCAACTCCAAAATAGCAGATTGTTTGGACCTTGCCGGAGACTCCTTTTATCAATGACTCAAGATCGACTTGCAAAAACTCCAAGAAAGTACCAAAAACTATCCTCTCTTCAACGTCAACGTCACTTAAGCTTTCTGACTCTATGAGGTAAATTCCGTCAAAATCCCTGTTCACACTCTTAATATCACTAGATTTTCTAGCGATTAAACTACAAAGATTGTTAAACCTTTGCATAGCATGCGCAGGTTCAATCAGGGACTCTGTTTGAACTAGATTCCCAACTTCTTTCCAAAATTCTCGTCGAACCCCATACTTTTTCTTTGTGGAATCTAGCCAATGTACAGCTCTTGGAGAGGAACACCCTAATTGGAAATATGTGAGTGAGTCTCTTACAAACAATCGCACAACTCGAGAAAATTCTTCAGAATTTAAGCTAGCCAATCTAGATTCGTCTATTAGTGCGATAGAGTTTCTAGTTGAAAAAAAGAGATCTCGACAATTCAATTTTGTGTTCATATTTTTAAACTCGAAAATTGTTCTATCGGAACCCCAAATTACTCTTGCATCAATTTGGCTCATAAACCACTTTGAAATATCTTCATTGTGTTCATATCTTATAAACACATTGTTCTGTTGAATCGGTCGATGTACTTCTTCAGATAGAACTTCACGAATACACTTAATAACAAGATTGACTTCTTCAAAGTTCTTAGAACTTAATCGGACTATATTCGAGTTACCTGCAAGTAATGAAAGTGCCCATGAAAATGCGAAATTAATTGGCACATTAGATGGAGTCACATGAAAAACTTTGCCAACCCCGACTCTCCGTTCATCTGTCGGATATTTAGAGGAAATTCTCTGAAGATTTGCCCTTCGGCACCAGAACGCAAAATTTGCGACATCTGGGTAGTTTCTGATTTCTGATGATTTACGTAAAACTATAGATAAATCAGAGAGGAAGTTTAGAACTTGATCATCGAAGATTTTATGCCGCTCAGAGAAAATCAAAGAAGAGTAATCACCCAGGACATATTGAACTTCAATTGCCATTACAATATCGAATCACTACAACCGCGTACTTCCGCTTTGGGAACTCTTCCCAAAATTTCAAAGTACTTACCAAGTCTTCCACAATTGCAATCATCAGCACCTAGCAGTTTTCCTAAGTCTTCGGTAAGTATTGAATGGCCCGGGTAGCTCTTTGGAATTAGGGAAAGCAGTTGGACGACACCTATTTCGTTAAATCCAAGAGGCGCCAGAGTTATTGGATTTCTAATGACAATTTCTGAGTACTTCGTAGTATGAAAAAAGCCAGATTTGCATTCCATGAATATGCTTCCAACTTGTTCTGCCATTCCGTAATAGTCAATGACTCGGTCAATTCCAAGAATGTTCTGAACCTCAACTTTGAAATTCGATCTAGATATATTTAGATTTGCCAACTTTTTCCATCCACCTCCGTGAAGCAAAATTCCATTGGCGATGTTAATGTCTTTGCAATATGGCTTAATTGCACTCAGAAATTCCCAGATCAAGAAGGTAAAGCCAAAGAAGAGAACTGGGCTGCTACTATTCTTTTGAAGAAACGAGAATAATTTATCTAGGTCGATTTTTGATTCATTATTGAAAACGAAGCATTTATCAGATGAAAATTGAGAAAAGCCAATCACAGCTACATTGCGAGCCGAATAGGTTCGGTTGCGACTTATAGAATTAGGAGTGTCAATAATTACCATAGGCAACCTTTGCCTTCCTAGTTCTTGTGACACTATTTCGATCAAAGATTTTGATTGAAGCTCTGCGGTTTCTTTGTCAAGAACTATGTTTGAAGGTTTTGAAGCTGTTGTCCCAGATGATTTTAATACCCTATAAATCTCAGAATCGGGTATAGAACTTACATTATTTTCTTTAAAAAGTTGAACAGGAAGGAAAGGGACATCCTCAAGTTTAAGAATTTCATCGGAAAATCCAAACATCCTCGAAGATATTTCCCTGTAAATTGAAGAATTTTCCTCATGGTGCTTGCACAAGAGTTTCATTAGAGATAAAAAAATATTGTTACTGAAAGTTCTATCAGATGCATAAATTGGAGTTTCAAAAAAATCCTTATGGGTTTTCAGCAACACCATCTAGATTCCTTTGTCCGCCAATAGTTGTTCAAGTATAGAATACTGAACTTTACCGGTCTCTGTACGCGGAACAAGAGGAACAACATGAAATTGGCAGTCGCTGAGCCTGATTTCGGTTAATTCGGACAATATCCTTCGTATCGGTTCAACATGCTCATCGTTTAAAACAAAAAAATGCAATTCTTCAGACTTTCCGTAGACGGCAAAGTCATCGCAAACGTGCGCTACTTTCCCGTCTAATTCTGATAGATCAATCCGAACTCCACGAATCTTGAATAGATTACTATTTCTACCAAGAATAAAGAGAAAATCATCTTCGTCTATTTTTCCGAAATCGCCGGTACGGAGTACGCCATGGTTTTCGTCCCCAAGGATTAGATCAGAACTACTTTCGGCATAGCCCATGCAAACATTGGGGCCAAGATAAATTACCTCACCCTCCTCATATGTAAGACTCTTGGCCCCACTAAATTCAATTTTAAATTGTCCGCCTACTATGGCCCTCCCCGCACTATTTGGGAGTCTACGTACATCGTCGCCGCGAAGAACAGACATCCTAGCGGTAGCTTCGGTTTGACCATACATAACAATGAATTCAATTCCAAACTCACGGCACATTTCGTGCCAATTAAGAACTTCTTCAGGTGCAAGCTTGCCACCCGCCTGACTCACGTATCTGAGATTTGTGTTCTTCAATAATGACTTCAAATTTAGGCGGGATAGAATTCGAAACATGTAGGGGACTCCACTAAAACTCGTTATTTGAGCGACGCGGATCGCATCCCAGAACTCTCGTTGCAAAACCGAGTATTTCGTTAGGCGTATACACGCTCCAGCCATTAGATGGCTGTTGATTACAGATAGACCAAACGTATAGAACGAAGGCAATGATGTAATCGCCTTATCTTCTTGACCTATACTTAAACTTTCAATTATCGCTAAGGTATTCGATTTTAAATTTTTGTCCGAAATTCGCACCATTTTGTGAGAACCAGTAGAACCAGAAGTAGGGAGCATCAAGGCCAAATTTGGATTGATTTGCGTAACTTGATGAACCATCGACTCTAGAAGAACAAAATTCTGAAAACTACTGACTCGCGAATAGCTTGGAAAAAAATTTGAAGATGGCTCTTCACAAAACAGATATCTAATTCTGAAAACTTCTAATGTGCGACGAACAGTCTCAAGAGACGATTTGTCTGACAACAAAATAGGTGTAACTCGTCTTCTCAATGCCCCAACGTAGCAGTGTATGATGGGGATATCGTTAGACCCCAGTAATAGAAGTAATGAGTTTGGCACAAGATTTGAAACTAAAGCATCTGATTCAGAGATGAGACAATTGAAGCTTACATTTGCTCCAGAGTCATCTTCCAAAGCAACAGAATCACCAAACTTCTCAAGATTATCGAAAATAGACATTTGGCCTTGGTGACTTCTAAAAGTCAACCTTATATTTCTTAAGAATATCCTTCCCTTTGTTATATGAGCTAAAGTCAATCACATCATCCATGTCTAGACTTATTTGAAATGATTCCTCTAGTCTCGATATTAATTCCATATGCCCAACAGAATCCCAAGTAGGTACCGATTGGTACATGAGAAGCTCATTTAATTGTTCTTCATCCAACTCAAAAACTTCAAGAAAGATACGATTATATTTTTCTAGATTTAAATTCATCACAACTGCCTTATCTATTTAGAGTGAAATAATACTGCACATGAGTATACGATACAGGCTCAAAGGGAGAGTTAGTGACCACAATATAACTTCTTTCTTAGACTACCGAGATAGATAATTGGCTAGACTTAAAGGGTGATTATTGGGATAGGCATAGACCTTGTAGAAAAAGAGAGCTTCGAGAAGCGAATTCAAAGAACACCAACTATGGTGCATACCATTCTGAAATTAACTTCACTTCTATCGACTGAATCTACTCTTTCTCAAAATTCAAATTTGCGGCAAGATAAGTTCATGCAGGATGCGATGAGCAACTTAGCAGCCTTTGAGGCGTTATTGAAGGCTTCAACATTTGAAGTGAGAAGGCAGATTTCAAACTTTAAGTTGCGGCGAGGTGAATCAGGGAAGCCAGAATTTGTTTTTGCCGGCCCGGATTCCGAGTCGATCTCTAATTTGAAGCTGCATTTGACAATAACCACACAGCCAAACTGCACTCTAGCTTTGGTGATCCTCGAACGCTAGATTTGACCATGGTCAATTCTGTCAATTTTGAGAATAACTTAGCGTTTTGAATTTATTCGCATATTCATTATTGTCTCCTCATGTGGACAAGTTCAGATCTGGAGACCCTACTTGGGTTCCCACTGGGGAGAAAATTTACATTTGAATTCTTGGGGTTTGCTGATTCAAGTTTTCCTCAAACTCTGACTTTTGCCGAGAATCATGCATTTTTAGAGCTTGCCCTAGGGAACAGAAATATCGTCGCTGTAATCACCACAAAGGAGTTAGCGGATATCTTTCCAAAAGACGATAAGTTAATTTTCAGTCGGAATCCACAATATATCTTCTTTAGATTTCATAATGAATTCGCACTCAAATCAGTTTCGCGGAAGCCGACTTTAATTGATCAATCTTCGCAAATATCAAGCTCTGCAAGAATTTCTCCAATTAATGTGAAGATTGGAGCTGGTGTGGTCATTGAGGATAATTGCGTAATTCATGAAGGTACTGAGATTGGAGCTTGTTCTGTTGTGCGTTCAGGTAGCACTTTGGGCTCTTCAGCAATTTATGTGGTTAGGGGAGAAAGTGAGCAAAGATTTTTGGCGGAACATGTAGGTTCAGTGTCAATAGGAGAGAGAGTAGATATTGGTTGCAATAGCGTGATTGACAAAGGAATTTTTCTTCAAGAATCAACACTCATTTCTTCAGATAACTTTATTGGTCCGTTAAGCAATATTTCGCATGCTGTTGAAATACAATCAGGGAATACAATTGCGGCTGGCGTGAAAATCTCTGGATATTCACGAATCGGGAGTGATAACTGGATTGGGCCTGGAGCCTTGCTCTCACATCGCATAAAAGTGGGATCGAAGAACCACATCGCGCTAGGCTCAACTCTTCTCAAGAGTATAGGGGATAATCATAAAGTTGTCGGAAATCGAATTTTCTCTGACCGTACACTATTTTGAGCACTTCTCAAGTTTACGATAGTGGTAAGTTTTAGTTCATAACCAATCAATCTTTACTGAAGGGCGGATATCTTGACTGGAAGAGTGGTGCTTTATGTCGAATCCTAAAGTCAGAATGGTTCGCCCTCGATTAGGAGTTAGGGAAAAGTTTCGAGTCAACAAGGTTCTTTCGACTGGAAATTTAGCGCAAGGCGCAGAAGTGTTGAACTTTGAGAAATCATTTTCACAATTTGTGCAGGGTCGTCGATGTGTAGCAGTTAACTCAGGTACATCAGGGCTGCAGCTTGCTTTATTGGCGCTCGGAATTGGCCCAGGTGATGAAGTACTTGTTCCAGACTTTACTTTTGCTGCCACCGGAAATGCTGTTATGTTAGTCGGGGCCACCCCAGTGTTTGTCGATATAGAACCAGATACTTTTAATATCGACCCTAGCAAGATTGAAAGAAGCATCAATAAGAAAACAAAGGCCGTAATGCCCGTGCACTTATACGGGATGCCATCAAATATGACTGCGATTCAAGACCTTTGTAAGAAATACAGCTTGATACTTATTGAAGATGCAGCTCAGTCTCATGGAGCTAGCATTCTAAATCAAGCTGTAGGGACTTTCGGTGAGGCCGCCGTTTTCTCATTCTATCCCACGAAGAATGTCACTTCTGGTGAGGGCGGGATCGTTGTAGTTAGGGATGAACATACAGAGCTGATTCTTAGGAAGTTACGAAATCAAGGGATGATAAAGCGATACGAAAATGAAATGCCTGGGTTCAATATGAGGCTCTCTGACATTCACGCTGCTATCGGCATAGAACAAATCAAAAAGTTAAAGCGATTCAACCGAGAACGTCAAAAGATTGCTAAGAGATACACAAGCGGCCTCACAGACAGAATAGTTAAGCCAAAAGTTGTCGACGATAGCTATGAACATGTATTTCATCAATATACCATCCGAGTAAAAAATGGCAAGAGAGATGACTTAGCAAAGCACTTAGCTAGAAGTGGAATTGAGACTGGGATTTACTATCCAACGCCATTAAGCCAATTGAAGTATTTTGGTCCAAGCAGCACAATGCCCGAGGCTAAACTTGCAAGTTCAGAGGTCTTGTCCCTTCCAATTTATCCAAGTTTAAGTTGGAGAAAGCAAAAACTAGTAATAGAGACCATCAATGACTACTTTGCAAGTGAGGAACCAAATCTATGAAAGTGGGTATCCTCGGATTTGGTTCTATGGGGAGAAGCCACGCGAGAGTCATACAGAGAATTCGTGGCTTCGAACTCGTTGGCTTTTACGATCCTGGCTATGAAGCAGAAGACGATAGTAAGATCCTTCGAAAGTCTTCAGTGAAAGACCTGGTATCCGAGAATCCCGACTACCTAGTAATTGCAAGTCCTACGCAGACTCATTTCTCTGCGATCATACAATTAATCGAATCGAAAATTCCTCTACTTGTTGAGAAACCGATCTGTTGTAAAGATTTTGAGTCAACTCAACTGAAAGAATTGAGCACACGGCTTGAATTTCCTGTAGCTGTAGGGCACGTAGAGCGATTCAACCCAGCGATGATTGCTGCACGAGAAATTGTTCAATCTGGAGTTATCGGTAGTCTCGTATCTATAGACACGTTTCGCAAAGGCCCAAACCCTAATAGAGAGTTAGGTGTCGGTGTTCTACTGGACTTGATGTCACATGATGTAGATACAACGATGTGGCTAACAGGCCAAAAGTATCGAGACAAATCTTCAAGGACTTATTCAGCTTCGGGGGCAAACTTTGAGAGTTTTGCCGTAATGCAGGGAGTTATGAAAGAGGGCACAATAGTCAGGCATCAAGTTGACTGGCTGAGTCCATTCAAGGTTCGACAAAGCAGAATCATGGGTACAAAAGGAGTGCTAACAGTCGATACAGTCCAAAACACGCTGGAACTTGTAAGGGAGTATAAGAGCGGACCCAAGGTTGAGATTATTGGTCCTTCGCCAGGCTCCCTTGAACCTTTGGAGTTGGAACATTTACATTTCAAACGTTTGATTATGGGCGAAGCAAGCCATATTGCGACACTAGAAGAGGCTCTTCAAGTGGTACAGATATTATTAAACTAAAGTCCCTGATAGGGCCTTCGTGATTTATTTTTATGGATGTGGTGCATTTTTCTCTAGCTTTTGGCAGAGATATCTGAGAAGAGCTTCAAGTAGGCGATACCGACTTTCTTCAAATCAAAATTTTCTTTCGCAAAAGAATTACCGCCACGACTAATCGTCTTGTAGAGTTCAACATCTTCCAGCAGCAAGACTATTTTTTCACAAAGGTCGTCTACATTTTCAGGTTTCACTATCAGGGAGTGCTTTCCATCTTCAAGAAGTGCATGCTGATAATAGTCCCGAGGAGTCGATATTATGGTTGGAACTCCTCGAGCCATAGATTCGATAGTTGCGAGATTATACCCAATTCCATCGAGGTCATGAATTTCAAGATCGAATTCATCAAGTAATTTTGGAATATCATGGTGGGCAACTGGACCTTTCTTTAGTACAAAGTCTTCAATACCCAACCTGCGAATTAAGGAATCTATGGAACTCGAAAGATAATCGTTACCACATAAAACGACAGAGATACCGGGATATCTTTTCTGGAGCATGGCGATTGAATACAAGAGAGTACGACGGTTCCGTGTTGCAATGATATGTCCAATAGACCCTATGACAGGTACCGTATTAACTCTACTCTTACGAGTTTCGGCTACGAGAAATTGAGTTAAGTTAACGCCGACCGGGATGTTTAGTCTATTTGCTGCAATTGCTTTGTATCGTTTCTCAATATAAGTGTCGAACTTCGAATCAATGGAAATTACCCGAGTAGGTGGGTTCCGCCGAAGAATCAGGGCAACTAGATATTTATCAAGAATCCAAAAAAATAGATTAATCAACCAATTCGGGTTATTCAGACGAGTGTGTAAAGTGAGCACGCTCGGGACAGCTCTTCTCCTGCACCAGCTCAATGCTTTCCAGGATAAATCTAAGAACTGTCCATGTATGTGCACAACATCTGGATTAAATTCATCAAGAACATCTGCAACACGTCTTTTATTGCCAGGTTTCAAGCAGAAGTTAATGTCAAAGTTAAAACTAAATCTTGTTTTTGGAAATGTCCAACTGGGAATACGATAGATGTCTAATTTGTGAGTATCGGGGCCAGAGAATGCAACAGTTGAGTAGGCCCCGCAAACAACGATGACTTCATGGCCTTGGCTCTGAAAAAACTGAGCAAGATTCTCACTGATCATCGCAGAGCCACCGACTCTGGGCGAAAAGAAATTATTTATGACGGCAATTCTCATCTACAAACCCCATGGTGAACTCTTTAATAATTGAAAAATCTTCGACCAAATTTTTGTTCACGATCCGTAATAGCCTTTGGTTACGCCTTCGACACTAGCCAAACCCTAGCAGGTTTACGTATTAGTGTGGAGACTAGTGCTTACCATATGTTTCAAACTCCCTAACTCAAAATAATTGTTTAAATTTTGCGCTAGTCTGCTCCTGTGGATCATCAACGAATTGAAATTGGATTTATTGGTGCGGGAATCATGGGGAAGTGCTTCTGAAGGCGATTTCTGAATCTCGCTTCAAGGTATAGTCTATCCATATTTCCGATAAAAGAAACAGCAGACTAGCGTAACTAAAAGACAAGTATGGCTGTCAAATCAGAAGTGTCTCAGATATTGGGGCAAGGGCTGAGAACATACTCCTTGTTGTGAAACCGCAAGATATCGAATCAGTTTTAAATGTAATTGGTCAAGATGTTACTCAAGGGCAACGAGTAATTTCTTTTGTTGCAGGGAAGACGACTTCCTCAATCTAGAGTCATTGCAAGATGCAGTCACGGCTACAAGTGGATCTGGACCCGCCTACTACTTTAGATACGTTGAGGCGATGATTAATGGCTCAAAAGATTTGGGGCTGTCTGAGAGCGACGCAAAGACTTTGGTGAATCAAACAATCACTGGCGCAGCCGCAATGTTGAGCGTTGATGACGCCTCACCTACAAAATTGCGCGAGAACGTTACAAGCCCAAACGGCACAACTTTTGCTGCACTGCAAGTATTTGAATCAATGGATATTGAGGGGCTCGTCAAGAAAGCGATGCGGGCGGCGCGAGATAGATCGCAGGAACTTTCTTAAAATTCGGATAGCCTTAGGCAAAACTAGAAGGAGTTGAGAACATGGGTTCAGTAGTCAAGAAGCGCCGCAAGCGCATGGCTAAGAAGAAGCATAAGAAGCTTCTGAAGAAGACTCGTATTCAGCGTCGAAACAAGAAGTAATTAGAGTTTTACTAGAACTAATTTCTTGTTGATTGAGGTCACCGCATAGCGGACCTTATTAATAGCCACTATGGCGCCATCTTTGACACCATCAAGGATGGCGCCATTCATCAATTTCGGGGTGGTTGAGGAGTTGCTGGCGCTACATAGGCGTTTCTCGCAACCATAGAGAATGCTCTTATCGTCGATTACAAGCGGGGAACCTGGCGTTCCGTAATTATCAACTTCGCGGCTTCCTGGCGATTCATCTTGGTCGATAATCTGGAATCGAATCTGATCTGGATTAGGGAGACGATTTCCGTTTGCACTGAGCCATGCAGCCGCAACTTTCTTCCCAGATTTAGCGAGTGCGACTCGGTATCCAGCGACCGCGACACCGAAATCCGGACCATCGAGTGTGCTGTATTGCCAATCTTCAGGGAAGATCGTGTTGCGTCTGGCAAGCCTTATTTCTCCCTGAGTCGCGATGTCATTTGAAGAGAGAG
>Ga0214917_10002998_pt1 | contig 20029 bp, 37 predicted proteins | sample LL_1208_BB_MetaG_FD_177983 | JGI IMG/M metagenome (GOLD analysis project Ga0214917, IMG submission 177983) | Freshwater microbial communities from Lake Lanier, Atlanta, Georgia, United States - LL_1208_BB | ecosystem: Environmental > Aquatic > Freshwater > Lake | place: USA: Georgia | collected...
TAAAAAATGTGTACGGAATCCCGAAAAGTTCGCCTATTGTACGGCAGGACTTTGAAACCAAGCTACCCGAATTTAAGGTAGTGAACGGAAAGGATTACGTAATGTATGGGGAGAGCAATCGTTACCCAGATTATTTGTTGGAAATGTACCAACGTAGCGCAAAGCATAACGCTATTGTGAACGGTAAAGTCAACTACATTACGGGTAAGGGATGGACGTATGAAGCGGATAAAGTACCGAGCGAAATGCTTGGTGAGTTGAACCGATTGATGGATAACCCGAACCCTTACGATGACTTGAACGATATTCTTTACAAGACCGCTTTGGACTTCGAAATTTTCAACGGCTTTGCCTTGGAAATTGTGTGGAATATGCACGGGAAAGTTAGCCAAATCGCACATAAAAACTTTGGTAACCTACGTCGCAACGTGGATGGAAGCAAGTTTTATTACGCTGATGAGTGGAAGGAGTTTGGCGAACCCGAAGGACTTACGGAATATATGCCGTTTGATCCCGAAAAGCGGTTAGGTAAGCAACTATTCTATTACTGTTCTTACGCTCCGAGTGTGCGTTATTACCCTATCCCAGAATACTTGGGTGCGCTTGCTTACATCGAAACCGATGCAAGGATAGCCAATTACCACGTGAATAATTTACGTAATGGTTTTCTTGGTGGTTTCCTTTTCAACTTCAACAACGGAGTACCTTCCGATGAAGAGCAAAGGGAAATCAAACGTCAATTACAGAAGCAATTAAAAGGCGACGATGGGGAGCGTATCGTGGTGAACTTCAATGATAGTGCTGATACGGGTTTAAAGATTGAGCCATTAAACGCTAACGACCTCGATAAGCAGTTTAATATTCTCAACGAAACCATCCAGCAAGAAATCTTTGTTGCTCACCGCGTAACCTCCCCGATGTTGTTTGGTGTACGTGTTAGCGGTCAACTTGGTGGCCGTTCAGAGTTGGTTGAAGCATACGAACTGTTTAAGGCGGTTTATATTAACGACCGAGTTCAAAAGTTGGAAAAGGTGTTTAACTACATTTTTTCCTTCAATGGTTTGGGCGTGTTGGAAATCGAACCAACTGAACCGATCACAGAGCAGTTGAGTGAAGCTACATTATTGCAAATTGCAAGCCGTGCTGAACTACGTGCTATGATGGGATTGAAAGACGATACTGTAAGCGTGCCGAAAACAACCGACATGATTCAAGCCCTTTCTCCATTGGTTGCGAATAAGGTGTTGGAGAAGTTAAGCGACCTCGAAATTAGACAGTTGGTTGGATTGGATTTAACCCAACCTGAACAATCGCAAGCCTTCACTCACCACGATTTCCGTAAGGAAAAAGAAGAGTTAGCGTTGTTTCAAAAGTTTGGCCGTGACGCTTCCGAGTTTATTGAAGTAACACGTAGGCCCATGCGCTACGGGTTCGAGTTATTAGAGCAAGAATTTGCTTCCGAGTACGCAGAACTTGACGGAGATATTTTGAAGTTGATCGAGAAAGACCCAGCAATTACTTCGGATAAATTAGCCGAAAAGTTAGGCAAGGACATACAGCTAATTTCAGACCGTATCAGCGCACTTATTGAAGCGAAGGCTATCAATATACGTGGAGCGTTAAAAGAGCTTGGTGAGTCTGCAAAGGACTTTATTAAGCCACGCAATCCCGAAGGTGAGCCGTTGGTGCAAGTGATGTATAAATACGACGTGCTACCGGAGTTCGGTCCTCAAAAGTTGATTGCAGGTAGCCGTGAATTTTGCTCGAAAATGATTGAACTTGGAAGGTATTACACCCGTCAAGACATTAACCAAATTTCAGACATTATGGGGTACTCGGTTTGGGAGCGTAAAGGCGGTTGGTATACAAAACCTGGCACTAACCAACACTACCCAACGTGTAGACATACTTGGATGCAAACCTTAGTAAAACCGAAAGCATGAGCCAAAAAGCTTTATTCATAACCGAGAAGCAGTTAAAGGATGCTTCATTGATTAACGAGAATGTTTCTATGGTGAAGTTGCGCCCTACGGTTATTATGTGCCAAGAGATGCACATTCAACCGATATTAGGTAGCGACCTTTACAAAGAAATTGCTGATCAAATCATTAACAATAATCTTACCCAAGAGAATGAAGACCTGCTTATTGACTACATTCAGCCATGTTTACAAATGTTTGTTCAAATGGAGTTCCCGATGGCCTTCGGGTTTCAGTTACGCAATAAGAATGTGGAACGTGGTACGGATCAAAACAGTACACAGGCCTCCATGAGTGAATTGCAAAGGTTGATTGATTACTACAAATCGAAAGCGGAGTGGTATGCTGAAAGGATTACACGTTATATCTTAACAAATATTACCGACTTTCCTGCGTATCAATCACCAAGCGGACAAATCGATACTATATTGCCGAACCGACGTAATTACACTGCGGGATTGGTGTTAGATAATTACGGTTGTTGTGGCGATTACGCAAAGCGTTACCAAGCAAACTATAACCGAGATTGTGACTGTTATTAAAATCTATGAGTTACCACAAAAAGAACGTAGAAAAGTTACGGGTTTACCTATCAAAAGAACAAAATGCAAAGTTGGAACACGATAAAAAGAAGCTTAAAGGAGTTCAGCGAGAGCCATCCACTCGTTAATTCGTTTGGTACGGGTAACATCCTTGACCCTGATAGCGCACAAATAACCAACTTTGTTACTCCCGAAATCGATCGGGTGTATTACCCTTTGGTTTTCGCCACGTTGGACGGTGCAAGATTCGGTTCTAATTCGGCCACGTTCACGGTTGGATTGGTGTTCATGGATAAAATTGAGGAAAGCCAAAAGGTTGCAGATCGTCCGACTGGTTCAAATGCTTTGAACTTCCAAACGCTTCAACCCGACGAGGTTATGTCCGACATGACTCAACTGGCAGGGGATTTCATGATTAAATACCAACGGACTTTTGGCAATGACTTCGATATTTCGGTGGATGCTAACGTGGATTACTTCGTTGATAGGTTTGGCGATCGTGTTGCGGGATGTAGAGCGGTGCTATCGTTTAACGTTCCACTTGCTTTGAGCGTGTGTACCATTCCAACGGAAATGGACCCTGACACGTGTTATTATGGTGGCGTTGAAGCCACTAATTTAATCGACCTTTACGACGGCGATACGTTAGCCGTTGCGATTGATAAACCGATAAACATTATCTTTGATGGTGGAGCGGTGAGTAACTTATTCCTTTGGTTTGCCGTACCTTCCACTTATTCGTTCTCGCATTGGTATCGAAGCGCATTCGATCAAGGTTCATTCGTGGATTTATTTGAGGTGTACGATACTCAGGACGGATACGATATTTACGTAACAAGTTGGCAAACGGAAGCGACCGTACAAATGACAATACAATGATTAGATTAAGCGATAATTTAGAAATCAACAAACCCGCACCAGTTGATGATCGATTAGGTGTATTTGTTTCCACGGCCTCGGCTTTGAGTTCCATTGCAGAGGACCGACGTTATGTAGGGTTAACCGTTATTGTGGACGATGGGACCGGAGCGGAAGAGTATTGGTTCAAAGACGGTGTGGCCGATGGTGATTTGGAAGTAAAATCTACGGGTGGAACGCAAGTCAATTCAGATTGGAATGCCGTAAGCGGTGTTGCTGAAATCCTAAATAAACCAACCATCCCAAATGCTCAGGTTAATTCAGATTGGAACGCTGTAAATGGTGTTGCTGAAATTTTGAACAAACCAACCATTCCTACATCACTTCCACCAAATGGGAATGCCGGTGGGGATTTGCAAGGCACATATCCTAACCCAACAGTTCACAGGGTTCATGGGGTAGATTTTCAAAGTGGTACACCGCAAGCGGGTGATGTTTGGATTTATGGTGGCAATCCTGCAAAGTGGCAACATCAATCATTAACAAGTAGTGATTTACCAAGTTCTATTGATGCTACAAAGATTGCAAACGGAAACGTAAGCAATGCAGAATTTCAGTACCTTGACGGGGTAACCTCGGCAATTCAAACGCAATTAGATGCAAAAGCACCAATTGCTTCACCTACTTTTACGGGTACTGTTTCGGGTATTACCAAATCAATGGTTGGACTTGGAAACGTTGATAATACGAGCGATGCAAATAAGCCAGTATCAACTGCCACACAAACTGCTTTAAATGCCAAGGAAGACACAATAACAGCAGGAACAACCTCACAATACTATCGAGGCGATAAAACGTTTCAAACGCTCGATAAAACGGCCGTAGGACTTGGAAACGTAGATAATACAAGCGATGCAAATAAGCCAATAAGCACGGCTACACAAACGGCTTTAAACCGAATTACAAGCCTTTTCCAAGACGTTAGTCAATTAAGCACTACATCAACTACTGCGGTAACTTTAACGACGTTTACGGTTGCTTCTGCAAACATTCCAGTCGGTGGTGTAATTCGTATTTCGGGAGTAATTGAGCGAACCGCAGGAACGGGAAATACAGCAGTTGGAATTAACGTTAATTCAGGCGGTGCGAGGTATTTGCAATCCTCAGGAACTAACTCACAATTTGAAATTCTTGTTTGCAAAACAACATCTACAAACGTTCGCTATGGATTGGGCGCATCGAATACAACGGGAAACTCATTTTCAGGGCACAATTCAACAACCATTTCAGTTGCACAAGATGGAAGCGGTAATTTTGCTATTGCATTTCTTGGTTTAGTTGGAACGGCAGGGGCGACGTTAACTGTTCAATTTGTTAAAGGGAATCTGTTATGAAGTATTTAGTTATTTATGATAACACCAATCATTTCTTTGATGACTTTGAAACCGCAAAAGCGGAGTTCGAAGCGCATGGAGGTTTGTTTTTAGAAGAAAAAGCACCAAACGTATATGAAGCAGTTACTACATGATTTAGGTATTAACCTCGGCTTGTCATTTGCAGGCTTTGCGGGTTCGCTCGTTATGATCGGAAAGAAAGAATTTTCGTGGAAGAAGGCGATGGTGAGTATTCCAAGCGGTGTATTTTCTGCAAACTACCTCACTCCTATTGTGGTGGAAGGTTTGAGGATGCAGGGCGGTTCAGCAGAGTACGGTATTGCCTTTATCATGGGTTACCTTGGATTAAAAGGTACAGAAATTTTTGCAACTAAATTTATCACTAATGAAAAATCTAAAAAACCTACTGCCTAAAAAGGCAAACGAAATGTCGATTTATGAAAGAGCGATGGCTGAAACACCACCATTTTTTAAGAAACTGCGCACTATTGGTATTGTGGTTGGTTTGGTCGGGGGTGCTTTGGCTACTGCACCAGTTTCGCTCCCAGCGTCTATTGTAGCTTTGAGCGGTTATTTGATCACAGCCGGAACAATTATTACCACGGTTTCGCAAATTACTGTTGACGAAGGAAAATAAAGTCGTATATTTGTAGAAGATAGCACGGTTTTCGTTGTTTTCGTAGTTTAATTTTTTGGTTAAACCCCTGAGAAATCGGGGGTTTTTTTATGCCTTCAAAAAATAATTTCATTTTTTTTCTGAAAAAGTTTGCACAATTAAATTTTATTGCTTTACTTTGTAGAACCAAAGAGAAACAAACCAAAAAAACAAAGCAATGACAACAGTAATTATCAAAAACCGAGTGAACCATACCGAGCAAATCGAGCGGTTTACTTATTACATCGATGCGCTAACCTTCTTTTTTCATTGGTGCGCAAAACACGATTACGACTTTCAAACTAACTGGACGGGTTACACGACAACAGGTTTGAACGATTACCAAGTAAAACTAATTAAACCAAATCTTTAATATGAAAACAATCAACGACGAGATGTTTCCAGTTGACGCATTGCGCTTTTGGAAAGTAAAACCAAGCTATGACAAAACCTGCGTAGGTTGGGAAATCTTTATTGGCCACGCACACTCCGATAATATGTGCGACCCTTTAAGCCATTACATTTTTCAAGATGTTACTGAAATGTTCAAACACCTTCGAGGGTACATCGATCACGAAGATCGCCACGTTGGGGAACTGCTTAACGAGGTAATCCGATGGGATATGAAGAACCCTGAACTATGCGTTACCGATGCAAGTTTCAGCGAGCAAATTGGAATCGGTGTTGCGATTTCCTTTAAGCTTAATTTCAACACGGTAGAAAATTATTCAATCATATTTAGCTATTTCAAATAATGCGAGAAATTAAACAAATGAAACGGGGGCGAAAACCTGCTCGCCCCTTGGTTTCCACGGCCTTAGCGCAACGATGGGAAACAATCAGAAACGTACGGAAAATATCCGTTCATCAATTACCAGTATCACCACCGACGTATCGAAAGGTAATTAACACGGGGTACTGCGATCAACAAACCTTGATTAAACTAACTAAATTTTTCTTGTAATATGCTTACCACAAAACAAATAATTCAGAAATACGGGAAACCCGATGACGATGGTTCCGATTACTTGGTAACAATCAATCTACCCTACCCTATGCGGTTGGCCTGGGATACCAAAACATCAATCAATAAGATGCGATGCCACCGGTTAATTGCAACAAATTTTCAAAACGTTTTCAAAGATTTGCTCACCCATTACGGGCTTGCAGAACTTCAACGTCTTGGTATTGATTTATTCGGTGGTTGCTTTGCTTTCAGAAAAATGCGAGGCGGTAATGATTACTCCCGTCACTCATGGGGTATTGCTATTGACCTTGACCCTGTTCGCAATGGATTAAAAACTTCATGGGCACGGGCGCAATTTTCAAAGGATGAGTACAAACCAATGGTTGATATTTTTTACAAGCATGGGTTTATCAACCTTGGCAAGGAAAAGAACTACGACGCTATGCACTTTGAAATTAAATCTTAAAAAGTTTGCACAATTAATTTTCATTTGTATATTTGTGAACCAAAACAAAATTATGGAAACAATCAAAAACTTGGCGAAAGCTTTGGTTAAAGCAACCGCCCAAATCGAAGGTGCTTCAAAGGACAGTACCAACCCACATTTCCGAAACAAGTACGCAGACCTTGCGAGTGTTACGGATGCGATCAAGAAACCGCTTAACGAGAACGGTTTGACGTACTCACAAATCATTCACCGCTTGGATGGTGGAGTGGGTGTAGAAACGCTTATCATTCACGAATCGGGTGAAACCATGAGCAACGGCATTACCTTCGTTCCTGCGCCTAAAAACGATCCACACGGCTACGGTAGTGCGCTGACCTATGCTCGCCGTTACTCCCTTTCTGCTTGCTTCGGTGTTATTCAAGAAGACGACGATGCAAATGGTGCTACCAACCTACGTACAACGGGCGATATTAACAAGGTTCAAAGCAAAAAGGAAGCCGCTCCAAAGTTCGCAAAGGCTAACGAACTGCAACCATTCACGGCTGAAAAGTACGCAAAGCTTTTGGAACTTCACGAAACCGACCCTGACTTATGCAAGAAGTTGGAATCGCATTACCGCATTACGTCTGAAATCAAGGCACAATTCAAGAAAGATACCGGAAAGGATTGGAAATGACACACGACCAAAAATTAGAACTATTGAAGCACCTTTACCCGACTACGGGTAACCGTGAAATCGCAAAGCTTATCAATATACACTACACTACCGTACGTTACTATGGTGAAAAGTTCGGCCTTAAAAAGAATGAGGAACTACTCGCAGAGCAGAAAAAGGAAAGCCTTGGTAAGTCGTTGGAAGTAAGACGTGCGAGTGATTTACGGCATAAGCTTTTATCAGAAAAAACACTAAATTATTGGGAGCGTGTGAAGGAGTTTAAGCAAGATCAGCTACAAACACACGGACGTAAGCACCCATTCTATCAATCAATCAAAAATAGCTTTTTCAATCATGGATAATATCATTACCCAATCAAATAACTTACTTTCGTCTGTAACTGGACGGGAGCAAGTTGAACTGATGCACCAAGAGTTCCGGATTCAAATTGAAGATGGTAATATCAACCCGTTGGAGTTTGCAATCAAAGCACGGATGATTATTAAGGCATTAGAACAGACTTTGAGCGATACCCAATACCTTGCAATAGGCGAACAAGAAAAGCACGGGAAAACGGCTGAAATGTTTGGAGCGGTGGCCACGACTTCCGAAATGGGAGTTAAGTACGACTACGAAGGATGTAACGATATTGAATGGATTATTTTGAAGGAGAATGTTGAACGTGCAACCGAAATGCTGAAAGCACGTGAGAAGTGGTTGCGATCACTGACCAAGCCTGAAAACATTGTGGACGGTAACGGTGAAATTGTAACCATTACCCCACCAATCAAAAGAAGTACAACAACCTTAAAAGTAACAATGAAATGAAACCAAATCCTCAACAACTAATCGACTTCATTCAAGGCATTAAATTAAAAGCTATGGAAGTACACTTAAACGCTGAATACACCGCAAAGAAACTTGACCTTTCAAGGGTTAGCCGTTTCGATATTTTGAACCAACGAATGCAACGGTTGTACCGATTGCGTTCCCAGTGCATCGAGCATAAAGACTTTTACAAGGCACTCCAAGCCATGCACCTGATTAACCGAGTTGGTTTTGAACTTTCCAAAACTTACAACTATACTGCACTATGAATTACCCCGATCCAACCAAAGAACAGTTAGCCATTACCCGTGCCGTGGTACTTATGCAAGCCTTAGCGGAAACCTTGGATGACTTGAAACGAACCAATGCCTACCGTCAATCTTTGAAGAACCGATTGAACTTATTAGAACATGACTTGTCTATTTACCTCAACACGCTTTCCGTAGCGTTTTGGGGTGAGGATGAGGAACTTATGATGCAAATAAGCCGAGGTATTGATGCGGTTACGGGTGCGCTTGCAACGTGGCATCCGGCACAAATGGCCGTTCTGGAAGACGTATTAAATCAAATTGAAACCCAATTCAATGAAGCAACGCAGATTGACGGAGGAACAGAAGAAGTACATCCTGAATAATTACCCATTTCAATACTCCAAAGATATTGCAGATCACCTCGGATTTAATGTTTCAACTGTTTACAATTTTGCTCACCGAACGGACTTAAACAAAGATGCAAAATTTAGAAGTGAAGAATTAAAAAAGCAAGGGGATAGATTAAGAGAAATTGGAAAGGTTGGAAGGTTTGCCAAAGGACGAAAGCCACACAATTACGGTAAAAAGATGGATGCAGAAACTTACGAAAAAGTTAAAGCAACCATGTTTACAAAAGGATCGAAGCCACATAACTGGAAGCCTGATGGATCGGAGCGAGTTGATGTAGAAGGTTATACAATGATCAAAGTAAATGGCAAGTATATTCAAAAACACGTGTACCTTTGGAATCAAAAGCATGGGGAAGTACCGAGAGGATATGCGGTAATTTTCAAAGATAGAAACAACAAGAACCTAACTATTGAAAACCTTGAATTGGTTAGTCGCAAAGATTTGATGTTACGCAATACCATTCAACGATACGACCCCGAGTTACAATTTACAATGAAAGTTTTATCAAAATTAAAAAAACAAATAAATGCCAAAAAATAAAATCGAAGATTTGAGAAATCATTTATTCTCAACACTGGAAGCTTTGTTAGATGAGGACAAACCGCTTGAATTAGATCGTGCCAAAGCTATTGCAGACGTGGCCCAGGTCATTGTAAATTCTGCAAAGGTAGAGGTTGACTATGTTAAGGCTACCGAAAGGAGCAGAGGAACGAGTGGTTTCTTTCCGGATAGCCCAAATGGAAGTTTATACTTAAATGAATAGAATATGAAATATCAGAAACCACAGAACAAACAGGACGTTGAAGCCTTAAAATGGAAAATGAGTTACTTAGAGAACCAACTAACGGGTGAGTTATGCGATGAAGAAATGATGCTACGTCAAGAGATCAGCGAAATTAAGCAACTCCTTCGATCGGTTGAATACCCTGAACGTCCGACCGATTCAAGTTTTGAATGTTTTGGTTGTGGATCATAACGTTTTGCAGCTTGGCGAAGTATCCACCTGCACAAATTTAATTATTAACCGAGAAGTATATGTGGCTATTTTGCCAAACTGCTGTTAGGTGCAGTGCTTCTCACAATTTGAAACAAAATGAACAAAATATTTATATGTGTATTATTGCAAATTGTTCTTTTTATCCCATTCTATTTGGTTTGGAGGAATGATTGCAAAACAATAGGTAAAGACAACTTAGCAGTCAGTTTACAAGAACGATTTTTGTACTGGCTTATATTTTGTCCAATTTGGTTGGCAGGTGTCTTGGATTAGCATTGCACCTAACGGTTTGCGGCTTGGCGCAGTGCCGCATACACTAAAATCAATTATTAACCACTGCACTCTCAGCGGCATTGCGCTAAACCGCTGTTGGGCGCAGTTAATCTTCAAACAAAATGGATAAAAAGGAACAAGAATTACAAGATATTGCAGAACAATTAATGCAAAGTGAAAATTTAGCGGCAAGCGTAGAGATACTTCGTCAATTTGCTGAAAAGTGTTGGCAGGAAGGTGCTTGTGAAGCGCAGAATGATGCCGCTAAATATATCAATGAACACACGGTAAACTATCGTGATATTCCGAATGTTCTATTTACGGGTCGCTTTTAATTGCGCCCAACTCATTTATTGGCGCACATTTATTTCGCTTATTTAAAAAATAGTGTTATATTTGAAGCAGAAACAAAAGCAAATTAGCGGATTTGCCTTTCAATAAAACCTAAGAACCCTGCCTTGAACGTGTACCGCTATACCGTTCTTGGTGGGGTTTATTATTTATGAACCTAATCGATTACAATTTTCGCCTGAATTCGATCATTAAGGAAGGGATGTTAACGACAAACGAAATCGCTTTGATGTTTGTTATTATCAACCTACAAAACACGCTTAAATCGGATTTATTCGGTTTGCCTACCCGAACAACCTCGGCACATTTGAACCTATCCCATCCGACCTATTACCGTACTTTGGAAGGCTTACAAAACAAGGGATTGATAGCAATTTTAGAGCAAGGAAAGAAGAACCAAGCACCCATTATTCGAATCACATTCGATAAAAAAATTTTAGCGAATCCGTTTAGCATTTCACAATTCGAAACGAATACGATAAAAGAAAATGAACAAATGCTATCAAAAAATTTTATCGAATCCGTGCACATAAATAAGAAAGAAGAAAGAATCAAAAATAAAGAATCTAATAATAGTAGTAGTAGTAGATTTATTAAAGAGCCCTTTCAAAATTTGAAACCAAGTGACTGCAAAGGGTACATTAACGAGCAATTAGAACACCACATATTCAACCTCAAACAAGCAACCAATTACACGGTAGAACAAATACGCTCGGCAGTCGATACCTTTGTGAACTATCAAGAACTTGAAAGCAAAATGTACCACTTCAAAAGCGATTCATTCAAACACTTTGCACACTGGATAAAACGCATTGACCTGAACAAGATCAACAAACCAAAAGAGCAAAAGCTAAACGCCAACCAAATGACCGACGACGAAATCGCAAAATGGGTGGTAGAAAAACGATACGGAAAACAACCTTAAAAAAAACGATATGAAAATCAAAGAAATGAACCAAGCAACCCGAACCGAGTACCTGACAAAGCAACTGCTTAAACTGTATTCATACTTCGGTAACAACGTAGCAATGGATGAAGGAATTATGCGACAGGTTGAAACACTTGAAGAAGACCTGGAAACCTACACCAACTTAACCACCGAACAATTCGAGCAAGCGTTAAGGAACGGACGTAAGGAAAGCACCGACGCTTTCAAGCCTTCCATTCGTTTAATCGTGCAATGGGTGGGTAACTACATCGTGCGCTTCAATAAGTCCGAACAAAAGATCACGCATTCAGGAGCGGAGTTCTCACGTAACTATCCAATCGAGCAACGCAAAGCGTGGATAATTTCAAGCTACCGACAATATCATGAAGAGGGAAAGGACATGACCAAGTTCTTTGACTTCGGTGCGCCTACCTACGAAGCAATTTACAAGTACTGCGGTTACAACCTTTCACACGATCAACGTGAGTGGTGTTTCGAAATGAGCAAACGACTTTCACTTTCGCAAATGTTCAATGCGTTTCTAACCCGTGACGAAAGCGACGAGTTCAGAAGCAATCCAACCGCCTGTGCTTATGCTTGCAAACTGTTCTTTGATCAGTTCCCAACGGAAGAGGATTTACGCAACCAGTTAGGTTACTTCGATAAGGTAAGCCATGATCACTTTGTAGCGAGTTATGAAAAGACACCGCAGTTAGTTGCGTACATGAGAAAGAAGCAAGAAAATATTTATGGACTTTCTTAAAAATAAGTTGCACAATTCGATTTCATTACTATCTTTGTAATACCAAAAAACAAACTTATGAACTTAACAGATTGGCTTACGCTCGAAACCGAAGACGGGGATATTGAATTTAAAGTCCTTGTTGATACCGAAGATCCACACGATTGGGAGATTCTCGAAGTAAGACGCAACGGTGAACCCTACGAACAAAACGAAGACGAACATTCCGACATGGTAGAAATGGCCGAAGAATGGGCAAGGGATGCGGAGCAGAATTATTTCGACGATATGCGTGAAATGTTCAACGATGATTAAACGCCCAAAATACAACAATAAAAAAACTAAGGTGAACGGCATCACCTTCGATAGTAAGAAGGAAGCCGATAGATACGTTTTTCTGACGCATAGAGCGACGAACGGAGAGGTGTTGGATATACACCTTCAAGTGCCTTTTGTTTTCGCCTTAGAGGGCAAAAAAATGTTCACGTACAAAGCCGACTTCGTTTACTACGACAAAACGTTAAGCAAGACGATAATCGAGGACGTGAAGGGAATGCGCACACCTTTGTACAAACTGAAAAAGAAACTGATCGAAAACCAACACCAAATCACTATCACGGAAACATGAAGCCAAAAGAGAAAGCATATAAATTGGTTGATCAATATTACTCGGTATTTGCGAAAAGATTGCAACTATCTGAAAGCTTTACATCTTCACACCGATATAAATTTTGCAAGCCATTGGCAAAAGAATGCGCATTTGTAGCAGTGGATGATATATTTGAGTTCATGAAAATGGATGATGAGTATACTGAAACAGTATCTAATGCAAACTCTAAATGGGTTGATTATTGGTTGGAAGTTAAACAAGAAATTGAAAAGCTATGAAACACCCATTCAACAAATCAAAATTCAATACCTATGGATTTGAAATAGGGCAAGAGCTGGAATGGTTCGAGTGGATTTACAATTACGAGCGTTCACTTCGGTGCGCCTGTAATACCTATCGAGAACATCGTTACGAAGGCGATTACTTCATGCAACAGTATCTTAACATGAAAGTTGAAATGCGTTGTTTACGTCAATATCTACATCAAACACTTTGCAACGCTACCTACCGACCATGGCACAAAGTATTTCTAAAATCCACAAAAATAGACGCTCACTTTAAAAGCTTGTTTAAAAAGAATTTGTTAAAAAGCTATGAGGAAAGCCATAAGAAAGACGCAAAGTATTATCTTTCAATCGTTAAAGCATAATCATGGAAACAACCAAGTACGGGCGCAACATCGTTTCAATCCGATGCACAGACGGAGATCAGTTCCTTCTGCTTTCCGATTTGCACTTCGATCATCCTAAATGCCGTCGTGACCTTCTGCAAGAACACATCGAGAAAGCAATTAACCTGGGTGCGAAAATTCTAATCAATGGCGACTTCTTTTGTATCATGCAGGGCAAGTACGACAAACGAGCGAGTAAGGACGATATTCGGCCGGAACATCAAGGCGGGAATTACTTTGACTTGGTTGTGAACGAAGCGGTTGAATGGTGGGCGAAATACGCTCACCATTTGCTTTTTGTAGGGTACGGTAACCACGAAACGGCAGTAAGCAAACGTCACGAAATAGACCTAACCGAGCGGTTTGTTTCGTTACTCAATTACAAGACCGGTGCAAAGGTCCTCAATGGTGGGTATGCAGGTTGGATCGTGTTTAACGTAGGCCGTGCAACATCAAAGACTTCACTCAATTTCAAACTGAAATACCACCATGGTCACGGTGGCGGTGGTGTGGTAACCAAGGGAGTTATTCAACACCAACGCATGGGCGCACAGGTTGACGGTGCAGACGTTCTTTGGATGGGGCACGTTCACGAACTTTACCACCACATCAACATCAAAGAAACGATCGGGGATAAAGCACCGTACGAAGTGAAGCAACGCATTCAGCACGACATCCGTACATCGACTTACAAGGACGAGTTCACCGATGGGGCTTTCGGTTGGCACGTTGAACGGGGTGCGTATGGTAAACCAATCGGCGGTTATTTAATGCGATTGAATTACATTCGTGAAGTGAAGGATAAAGAACGTAATTACATTGCACCTGATTTTCAAGCAATTTATTCAAACATTTAAAAATATGGAAAACGAAAAGTATGTAGGCAAAGGTTGGGCGAACCAGTACGGGGTGAAGGTTCAACTGAAAAAACAAGATTTGCTCGATTTACCCACCAACCAATACGGGGATATTGAGGTTTTTGTAGGGCAACGCAAAGAGGTTGACCAAAAGAGCAAAGCTACCCATTGGGTAAAATGGAAGGCGAAAGATGCACCGATGCAACAAGCGTCAAATATCGAAATTCACCCAGCACTAACAAAGGCGGGGTTCGTTCCCGAAGACGACGGGTTACCTTTCTAAAAATTCCCATTCAATAAGTATGCACCCACTGATCGCAGACGTACTCCAACACCAATCCTATCGTAAGTCATGTTACGACATTGTGAGGGGTACGCACTTCGACGGTGAAGACTTATACCAAGAAATGTTACTTGCATTACTTGAAAAAGAGGATGCAAAGCTTTGGGAAGTTTGGCATTCGGGCGGTCATCGGTGGTATGTGCTATCGTTAATCTATCGTTTGTTTTTGGGTAAGGGTTCTTTGTGGGATCAGAAGTATCGTGATCGGTTGTTACGTGTTGACGTGGATTGGACCCGTGTTGAAGTGATTGCTGAAATATACGACCATGAAAGCGAGCTTCAAACATCCAAGCAAATGGAAGCGATTGAAGAAGCGATTGCTGAACTACATTGGTACGAGCGCAATTTGTTTATGGTTTATGTAGAAGCCAAAAATATGCGACGTATTAGCACCTCGACCACGATACCATACAACAGTATTAGATTGACCATTAACACGGTTAAAGACAAATTAAAAAAAAAATTAAAATGATTTACTTACAAATTTTATTCATTGCGTTTTTCTCTGCGTGTGCAGGGGTAACGATTACCAAGCTTACGGGCATTGGCGATAAGATCGGATTTAAGCCGTTCAACTGTTTTGTATGCCTTTCGTTTTGGACTGCATCGATTTCTTTTTTTTCAACGGTTGATTTTTCATTGATACCTTATTACCAAAACAATGTCATACTATTTGTAAACCTTTTCGTGTATTCGATTGGGTGCGGTTTCATGGCTTGTATTATTGCGTACTTTTTAATAGATAGGATTTACCGATGAACCCTGAACACTACGATAGAAAGGTGCAACCGATTGACCTAATCGATGCCTTTGAGTTGAACTTCAACCTCGGCAATGTGATTAAGTACACCGCCAGGGCAAACTACAAACACGACAATCCAAAAGAGGATTTGATAAAAGCAATGTATTATTTAAGACGTGAAATGAAAAAATATGAAAATAGCTAACAGAATGACCGACGAACAGTTGAAGCGGTTAGAACCATTGTACCCTAAATGGGTTCAGTTCCAAAACGAAAAGACATTAAGACTTTCACCTGAACAAGTAGCGTTAATGGGTGGGGTATGGAGCGAAGTAATGGGTAAGCGTTGGACGGGTGGATGCCAAGCGTGTACCGTTAACGCATTCTCCACGATCATGAACCATTACGATGCTGAACTTGACAGTAGGCATAAAGCAATCCATGAGCAACTTATTCAAGAAACGTTCACGGAAAGTGAACCAACCGAAATTGTGAACACTAAACAAACAACCGATGCCACTACCAAAAAGAAACCAAGACGAATCAAAAAATGAATTCATGGATCGTTGCATGATTAACACAGTCATGAAAACGGAATATGAAGACCCAATACAACGTTTAGCGGTGTGCAATGCTTTGAGCCGTAAGGAAAGCTACGCAAAGTTTGAAAGCCATTCCGATTATCCCGAAGCGGTGAAGAACAATGCCAAGCGAGGTATTGAACTGAACGAAAAGAACGGTAATCAGTGCGCTACCCAGGTCGGTAAGGTTCGAGCGCAACAGCTTGCAAATGGTGAGCCGTTAAGCGTTTCCACTATAAAACGAATGTACTCCTATTTGAGCCGTGCAAAGACGTATTATGAAACTGGAAAGCCTACCGACTGTGGATATATTTCCTATCTTTTGTGGGGTGGTTTAGCTGGACTTCGTTGGAGTGAAGCAAAGCTTAAAGAATTGGACGTATGAAAGTAGGTTTTGATTTCGACGATACCCTAACGACTGAAAAGGGAATGCGAGTAGCGAGGTTTAGGAATAACCCAAACAACGAATTGTATATCGTTTCAGCACGGCACGAAGTAGGCAGTGATATGTTAGAAAAAGCGAAGGAGTTGGGAATCAGTCCGAGCAATGTGTTTGCAACTGGAAGCAACAAAGCAAAAGTTGAAAAGGTTTTATCGCTTGGTTTAAATATGTTTTATGATAATAACAAAGACGTAATCGAAGCATTGAAAGGTAAAGATGTTAAAGCGTTTCAGATATGACCACGACAAAAGAAAACGACGTAATCGATCAGGCAATTAGTGCGGTGGAGCTTTACTCTTCCATTGCCAATTTGTTGATGGATATAGCCGAAACTGCTGATCATGTGAACGTGGGCGGTGCTACCGATTACGAGTTGAAGCTTATGTGTATGCAGAAGTTGAAAGAAATCGTTAACAAAATTGAAATCTGATGCCAAGCGGTGAACATTTGAAGGGCAAAAGCCCGCACGGATTTGGAAGCCATCCCGAAAACATCAATCGGAATGGACGTCCGAAGGCTTTGCGTAACGTAATCAAGGACCTATTCATTGAAGAATTTAACGTTCAGCTATCGAGTAGTCAAGCCAACGAAATGATTATGGCAATGCTTTGCATGACAGAGCGACAAATCAGTGAATTAGGCGAAAGAGACGATGTGCCCTTTTGGTTGAAAATGATTAGCAAAAAGATGGAGCGTGATTTGAGTCGGGGTTCTATTCACTTGATGGAAGTTCTTTTTGATCGTGTTTATGGTAAGCCGAAAGAAACGATTGATAGTACAATATCGATGCCGAAAGCAGAAATACACGTAGCCACCATTTCAAGTCCTATCGACCTATCAAATAGTGAGGATGCAATTATTCTTGATTGATGTTTCAAACGTCTGTCATATTCGATCGCAATTACAATTCAACTGCCGAGGTTATCGTTAACCAAGGCGGTACAAGCTCGGGGAAAACTTACTCGATATTACAAGTGCTATGCTTAAAAGCGATTGGAGAAAATGACCAAGTGATTAGCGTTGTAGGTCAGGACGTGCCTAACCTTAAAAGTGGTGCGCTTAGGGATATGCAAACCATTGTAGCAAGTTCGCCCGATATTCAATCATGGATTAAAGGGTACAATGCGAGCGATCGTATCTACACGTTTCATAACGGTTCAATTATAGAATTCAAAAGCTACCAAGATTCCCAGGATGCAAAGAGCGGAAAACGTGACTATTTCTTTTTGAATGAAGCGAACGGGGTTAGTTATGAAATATACTCCGAACTTGCGATGCGAACTAAGAAGCAAGTTTACATTGACTACAACCCTAACGCTCGGTTTTGGGTTCATGATAAATTGATAGGAAAGGAAGGTGTTGAGTTGATTATTTCAGACCACCGCCACAATCCTTTTTTACCCGATATTATTCGTAAGAAGATCGAAGCGATTAGGAGCGAGGATGAAGAACTTTGGAAGGTGTACGCCCGTGGCATGACCGGAAAGATTGAAGGGTTAATCTACCGGAACTGGGGAACGATTGGAACGATACCAAGCGATGCGCATTTGATTGGTTACGGTATGGACTTCGGATTTACCAACGACCCGACCGCAGTTGTTGGAGTATACCGTTACAATGGTGAGTTAATCATTGACGAGGTAATGTATCACAAAGGGTACACAAACCAAGATATTAGTTTATTCTTTAACCAATCGGGGATAGATAGAAGCGTTACCATTGTGGCGGATTCAGCAGAACCGAAAAGCATCGAGGAAATCAGGCGCATGGGTTGGCGCATTGAAGGCGCAAACAAGGGGAAAGATAGTATCTTGAATGGGATTGATATTTTGAAACGATTTAGGCTTAACGTAACTAACCGATCAACCAACTTACTCAAAGAATTGAACGCTTACAAGTGGAAGGAAAAGGACGGGAACGCTACCAACGTTCCCATCGACTCGTTTAACCACGGGATGGATGCGTTGAGGTATTTGGCACTTAATAAATTAGCAGAAAAAAATAGAGGTAAATATGCAATACAATAACATTTGGAAAAAATTAACGGTTGGTCAGTACCAACTTTTGGCCGATCTTGACCACTTGGAAGGGTGGGAGTATATGCGCTCGGTAGTTGCAATCGTTGAGGGTAACGGATTCGATGAGGTGGATAACTATCCTTTGATTGACTTACGCAAACGATATGAAGCCATTGCCAAGCAGTTAGAGAAAGAGCCGTTCAAACCGTTCAAATCATTCGTAAAGATTGACGGAAATCGTTACTATGTAACCCGATTCTTTGATGAAATCAACACTGCTCAATTCGTGGAAATTAGTGAGTGGAATAAGACGAAAGAGGACGGTGTAAAGAACTTGCATTTGTGCGTTGCATCGTTACTACGTGAAACGAAGTTCGGTTGGTTTCCTAAAAAGTACAACGGTAAGGACCATTCAAAGCGTGCGACGTTGGTTAAGGAAAAGATGTTAGCCGTTGAAGCATTGGGATTGTCCGCTTTTTTTTTGGGCAGTTGGGTGAGGTTGCTCGAAGATTTACCAACCTATTTGGACAAGGAAATGCAGAACTTGAAAGCGGAGATGGACGGCCTGATATTGGAACAGGATTCACCGAGCGTTACGGATGGATCGTTGTAATTGATAGATTAGCCGGGAGCGATGTGTTGAAATGGAATGAAGTATTTGAACTTCCTGCGATTGAGTTCTTGAACTATGCAAGTTACCAAGTTGAGAAAAGCAAGCATGAAGCCTTTGAAATAAAGCGTCGAGCGAATGGGTAACTTTTTTGATTTACCCATTTAATAAGTATGGCAAACAAATTTATAGATATTGAAGCAGTCGGGTTGAAACCGACCGAAGTAGATATGAATTTTGAGGGTGCATCCAAGGTATTAACCGATTGGTGCAACGAAGCTATTAAAGGATTCCAAGCGAACATCGACAAAAATGGGATGAGGTCAACGGGTAATTTGCGCCAAAGCATTTTACCGTTACCCGTTAAACGTTTTGGTCAAGGCTACCAAGTAGAAATTGAAGCGGATTTTTATTGGAAGTTTCAGGAGTATGGAGTACGTGGTGCAAGGGGTGGTCAAGGTGCTCCTAATTCACCTTTCCAGTATCGTGATAAAATGCCACCATTGGAAGCCTTCAAAAAGTGGGTAACCTTCAAGGCTATGAATTCGGGTGGAAACGAAAAAACGTTGGAGCAAATCGCTGACAAATATAGACGCTTGGTGTATATGTACGGAATCAAGGCAAAACCATTCGTGCAACCTTATTTAACTGATGAAAAATTAACTGAACTTGCGGAGAACATGGCCGATTACATGGCAGGCCAAGCCGTTGCAGTTCTATTACCTAAATGATATGGCAATAACGATAGAATCAAATCCGCAAACATTTACGACGATGGGCAATCCCATTACGTTTGTTTTGTCGAGTACCAACGTGGCGCAACCTAACTTCAAATTTGTGGCCGATGTTTCCTTTAATGGAAACTTAGTGGCGAGGT
>Ga0214917_10002999_pt1 | contig 20028 bp, 25 predicted proteins | sample LL_1208_BB_MetaG_FD_177983 | JGI IMG/M metagenome (GOLD analysis project Ga0214917, IMG submission 177983) | Freshwater microbial communities from Lake Lanier, Atlanta, Georgia, United States - LL_1208_BB | ecosystem: Environmental > Aquatic > Freshwater > Lake | place: USA: Georgia | collected...
GCAGGAAAAGCGTGAAAGACTTAAAAGATGGCAACGTCAAGTAACAGAACAGGACAGACAAAGAAAGTTAGTCTACAGCCTTATGACACTGGTGCTTATCGGATACCTCTGGATTCTTCTTCTGTCGTTTCATCGGTACAAGGAAGTGATGTGATGGGAGTATTAGGATGGATCACTGCCGTTGTCTTAGTAGCTTTTATGTTACCTTTATTAGCTTGGATGTATCTTGATGTTCTTTCACAGAAACAAGAAGTGAAGCAACAAACTGAACAGATAGAAAGACTTAGAAGAAAGATTGAAAGGAAGGAAAATGATAAAAAGCCTATTAGTATTAATGACAATCTTGTGTTTGACAGGGTGCGAAGACCGTTACCGTTACCCCTGCCAAGACCCAAAGAATTGGAATAGTGAAGACTGTAAGCCACCAATTTGTACAGCAGCAGGGACTTGTCCTGAGATGCTTGTTAAACCAGAGGAGAAGAAGTAATGCCAACAATTGGATACAAACCAAATAATCGCCTTAACGCTGACGAGATTGAAGTCAGGGTATGGGCATTCGTTATCGTGGTCTTGGTGACCATTCTGCTAGCTTCTATGGCTATGTTCTTGTATAGCGTTTCATTCGTTACGCAACCAATGAACGGTAGCATGGCTGCAATTGACAAGGTGTATACACAACAGATTAGTACCATCATGGTATTCATCACTGGTGTGCTTGGTGGTGTTGCTGGTCGCTCTGGTGTCAAAGCAATTGCCAACGCAAGTGCTAAGGCAGAAGCCAACGATAACGATGAGCCACCTGCCCCATGAGCATCCTTAACCCCTACATACTTTTAACCGTCTTGCTGGCTGTTCTAAGCAGTTTTGGAGGGGGTTATTGGAAGGGTGGTCATGATGCTCACATGAAGCAACAAGCTGAGATTGCTGCTTTAAATGAGAAGGCTAGAGAGACAGAGAAACAAATGGCTGTAGTAGCCACAACATATGCAGATACATTAAGAAAGTCTAACAAAGATGCTGAAAAGAAAATCACTACTCTTAGGGCTAACATTGCCACTGGTGATTTGCGCCTGTCAATCCCCACCCAAGGCTCCGTATGTCCCTCCTCAGATGCCGCCCCTGCCGTTGGAGATAACAGCGGAGAAACACGAACCGAACTTGACAGAGAGGTTGCTACATCTCTTATCGCCATCACAGCCGAAGGCGACACAGCCATAAGAAAGCTTAATGCTTGTATTGAAACCTATAACACTTTAAGGAATATGAAATGAATTTAACAGCCAACTTCTCTTTACATGAACTTACTAAGTCTGAGACTGCTTTACGTTTAGGTCTGGATAATACACCAGATGAAGCAGCCATTACTAGTCTTAAACTTCTGTGTGAGAAAGTATTACAACCTGTTAGAGATCATTATAAAAAAGGTGTAAAGTGTAATAGTGCATTTCGCAGTCCTGAAAGTAATGCTGCTGTGGGAGGATCGAAGACCTCAGACCATTGCAAGGGCCAAGCAGCCGATATAGAAATACCCGGTGTTGCTAATGCTGAGCTTGCTCAGTGGATTATGGACAACTTAGAATATACACAACTCATCCTTGAATTCTACACTCCCGGTATTCCTGATAGTGGGTGGGTTCATGTTTCCTATGACCCCAACAATCTTAAGAAACAAGAGTTGACAGCAACTAAACAAAATGGTAAGACAGTGTATTTAAATGGACTTGTTGCTTAAGCGGTGATATAATGTCTCCAAACCACCTAAACATAATTGGTAGGGAATATGAGATTGTTTACTTAGATGAATTAAAAGACGCTGTTGGTGAGTGTGACTGGGATAATTTAAAAATAAAAATAAAGAACGGTCAGCCCCTGCCACTAGAAGTGGATACAGTGTTACATGAAACTGTACACGCAATAGATAATGCCATGCAACTTAATATGAACGAAAGACAAGTGTATTGTTTAACTACAGGATTGATATCAGTGTTAAAAGATAATCAACATTTTTTAGAATATTTGTATAGGGTAGTAAAAAAATGAAAGAAAATTTCACAGCAACACAAAAAGAAGTTGTAGCTAGAAAGATGGGCTATGAAGGCCCTATGCAAATGTTTGATGAGTTCTTAATGTCTAGACCATCAGATGCACAGCGATATGCTTTCATCACTTCTAAGTTTGCTGAGAACATGGCTAAGGGTGGGATGGTTGGATATGCACAAGGTGGTGCTGTAGCTGCTCCTAAAAGTAAAGCCTCTTATATCATTGAACAATATATGAGATCAATAGGACAAGACCCAACTAAAAGACTTAATGCTATTTATAGACTTGTTAAGTCGGGGGACTCTATCTTGTTACAAGAGAATGAGTCTGTCTTAGAGCTTAGAAAGATTAAGCCGGGTGTCGTGTATTGTCATTTATATTCTTTGGATAAACCAATGACACTAGTTAAATCACTTACTAAGTTTATTCAAAAAATAAAACAATCTGATATTAAAGTAATATATGGCCCAACGCCAGACAATAATCAGATTGTTCCGTTGTTAGAAAGTTTAGGTGTTCCTGTAACTAAGTCAGATATTCCTGAATTTTATTGGAAGGCCACAGTATGAGATATAGTAATAGTTTAGCTCTTTTAGGAATACCTTCATTACCAAGTAATGCGTTTAAACACGTAGGTAATAGGCAGATTAAACTGTATGGTGGTAATGATCCCATCAGTAAAGCTCTTGATGATGTTGTAGGCTTAGATGATAGTGGTGGTATTGGCGGCACTGTTAAAGAACTTGGATCACAGGTTGATGATTTTGTAAATGAAGAAATTCCCGGAGGTTGGGTAACTATTGCTGTTGTTACTGGTGGTTATCTCTATGGGACTGAAATGCTTGCTGCTGATGCAGTTGGCACAGGCGCTACATTAACAGAAGCAGAGGCCGCTGCTTTAGCAGCCAAAGAAGCTACTGCGGCTAATGCACTAGCAGCAGGCAATACCACCGCATATGCTGGTCTTGAAACTGCTGCTCTAAATTCTGTACCTGCTGGTGCTTACACTGGTGTAACAGCTAGCAGTATGCCTACACAGCTTGATTACAGCTTTGGATCTGGTGCTTCTGGAGCACCTTCCTTTAAAGCAACACCGTCAGCCGCTACTAGCTTTGAGCTTGCAGCCCCTACAACAGAAGGGCTTGTAAAAGGAGCCACTCCTAATTTAAGTTCTTCTTTTAATCCATTTGCTCCTACTAGTATGGGTGGAGCACAAGGACTCACTGTCCCTTCTGCTACTGGTCAAGGCGTTGTGTCTGCTGCTGGAACATTCGGTACAGCCAATGCAGTCACTCCTAGCGGCACAAACCCCTTTAATTTAGGCAGTAGGGATCAACAGCCACCAACAGAAAAAGAAAAAGAAGGTAAGGATGTAACTTCTGCTGTTTCTCTCCTCATTGATCTTTTAAGTGAGCGTACTAAATCTACTAGAGGTGAAAGAAGTTATGCCGTTGGCGGTGCTGTAGAACCCTCTAATCCATCAGCCACTATGGGTGCTGCGACAACTACAGCAATCACTCCCGGAATGGTGTCTGCAACACCACAAGCACCCGCTACACAACAAGCTGCTCCCTCAACTAATGTCATTTCTACCGAAGTGGTTGCTCCTCCAAAAACAGCAGCAGAAAAAATAACAACAGATGCTGCACAAGCAAAACTTGCTGCTAGCCTTACTGGAGTGAATGCAGAACAAGGCACTGTCTCTCAAGGAGCACAGGCACAAGCTGCCACCGCTATCCCAACTGAGACAGCAGTGGGTAAGGAACAAGCTGCTCAAGGAACAACAACGCTTGTGAAAGCGCCTGAAAAAAGAACCCTACAGGCTGGAGAAATTGTTAGTGGATCTGCTGTAGATCAAACAGCAGTGGAAACTGCTCTAGCTAAGACACAAGCTGCTCAAGGTGTAGTGACAGAAGAGATGACCACACAAGGTCAGCTTAATAAACTGTTAACAAACTTTGATGCAGGAAACCCACCACCTTGGGCTGCTGCTTCTATGCGTGGTGTTACAGCACAGCTTGCCGCTAGAGGACTTGGTGCTAGCAGCATGGCAGGACAGGCCATTGTTCAAGCCACATTAGAAGCTGCTCTTCCTATTGCTGCCACTGATGCCAAAGTGTTTGAAACAATGGGTTTACAGAACCTGTCTAACAGGCAACAAACAGCAATGGTGTTGGGAGAACAAAGAGCTAAATTCTTAGGACAAGAATTTGATCAAAACTTCCAGACTAAAGTATTGAACGCTGCTCGTATTGCTGACATTGCTGATAAAAACTTCACTGCTGATGTAACCATTGCTTTAGAGAACGCACGTTTAACAAGCACAATGGATTTACAAAACCTGTCTAATAGACAAGCATTGGTGTTAGCTAAGACAGCACAAGTTGCTAATTTAGAAACAGCTAATTTAAATAATAGACAGCAAGTGGCTGTAGAGAATGCTAAGGCTTTCTTAACTCTAGATGTTAAGAACTTAGACAACAGACAACAGACAGCTCTGTTTAAAGCTAAAGAAATTGCTGATTCAATTATTACAGACACTGCTGCTGCTAATGCAGCTAAAGCAACCAACGCTGCCAATGCTTTAGAAGCTGATAAAATAAATGCACAACTTGCTCTCTCTGCTTCGCAGTATAATGCAACAGAAAAGAATAAAGTGGCTATGTTTAATAAGTCTGCTGCTGATGAGCTTATTAAGTTTAATGCACAGGAAGCAAATGATAGAGCAGAATTTAATGCAAACCTATCAACTCAAATTAATATAGCAAATGCTAAACTGTTAGCAGATGTTTCTACAGCAAACACTAGAGAAATAAATGCAATGGCTGCTGTCAATGCTAAGAATGCTACAGACTTATCTGCTTCTACATATGCTCAGCTTTCTCAGACATACAGAGATCAGCTTGAGACAGCATGGAAGACTTCTGATAATGCTTTAATGAGAGCTAATGAAATTTCTAAAGTGACTATCACTGCTAATGCAACTAAGTATGCTGGAGATGCAGCAGCAGACGCTGCTTACTATGCAGCTTTAGGTAGCCTGAGTGCTGCTCTGTTAACCTCCAGCGGCGGTAGTAAAATAGCTGATAGTTTGGGAGAAAAAATATCTAAATGGTTAGGACTGTAATGCAACACATTAAATCATACATAAATAAAATAGAAGGCATCATTGCTTCTAATAAACCCTCTACTTCTAAGAAGAAGCCTATGGGCTTTGCTCCTACTAAGGAGAAGCAAACAGAAGAGACTAAAAAAGAAGAAATGAATATGAAGATTGTTGCTGACACAGTGCAGGGTATTAGAGAAGCTAGAAAGGGAATGCTAAATGCAACCAAATAAATCAAGCCCTCTTGATGTAATACAACCAGTACCTCCGGGTATTTCTTGGACTGCTCCTGAGAAGAGCAGGCCTTGGCAACAGCCTCCTCAATTAGTTAATATTGGTGAGGTTGTTCAAAGATATATGGATAGTTTTTCTGATCCAGAAGTAATGTCTAATGCCATTGATGCCATAGAAACTAAAGTGCCTCTGTCTGTGATGGCACAATCAATCATGCTTAATCATGTAAGCGAAGGTGTTCATACAATGGATATGGGCATACTGGTTATGCCTGTCATTATTGAATTGTTAATTACATTTGCTGAGCTTAGTAACGTAGACTACATTGTTTTCCCTGATGAGATAGAGAAACAGAATATTATTCCTGTTGGTATTGCTAAGCTTGCTATGAAGAAAGCTTTAGAGAGCATGGAGAAAACTGTTGAACAAGTACAGGAAACTAAGCCAGCAGGTCTTATGGCACGTAAACAGAAAGAGGTGATGTAATGGCTGGATTCTTTCAAGCATTTGCAACTGGTGCTGCTACCACCATCACTGAGAATATTAAAAAAGAAGAAAAGAATGCTAGAGAACTAGCTGCTGCTCAAGCGTCTATGCTTATTGATAATCACAATAAAGTAAAAGATGCTAGAGATAAGCAAGCTAATAAGATGAAAGAGGATGTTCTCTTTCTTAAGTCTCAGTTTCCTACAGTGTCTAATGATGATTTAGTCACTGCTGCTACAAACCCTGCTGCTATTGCTGCTTTAAAAGCTAGAGCAGCACAGGCTGATTGGGATCCATCTGTAGTTAAGTTTACAGACTTTGCACAGCTTGCTTCTACCAATACTGGTAAATCAGTGGATGATCTTGTTAACAACATGTATGACATGTCTGCTGCTAAGGCTGCTCCTGTTGAAGCTAATAAGAGTATGAATCTTATTCAAAAGATTACAGCAGGTACACAAGATCAAGAACTTAAACGAATTGTTGCTCCTTTAGGTCTTGATCCAGAGCAGTTAAAAGGAGCAATGAACTTCAAACCTAAGATGCCTGAAGGTGAAGTTAAGTTTAACTTAGGTGTTTTATCCACTCCTAGCTATGATGCACAACTTAAACAAGCAAAGCTTGCTGTAGTTAAAGCACAAGAGGCTGGTGATCCTGATGCTCTTGCAAAAGCTTCTGCTAAGGTGGCTGCTTTTGTTGTGGCTGAAACTCTTACCCGTACTGAGTCGTTAAGCAATGAGCAGATACAGTCTAATCTTGTTACAAAGATTCAAGCAGAAAAAGACCCAGAAGTTAAAGCTAAGCTTGAATTAGAATTGAAGAATAGACAGAAACTTTTAGCCACTGATAAGAAAGTTACAGAAGCTGATATTAGAACAGACCTTGCTAATAAGATTATTGAAGCAAGAAAAGCTGGCGACACTAAACAAGTGGCTCTGTTAACTGGTGAATTGAAACAGCGTGAACAGCTTCTTGATAAACAGGAAACTAACGTAGAGAAAATATCAGCAGCCAATTACATTTCAGCAGCCACCAAAGGTGTTGCTTCTGCTATTCAAGACGCTATGCCTCCCGGCTCATTCATCACCATTACTAATCCTGATGGATCAACTTCTGTACAGCCTAAAGACTTGGCTTCTGAGAAACTTTATAGACAAGGCATAAATAACGGAAGAAACGCTGTTATTGCTCAGATGACAGGAGCAGATGGTAAGCCTAAGTCTGAGCTTCATAAGACAGCTTTGATTTCTATTGGTGTTGTGTTTGATCAGAATGGTGTAGCTAGACTTCCAACTGGTGGAGGAACACCGCCTCCTCCTGCACCTCCAGCAGCACCAGTAGCAACACCAGCATCAGCAGCGTCAGCAGCGCCTACTCCTGCCCCTGCTAAGCCACCTGCTGCTCCATCAAAGCTTCCTACAGCAGCACAGTTTGATGCTAAGTGGGCCACTATGAAACCGGGTGAAACAACAACCGGCCCTGATGGTAAGCCCTACACTAAAGGTAAGAAATAAACATGGCATGGACTCCTCCTTCTGATGCTGTAGAAGCCACTGCTGCTCCCTCCACTGGTGGATGGAAGCCTCCTGCTGATGCTGTAACAAGTAGCTGGACACCGCCTGCTGATGCTGTTGTAGCAGAGGCTGCTCCTGCTCCTAAACTTTCTCTTATAGAGACAGCTAAACAAAGTAGCATTCAAGCTGCTGCTAGCAATCTAGAAAGAGAAAAGAAGATTAAGGAGAGTCAATTTTCTTTCAAAGACTTGTCTGAAAATCCAGACAACTTCAAAGCCATCAATGACTATGCTGTAGCTAGATTTGGTAAAGAAGGAGCTATACTTCCTAATGAAACCAAAGATGACTATGTTAAGCGGTGGGCTAGCCACATGCGTATGCTTTCTTTTGGTAACCTTATTTCAGGTACACAAGAGATACAATATTTAAATAATGCTAGTAGAGAAGATTTGTTAAAAGCTAAAAAAGCTTATGACATCTTTGATAACACAGCAAGCTATTTCAGTGAAAAAGGACAGAAGGGATTTACACCTGTTCTTGATGCTTTAGGAAGTGTTATTAGTGATCCAACCACAGCTATTTCTTTAGGTGCTGGTACTGTAGCTAAGAATGTCTTTGTTAAAGAAGCTGCCACAAAAGGAATTAGAGCAGCACTAGCTAGTAGGCTTGGTACTACTGCTGCACTCACTGTTCCCACTGTTGAAGGAACAGGCGCTGCTTTAGGTAACGTACAAGAACAGCGTAGAAAACTTGTAACACAAGACGCTGCTAACAAAAACACAAGAGCCAAGGTTGAACAAGCTAAGCAAGTGGTGGCACAGCTTCCACCAGAACAGCAGCAAGAAGTGGCTGATCAAATTAAGGAAATTGAAGCAAACTTAGTGGCAGAAGAAAAGAAAGTTGCTGAAGGAATCAACCTCACTGAGGCAGGCACTGCTGGAGCTATCGGTGCTATTGGTGGAACACTAGAAACAAGTGGCTTGTTAACAGCCGCTAGGCTTGCTAGAGGTAAGACAAAGGTGGGAGAGTTAGATGCCATATTAGCAGAGCGTCAACAGGCTGCTAGAGGCCGTATAGAGCCTAAGATGGATGTATCTACACCACCGCCTGAAGTAAAGGTGGCTCCTAAAGCAGCAACAGAGACACAGCTTGAAGATGCTTATGACATCTTTGAAGGTAGGAAGCTTCTTAATAAAGAAGGAGATCCTACATCTATTGCTGAGATGCAAATAAGAAATGATGTGAACAAGAAGGCTGCACAGATTGCAAGCAATGTTTGGTCACAAGTTCCTGAGCTTGCTCCTAAAGCTGATCAGAAGATTAGTGATGCTGTTAAGAATGTTTTCATGAACATTGAGAACATTGATGATGTTATTCTTCGTGATGCTCTAGCTAATGCTGGAGTTACACCAGAAGAGTTTGCTCGTATGAATAGAACAACAGCAGGGGACGCTGGTCGTACATTGCAAGCCTATTCTGTTCTTGCTCGTTTACAAAACAAACTTAAGAACATTGATCCTGCTGCTGCTAAAGAAGTGGATTTGATGTATGGTAAACGTAACACACTGACATCTGCATTCACTGGTCTGTATGATCTATCAATGAGACTAGATAGAGAGCTTAAGGCCTTGATGGTGTCGCAAGTTGCTACCACTGTACGCAATGCTTTTTCAGGTGGTATGGTTGTAACTTTTGGTGCAGCATCAGAAGCCATTGAGTCTTCTCTATATCGTATGGGTAAAACAGCCTATGAACTTGGCAGCGGTAAACCATTGACAGGTAGTTTTACTGGTGGTCTTAAAGGTGTCTATGATGATGCCGTTAGAACAGCTTTCTATTTAGGACAAAGCAACCTATCTTCTGATGTAGCTGAAAGACTTCTTGCTGGTTCTCCTACTCTGCGTGGTCGTATCTTACGCACAGTGGGTGAGAACGAAGCCACTGAACTTTCTAAAGTGGCACAGATGGCTAACACATTGAACGTAGCTCAAGATGCTTTCTTTAGAAAAGCCATCTTCACTGCTTCTGTTGAGAAACAACTTAGCCGTGTTGGTATTGATATGTATGACATCATGTCACAAGGAAAGAATATTCCTTTTGATGTGCTAAAGAATGCTACAGATGAAGCATTGGCTGCTACATTTAGCAAGATGCCAACACAAGGTGTAATGTTCCATGCAGTTAAGTTTGTGGAATCATTAGGCCCTGTTGGTTCTACCCTCGTTCCTTTCCCTCGCTTTATGGCTAATGCCATGTCGTGGACATACAAGCATAGCCCTATGGGTGTCTTTTCTGGTGCTGCTGACATAGCTAAAGGCTCTTCTATGTTAAGAGCAGGCAATGAAGAAGGTCAGAGATATTTAATGAAGGGCTTAGAGAACACATCTAAGGGTGCTGTAGGTACTGCTGCCATCTATGCAGCTTATAAATACAGACAAGAAAACCAAGACACTAATTGGTACGATATAAAGAATCCTGATGGAAGTTTAGTAGACACTAGAGCGTTGTTTCCTATGGCTCCTTTCTTAGCTATGGGTGACTACTTGGTTAAGCTTGAGAAAGCTAGAACAGATGAATTCAGCACTAAAGAATTCTTAGAAGCAATGACAGGTTTCAAAGCCCCTGCCGGTACTTCTGCGTGGTTGGGAGATAAGTTTGCTGAGTCAGTGTCTAATATGCAAACAGGTGAGGGAAGTGCTGATCAGAAGGTGGCTACATTCTTTGGTGAGTGGGCAGGTCAATACTTTGGTAGAGCATTAATTCCTGTTCAACAGATCAGTGACTTGATTGGTGCTATTGATAGAGATGAAAATCTACCAAGAGATGCTTATCAGATTCCTGCTGGTGAAGAAGGCTTTCTTTCTTCTATGAAGAATCAGCTTATTAAGAAGACACCTGTTCTTAAACAAGAGCTTCCTGTATATCAACCAGCTACAAGAAAAGAAGCTGCGTTTAATGATGCAGGGCCTTTGAAGATATTCACTGGTATCACTATCAAGGGAGCACCACAGCCTTTAGAAGAAGAGATACTTAAACTTAAAATACCAAACAATAAAATCTTTACCTCCACTGGAGATAAGATTGTAGATGCTAGTGCTCGTAAGGTGATGGCTCCTCTGTTGCTTGATACATTTGATGTGTTAAAAGAAACAGACTTCTACAAGCAAGCTGGCCCTGACGTTAGAAAAATTGCTATGCAAAATCTTCTTACTTGGGCGCAAACAAATGCTAAAGATATTGCTAGTAAACAAGCAGAGGCTGATGCCTTTAATCGTGGTGAACAAGCACGTTTGTTTGAAATTAAATATAGCAAACTTGCTCCTGAAGTTAAGAGAGCTACGGCAGAGTTTTATAAACAGAACATGAAGAAAGACTTAGCAGAAACTAAGGACTATGTGTCTGCTCTTTCTATTGCTGCTGCTCTAAAGAAACAACCAGCATTTGGTGTTGGTGGTGTGGCTACACAGATGGCTGAAACTCTTATTGGTAAGAGTGCAACTAAGGTGGCTAAAAAGTCTATCACTGAGTCTGCTGATGACTTGCTTAAGAAGGTGACAGACATGGCTACCAAAGCAGGGGTGGAAGTTGCTCCTGCTGTGAAGCAAACAGAAGACTTGTTGAAGCAACAAGGAACTCCTGTATCTGTGCCTCCTTCTGTTACAAAGACTGCCCCAAAGAAAGAAGTCATTGTTCCTGCTACACCAATGGAGCCTGCTCCTGTTGTCAGTAAGACTGAAGAAACAGTGCAGCCAAGCTTTGTGGATGAGATTAATAAATATTCCACAGAGCAACTTAACCAAGCTGAGTCTTTGTTAAAGACTAGCATGGGATCGCAGTACCAGCTAGATAAATTTAAAACTGATTTCCCTGATGATTATCAAAAGAGTTTCTTAAATAAGCTGAAAGAGATTGCACCTGAAGGTACAGCTACACCGCCAACACTAAAAGACTTAACCCTTGTTAGTCCTGATATTGTGTTCACACCAATTAATGATTTAGAAAAAAGAGCTTTATCTAGAGCACCAGATTTTAACAAGCTTCCTTTGGTAAGCGGTGATACATTCAGAAGAAAAGAAGTATTACAAAATATCAGAGAAATTAGACAGAACACTTTCCCTGTTTTAGTTGACAAGCTTGATGAGCTTTCCTTTACTAAGGGAGCTAAACCTTTGGATGAAGATGTTATAGCTGTTGCACAAGGTGAATACAGAGCAGCTAAAGGAAAAGAAGTAGAGGCAGATGATGCTGCTTCTTTAGAAGACTTTGCTTCTTTTGCTTCTAAATACCAAGACAAGCTTGATGCTTTGCGTGTTAAATATAAAGATACACCTCCTGTTATTCTTTATCATGGTAATAGATCAGAGCGCACTCCTGAAAAACTTGCTAGAGGTTTCTACAATCCTCAGACAAACAAGATGTCTCACTTTGAATTGAATGCTGGAGCCATCTCCTTTACCAAAGATCCCAACTTAAACTATTACATTGAAAAGTTTGGTGGCAAAAATCCTAAGAATATTTCTCAAGTGGAAATACCATATGCTGAATATGAATTCAGAAGAGTGAACATGCCTCTTGATGCATATGATAAACAGGATTTAAACTATCTAGCAAGAACAATCACTGGTAGTCCTAATGTGGCTAGACCATTGAGCTTGCCCCGCTCACAGCTATTTAAAGAAACAGAAGATGTTTTTGTTGAAGCAGATAAGCTTAAGGTGACACAAGACATAGCTGGTGTTAGTGAGAAGTATGGGAAGATAAGTGCTAGAGAAACAAAAATAAATGATGCGTTAGCTAGGCTTAATGACTTTAATTACAGCTCTACTAAAGGACTGGCTAGCAAAACTGCACCTAATGCCTATCAAGCATACAAAGATATTCGCACTGTGTTTAATGAAATTGCTAAGTCTTCAGAGGTGACATCAACTAAAACAGGCTATGGTCAAAACTATTATTCTGCTTTAGAGAAGTACCAAAGCGAACTTAATTCAAGTATTAACAAGCTGCTAAATATTTATAGGGATGAGATGAGCCAAGAAGCTTTTAACACTAGTCCTAAACCTGCTATGTTGTTGGAGCTTAAGAAAGCTTTACAGAAAACAGATCCGATTTTGTACTCAGCAGGAGAACAAAAGAAAGCCATTGAGACTATCAGAGATATTACACCCAAGCTTAATAAAGGTGGTGGCTTAGGTTTGAAAAAAGATAGTACAGAAGAAGGACTAGCCCCATACGGTTTACGCAATAGTGGTGAAGGTGCTAAAGGTAAGGGATATCTTGGTGCGCTTCCAAATAAAGAAGGCGGTGTGTCTACAGAAATATCTTCTGAGTTTACATACAAAGGAAAGAATGTAGAGCATCCACTCATTGTGCCTACATTAAATAAAGCTGAGCTTAATCATTTATTGGCGGGTAAGGAAGCAACTGATGCCATCTATTCAAAGGCACAAGCCTTTGCAAAGAAAAGAATAGATGAGGGTAAGAGTGTGTTTGCTGAGCCTACAGAGATGCGCTATCCAACACCTGATCAAAAGGGACTAGCTTCTAGGAAGTAATTGTATACTTAAAAACATACATTGTATACTTATGGTAGGGCATACAGGAATTGAACCCATATTCATGGTGTAGAAGACCATTGTATTATCCATTATACTAATGCCCTGTCTCTCTTAAGCAGCTTCTTTAAGCTTCCTTAAGTTATCAAAATAACCCCTATCAAATCCTCTCTGCCATTCCTTTCCTTGAACGGTGTAAGGATTGTATTGGTTATTCAACCATCCCTTTGTAAAGGCAAAGTAGCCTTGCTCAAACTGAATACGCAAGGGTGCTGTGCGTTCTGCTTTAATTACAATCATATCTTCTCCATTAGCTGAGATATTTTTAAGTTCCAACAGTCTGACTTTACCACATATCCATTCGTAGGGTCAACATCCCCCTTCTTCATGAACACAGCATCTTTAAAATATTGATGTTTTTCATACACACCAAGATACCATCCAATAGAGAAGTCATTCTTCACCCTACAGAAAGCATAGTAGTCACAGTCTTGTTTAATATTTAAATTAGCAATGCTGCAATCATATGTTTCTAATGGGACATAGCCTGTCTGCTTTGTCTTGACATCAATCTTAGTGCCATCATCTAGAACCAAGTCATAGTCGTAAGTGTTATCCAACTTACCACCTAATACCTGTTGAGCAATAGCTTCACCAATGAAGCCAGCCATATTGCCAGCCCCTCTGATGATGCTATTGTAAAGCTGCCCCATCTCAGCAGCTTTATCTCTCGCTTCCACTAACATAGTAGGAGTGATGACTACTTCAATCATCGGACAGGACAAGCACCAGAGGCACAGTCGTCATCAAGTCCAATGTTAGCTTCATCAATAGTGGTGATGAGCTTAGTGCTTGCAACCAATGCATTGTATTGGTCTTCACTAATCTCTTCCAGCGGTGCTTGATGGAAGCCATGCTCTGAGTGCAGCAGGAAAGACAAGCTCTTATGGCTGTGCTTGTAGTGCTTCTTCAGATACTTACGAATCTCTGGAAGCTCTTCCTTGCGGTAGTAGACAGTGCAAGACACACTGTTATCACTCCACACTTCTTGTAGCCACTTAACTGTTTCCAATTGCTGGATGGCAGTCATGTCTTTAGCCAACACTGCATGATCAGGATGACGGAATGGGAATGATACAACCATAGTTGAATGGTCTTCACTACCATCGAAGTTACGCTGATACTCTACAGGGTAGCCATGATCACGGCACACCTGCACCAATGAATGATTAGAAGCAATACGAATACGTCTAATCATAAATCTAGCATAGGCTGGATGACAGCCACTGGTAACACCGGGCAACAAAGACAATGTGCCTGATGGCTTAACAGTGGTGAGCTTCACAGACTTATTAAAGCCATGCTTTTGGCTGTAGAAAGCATCGTAGTTACGCAGCTTCTTATAAGCCAAAGCTAACCAGCTTTTTTGTTCTTCGTTGGATTGAAGCAAACCAGTGATGCCAATACCCATACGCATGTTCTCATGAACAATGGCCTCTGTTTGCGGTAGATGGCAAGGCAGAGCAAGGCTGTGTTTATTAATCCGATAAAGCAGTGTAGCCACATCATTAAACTCTTCTTCACTTTCAATGTTGGGCAGATAGATTTCTGCTAAGCAACATGTTTCTTTATCAGCTAAGCTTTGCTCAGCACATGGGTTATAGCCCTGCACTTTTGGATCAGGATATTCTGTCTCACCTAAGCGTCCAACTTTGCGGGACAGCTTTAGGTTGATGAGTCCATAAGGTTCTCCCTTACCCTCATAGCCATCCCAAAAGAATTCATGCAAGTCACTGATGTCATCACAGACAACAGAGTTGTTTGACATTGCTCTCCATGACGGGATGTTTCCCATGTCCCATCGTTTAGCTAACAGATATTCAACATCGTCTGCGTCACCAATAGCAATCTGTGCTGACCTACGTACATTACCAGCAACAACAATGGAGCCGATGATGTTCATAATGTCTAAGCAATCAATGGGGCGTAGCTGCTTTCCTTTGCGCTTCTCCAGCACATCAGAGATGTTATTGATACCATTACACAGATCTTCAGGGCCACTAGCTGTACCACCAAAGCCTTTGATGGGTGCTCCCTTACCACGAATAAGCTGTGTGCTGTAGGTAAAGGTGCAGCCATTCTCTGAGTCGCTTAAGAACGCTGCCTTAAGTGTTTTGCCCAAAAGTTTAACCCACCCTTCACGGCTATCTGGCACAATAAAAGAAGCGTCAGCGGTATCAAGGCGAGTAGGACGAACAAATCTAGAATTAACGAGCGGAAGTTTATCAACATTATTCCTTTGAATGTTATAGCCAACACCACTGCCTAACATCAACAAATCCATAGCCCATGTGAAAGGCTCAACAGGTTTATCAATGACAGTGAATGCACAGTTTTGTAGGCTAGCTAAGCCAAGCTTAGAGACAGTGGGAGTACCCAATTGCCATAGGAAGCGTCCTGCAACAATGCCTTTTAAACCCAACAGATAGCCCCTTAAACGCTCTTGTTCTGCTTCGGTGAAGCCACACCCTAGCTGATCGTTAGTGGCTCTTACAACCCTGTCTACTACGTCTGTAAACTCCTCCGTCTTACTGTTTAAATCTGTCTCATTAAGTCTTCGTGCATATGTTCTTTTCATTGTTAAATAGCCAACAGTTGACCAAGGCGTTACTACATTAGTATTCATGTTTCTCCAGTGTGTATGAATGTTGAGGTGAAAAAAAGGAGCAGAGTTGCTCCTAGATGGGGATGCAGTTATACACCAAAACTATTCTTCAGAAAAATCTTCTTCTTTGTCTTCGTCTTTTAGTTTCCAGTTTGTGTATACCAATCTATTTGTGGTGAGTAAATCATGCGTATAAATATCCACATCATACAAAACATCTTGCTTGATGGGATAGCCATAGACAATTTCTAGAAAAGAAAGGAAAGCTTCTACAGCGTTAGGCCAACTAGTAGCATCGTCCACTTCATGGGAAAGCTCAGTGGTTTTTCCATCAGGTGTAGTGTGTCTAAAATTAAAGCGAGCAGGAGATAGGCCTAACTGCGCTTGGCGATAATTTTCTTGAATATAATTCATGTCAAACTCCTTCAAATAAACTAGGGTACAAAGATGATAGCACAGCTTTACATTGCTCTGCAATCTCTCTATGTTCTTTTTGTGTAGACTCTTCACAACGAATATCTACATAGTGTAACCAGCTACGCAATGTACCATTCATGTACATGCGTGACGTAGTTAGTCCTTCAGGCAACACCTTCCTAGCCACTTCCTTTGCTATGCCTAAGCTTAAAGCAATCTTGTATGCATTGGTAGAAAGCTTCCATGTGGCTGTCTGTTGTTCATCCCACCAACGCTGAAGCTCTCTGTCCTGTGTAGGTATACTGTTCTGTCTATTCTTATCATCTTGAAGCCTCGCTTCTCCTCTGCTCCAATCAACTACCTCTGCATAGCGTTGACTAAACTCTTGAAAGCTAAAGCTTCTGTGACGTAAGATTTGTCTAGCAATATCTCTAGTGGTATTAATTTCCATACAGATATTCACCATTTCAAAAGGACTCCAGTGCTTGTGCTTCATTAAATATTTAAGAAGCTTAGGCGCTGTGTTCTTGTTGTCTTGGTTGTCTTGGTTAGAAACCCGTGCCATATAAGCAACGAGTTCCTCCCCATGTGGCGTAGACCAAATGAGTTTAACACTCATAGGTAGCAGCCACCTCATCTAGATAAGCATCTGCTTCACTGGAAATCATATAATGACCAAGCAAAGTTTTACATGCATTGCGTACATGAATATTGTGATCAACATCCTCTGGGAAGATGAGGTATGAATTGTTATAGGTATTTACTAAACAGTTTTTCAACTCAGCCACAAGGAGGGATTCCAGTTGTTCTGATTCAAGAGCCACCCAAACTTTACCGTCCTCTTCCTCTTCTTCGTCTTCTACAATGAACCAATCATCGTCATGTTCATCGTAGTAATACCAAGCGTCTTCGTCTTCTACATAGTAGTATTCAACGTCTCCATCTTCATCATAGAAGTAGTTAGCGTCTTCTTCTTCAGCCTCAACTTCAGCTACATAGGTATCAGGGGTGTACAGCTTACCTTCTTCCACAGCCTTAGTTAACATGTTCACTAAAGCGTAGTTGATTAAATGATGTGTGGCTTCTTTATCCATGTCTACATGGCAATTGACACTTCCATCTTCGTTCTCTTCATATTGGGTCAGTTCAATCTTCATTTCTTTTTCCTTTCAGATTTTTCCTCATCAGTTTTTAATTTATGACAAGGCTTACACAATACCTGCAAATCAGGCAACTCACAAAACATTCTATCAATATATACATCCCAACTAATAAACCCTACAGAGGGATCAACTACTGGATGTATATGGTCTACTTGTACATCTGCTGCTACAAACTCTTCCTTACACATAGCACACTTGTAATGCTGTGCCATTAGTCCTGTCTTCTTATTAGTCTTTCTACCAATCAATGCAGCCTTAAGAGCTGTATATTTCGGAGGCCACTTACGTGACGCTGCTCTTAAAGCAGACGTAATGAAGCTTCTGAATCTAGCATCAGTCCACTGACCGCCGTTTCTATTCTTTGGGGATAGTTTCGTCAAGGATGTTAGACATATTGGCAGCAGACTCTTCCTGTGAGAAGAGATCATGAGCAATGCTCAACGCTTCATCAAGAGACACAGCAACAAACTCAGCACATACCTCAGTGTTGTTTTTTATTTCTGTGTAAAAGACAACATAGCCATTAGCCACTGGTCTTAATTCAATTGAACTATCTTGTATCACGTTAGACCTTCGATGTCTATGTGATTGAAAATAGTTTCGCTTGGATACAATGTTTCTAGTCCATCAGTCACACACTCTGCAACAAACTCAGATAAAGAATCTTCATCTAAGTAGATTGAGAGTAAGTCTTCAGGGTCTACAAAAACAGTGACCGATACAGTTATCTTAATCATTCCATAGCCTCCAAACGTACATCAATTAGCTTGGCATATCCCATGATGTCATGCCAACTATCACGATGATAACAATCTCCGTTAACAAGTCGTGACATTTTGTGAGCAATCATATCCAGAGCTTCTGCCATATCCGGTTCTAACATATGATAGTTAACTCCGTATTTCAGGACAGCCTTTAAATCTTGGGCAGTGGCAGCAATATTCACAAATTCTCCATAATGTCTGGCTCTTCTATCTAAGGTTTCTTCTATGTTCATATTAATGCTTTCCACCTACAGTTTTAGTTGCTTCTGTTAGAACAAGACTGTCCCCAAAACTATCGTGGTTGGGATCGTATTCAAACTCACCAACATCACCATAAAATTTACTACAGTATTCCATAATCTGTTTAGCAATTTCTTCATGCTCTTCCATAAAAGGTATGACGGACGCAAGAAGAACACCCATTCCAATCATGTCGTCCATGTTTTCTTTAGTAATAGTGATAGGGCCAAAGCCACTAACTAATACCTCAAACCCACCTATCCACTCATCGTTTTCAAAAGTGGGTCGTAAGATTACAGCTACATCGTTAGGTCTTAAGTCTGATTTATTTTCCATGTTCTTCTTTCATTGGTGGTTGCCACTCCTGCCCTTCATATCTACGAAGCCAAAGCAGTCTAGCATTTTCTAAAACTCTTGCTTCATTTCCATCATAAGCAAGAACACAAGCAGCATACATATCTTCTTCAGATGTTGTCTCAGATAAGAGCGTCTCTGCTTTAGCAGGGCCAATGCCACGTAGTCCAATGATATTATCAGCGGCATCGCCTGTCAATATTTGTTTGTAAAAAGAATGCATGCCTGCCTCATGGGTAACATGATATCCAATCTTCTTTACAAAGTTGTAATGCCAGCCTGCTATCTGATCTAAATCTTTATCTACAGAAGCTATCACACATTCTTCTTTAAGAAGAGTTGCCTCAATAGCTATAGCATCGTCTGCTTCTTGTCCTTCAATAACGACAGCACCCCACTCCTTCACCATGTGCTGGCGTAGGGCAGGGAGATGCTCTGGTTTAGGCGCTGTTCTGTTGCCTTTATAAACAGCAGTGGTTGCTATGTTGTTCCTGAAGTTATTCTTTCCTGTGAGAAAGAGTTTCCACTGGCTTACATAGCAACCATCAAAGGTGTTATCTACACCGCACATAAGAATGTCAGCAATGTAACTGTTAAGAGTAAACTTAGCAGTGGTTATGCTTTCATTCTTACATGCAAAAGCGATGCGATACCCTATGATATCAGCATCAACTAAGGCTATCATCAGGCGACAGGCTGTTCAAAGGGCAGGGAAAGCTGTGCTTCCTTAGCTTTAGCTTCTTGCTGAGCAGCCTGCACTTGTGGTGCAGCTTGTTGTTGAATGGTGTTGACCAGTTTAAAGACCATATCATAGGGAACTTTACCTAAAGCACCCATAATAATGTTAACATCATCAACATGGAGATCAAGTTTAATCTGCATTTTGTTTTCCTTTACAGAACGTCTTCGTCATCAGCAGAGATACCACCACCACCTGAGTATTCAACCAAGTCAGTGACAACCAGCTTGATCAATGATGCGCTAACGCCTTTTTTATTTTTGTATGTCCAATTATATGTACCAACCAAAGCCTTAGCCTTGCTACCATTACCAATGTCTTCAGTGATTTCATCACCATCAACATCGAATGCTTTCATTGGTTTGTTCTTAGATTTACAGGTAATATACTTACCCATGTCAGCTTTCTTTTCACTGTCTTGATTAACAGACAGACCCATTTCTTCCAATGCTTCTGCTGCTGCATCAGACAAGTTACACAAGTTAACTTGATAAGCACCGCTCATCTCATTCATCTTGTTCAATTGCGCCCAATAAATGTCGCACTTAATCTTCAACTTCTTTTTTTCATCAGCCATTTCAATTTCCTTTATCAAAACCCACCAGTAACGTCAGTGGCAATCACGCCAGTTGTTGCCAATCTTTCCTTCGGCATCAACAGGACATCTAAATTGTAACACTTCTCCTGCTTTTGTTGCAGCTTTTTCAATAATATCTACAGCCTGTTGTGCCTGAGATACATCTACTTCCCA
>Ga0214917_10003000_pt1 | contig 20026 bp, 3 predicted proteins | sample LL_1208_BB_MetaG_FD_177983 | JGI IMG/M metagenome (GOLD analysis project Ga0214917, IMG submission 177983) | Freshwater microbial communities from Lake Lanier, Atlanta, Georgia, United States - LL_1208_BB | ecosystem: Environmental > Aquatic > Freshwater > Lake | place: USA: Georgia | collected...
CGAGGTAAAGCCAAGCGGCTGACCGAACAAGAACGACGCTTACTCAAACGCCGACAAGCGATCGAACCCATCATCGGGCATTTGAAGGCCGATCACCGCATGGATCGTTGTCACCTCAAAGGTCAAAGCGGTGATGCGATTCATGCCGTGTTGTGTGCAGCGGGCTACAACATCCGGTGGTTGCTGCGGATGATCCGCAAAAAGGGCATCCGCCTTTTTTTGTCTCTGCTTCAGGCATTCGGATTAGGGAAAAGAACCAAAGCGAGTGGACAATTGAGCAGCACCCATCCTTTCGCAGGCTTCAAAACCTATACCCAACGAGCCTTCGCTTGAAGAAATTGAACTAATCTGGGACGACTGCTTAGCGAAATAGTCGTAGTTCATGCGAAAATTCCCTGCTAAGGATCCGTTTTGACCCATTCAGGGCGATAATGCTCAAAGATTTTGGTCGTACTGCCAACATCAACTTTGTGTAAGGTTAATACGATGACCATATTACCCTCTTCCCTCCTGCAAATGGCCCGGATCTCGGCAGCATTATTGTCCAGGCCATTGACCGCTCTAGAATTCGAGAAACTGGTAGAAGCCTCGGCCTCAGACACCACGGGGCGGGCCTTTGTCAAGTCGTTTTTTGAAACGGACTCGATCGTCAAGGATTGGGCTGGGGTCTTGGGTCCCACAAAGGCAGTTGTGGGTCGGGTGTTTTTTGGAAACGTTCTCGGCTTGGCGATTACACCAGTCCAGCTGAGCGTCGTTGAGGAGCAGGGCCCGGGGGATCCCGCAGAGCTTACCCAGTGGTTGATTGATTTGTTGGGATCCTACCCTGGAAGAGAGCAGGTGATCCTGGCTGGACGCGAGACCTTAGCCAGCCGGACAGCATCAAACCTTACGGTGTTTGCGACAGCGCAGGCCGAAGCCTTAGTCACAAGCCTTTCGACAGCGCTTCTCGATTGGACGCCGGATACGGCCACGCTTAGTCTTGGCACCGAAGCATTGAAGGCTGGGGCAAGCGCGGCGCAGCTTGCCGCAGCGCTAATGGGCACTCCCGCCGGTCAGCAAATCTACTCGGGTCTGGACGGCGCAGCCTTTGAATCGAAACTCCTGACTCAGCTGCTCGGACGTTCGCCAACCGCACAGGAGCTGGCGGCAGTCAGGGTGGAAAATGTTTCAGACAAGGGATTGCTGGCTGCTACCCTTGTGTCGGTACTGGATGAGTACAACGGATCCGACCGCGCAATTGCGAACTCAGCAATTCAGCTGCAGCGTAAAACCGAGGCTGGCTTGTTAATTCAGCAATACCTCGGTAAACAGCTTCAGCCGGCGGCGCTCAGTACATCCGACCCAGCTTTCTCGGCGGGTCAGCAACTCACCCGAGGACTTGCAGACCAATCCTTGAGTCAGGTGGAGCAAGTCCGCTATCTCAGCGAGCTCGCGAAGTCGGCGTCGATTTTAAACGCGATCAGCCAAGAGCTTCTTCGGGATTTGCAGTTAATCAAGCCGATCTTTAGGGTTACTGAGTTGTCGTTTTCGAACGACTCTGGGATTTCCTCATCGGACCTCAATACGAATATTGCAGCGCAGACCGTCAAAGCGAAGTTAAGCGCTGCGCTTGCATCGGCTGAGTTGCTTCAGGGATCCACCGATGGTGGAAAAACCTGGATAGACCTCACTCGATTTGTGAAAGGGAATGAGCTTGTTTGGTCCTCCTTAACGCTCGCCGACGGCGAGGGAAGTCTGCAATTCAGGGTGTCCAACAAGTCTGGCTCGGGACCGGTTGCCGAGTTCAGCTACCGGCTCGATCGGGTCGCACCGTCACAGATGCTCAGCAACCTGACGCTGGACGCGGACACTGGCACGTCCTCTTCTGACTTCATAACCTCAATTGCTCCGCAGACGATCTCACTCAAACTGAGTGCGGCTCTTGGTGTGGACGACAGGTTGTACGGATCTCTTGATAACGGCGCTACGTACTCGGACCTTACTGGACAGGTCAAGGGAACTTCTCTTGGTTGGAAAACCGCCCTTCCGATTGGATCCAATGTTTTGAAGTTTGAGCTCCGCGACCTTGCCGGGAACGTTGGAGCCTCTCTTTCAAGGGCCTATACCCTAGAGGCGAACGCCAAGGGACGGGCAATCGATGGCTATCTCGATGGCGCCACCGTCTTTGTGGACGCGAACAACGACGGTGTGCAGGGCGCGGGCGAAGCCTCAACCAAGACCGATGCTCAAGGGTTCTTCACGCTCTCTGGGCAAACTGCAGGTTTGGTTGTGCAAGGCGGTAAAGACCTCTCCTCGGGCAAAGCCTTTGAGGGCGTCCTGAAGGCGCCGGCAGGATCAAGCATCGTTAATCCGCTTACGACCGTGGTGTCAGAGCTCGTTGAAAGCGGGCGCACGCCCGGTGAGGCCGAGCGGCTTGTTGCGGCGGCGTTCGGTATTGAGGCTTCACTGTCCGGCACATCGATGCTGTCCTTCGATCCGATTGCTGCAACTTTATCGGGTTCGGCATCTGTGAGAACTGCAGCGCTGCAAGTTGCTGCTGCGTCGGCGCAAGTGATCAACCTTGCTATCACCGTCGGTTCTGCACTGTCCGGTGCAGCTGGCGGAGAGTCCAAACTTTCCACGCAAACCGCCTCTGCTGCGGTAATGAACGCGCTTGCGGCAAAGATTGATCAGGCAGCGAGCGGTTCGGGAATCGCTTCGGTGAAACTCTCCGATCCTGCCGTTGTCGGGGCACTCATCAGGGGCGCTGCAAACGACCTTGCGGGTACGGTGCCTTCGAGTGTGGCGCAGGCGGTTCAGGCGCAAGCTCAGAGCATAAGCACCGCTGCGTCGTCGGTGATTGCGCAGACAGCCGCTCAAATTGACACGATCTTGAAGTCGGCTTCAGATCCTTCTGCAGCGTTGGCGAAGATCATTCAAGTGCAAGTCGCCGCCCAGGGTGTTGTGTCTGATCAAATCCAGGCTGCGGTACAAAGCGGTAAAGCAGAAAGTCTTGTGACTGCGTTGTCGTCGCAGGCACTCAGCCAGATAGTCGCTTCAACTGCCGTTCAATCCATCGCTGGTGCTGCATCAGATGCAGCACTGATCAGCGCCGCGGGTGTGAGTGGCGCTACAACAACGTTGCCCGCGGGGCCGTCTTCCGAAGCACCAGCTGGCAACAATCCTCCTCAGACTGGACCCCTTGCGCCGAGTTCCTCCGACACCACACCTCCAACCCTCACCATTGCCAGCAACAAATCGGCTTTAAAAGTCGGCGAGACGGCCACGCTCACACTGACTTTCAGTGAAGCGGTCAACATTACCAATACCAGCACCTTCCTGAGTCTGCCGGCGAACAAAGGAACAATTTCTGCGCTGAATGGCTCGGGCAGTTCCTACACGGCGACCTACACCCCAGCGGGCAAACTCCAGGAAAGCGTTTCAATTTCCGTTGGAAGCTTTGCCGATATTGCCGGCAACAAGGGGACTGCATCGTCTGGAATCAGTATTGCGGTCGATACGAAGCCGGTGTCACTCACGGACGTGAAAGTCACAAGAGCCACTCAAACACTGGTGCTGACCTTTGATGATGCGACGATGCTCGCTTCATCGCTCACGCCCGACAACTTTGCGGTCACTACGCCCTTGGGCGGTATTTCCACGGCCAATGCTGTATCGAGCATCAAGGTGGCGGGAAACACCGTCACCATGACCTTGTCCAGTGCCTTTGACGCAGGCTCGGTGGGGCTCACCTACCAGCCATCTGGCGACTCCACCAAGGGCATTTTCGATGCGAGCGGTAACCTCACCTCCAAGACCACGCAAGGGGTTGTGGCAGACGGCTATTTGAGGGGTGCCGAAGTCTGGATTGACAAGCTCGACGGAACCGCCCCAATCGATACGGGTATCCGGTCTAATGCCAGTGGACAGTTTTTCCTGCCCGCCACGCTTGCGGACGGTCAGCCAATGCCGAGCGGCTCGATCATTATCAAAGGGGGCTTTAACGTTGACACCGGCGTGCCCAATAAGGTCACGATGTCGACACCACCTGGTTCGACCACGGTCAATCCCTTGACCACCATGGCTGAGTCCTTGGTCAGGAAGGATCCTGCGGTGGCTGCGGCGCTTTCCGGCAGCGCTTCGGCTGAAGTGAAAGCCCAAGCACTTGCAGCCGCGCAGCAAGCCGCTGAAATAGCTGGCGCCACGGTTGCGAGTGCACTGGGATTGCCTGCCACAACGGACCTCACCGAATACAATCCGCTTGCTGAATTAGCGGAAGACAATACGAGCGCTGCCGCGCTGGCGGCTCATAAGGCTGCTGCCTCGATTGCCACACTACTGTCGACGGCCACTACCGGTAGCGGGGACTCAGCGGGAAGTTCCCAGGCTTCGTCGTTGAACAGCTTGGTCACAAGCGTTGAAAACGCCGCGCTTGGCGGCGACACGCTTGATCTCAAGGATTCGGCGCTGGTGCAGGCAGCGCTTGGTCGCGTTGATCCGTCTGCTGCGCTTGAGGCGCTCACGTCCATCAGTGCGGCGACGAGCGGGTCTGGGATTACGCAAGCACAGGCGGTCGCACTCGACTCGGTGTCGCCCGACAGTCCCAGCGGCGTCAATGTGCTGGTGGCCGGGGCAGCCGCAACGTCGGGTAGGGTGAATAGTCAGCAGCCAACGATGGTGGTCAGTATTGACACACTCGATACGGATGGAACAGCCGCGGTTGCAGGCGATACAGTCTCTATCACCGTCGGAGGTGTGGTCATCGGAACTGCACTCGTAACCGCCGATGACTTTATAGACCAAACAGTCTCGATCACACCAGAGCTTCTCCTGCCAGAGGGCACCTACACGATCGGTGCCTTCGTCACTGACCAGTCCGGAAGGTCAAGCTCGGCTTCTTCGAGCACCGCATCGGTCACGATCGATTTAACCGCACCGGCTGCGCCAATCCTTGGATTTGTCGAAGGCGATGGACTAATCAGTGCCGCCGAAGAGTCTGACGGTTTTGAAATCAGCGGCACGGCCGAGCCAGCATCAACCGTCGTGGTCACCTTGCTTGGTACCGAACGCGAACCGGTCAACGTTGACGCAAGCGGTAAATGGTCTTACAAAGTATCGGCTGCGGATCTTGATGCGATGGGTGAGGGTGACGAAACCGTCAGCATCGTCGCGATTGATCAGGCGGGCAACACCAGTGAGGCGGCACTGCTCACTTTCGTGATTGATACGGAAGGCCCAGCGGTTGAAGTCACGCTCGATCAGGCTGTTGACAACGTGGGCAGAACGACGGGTGTACTCGGTGGTTCCGACATAGACTTTAATCGGGTCACTGGGATACTCGGCTCCTCGGATTTTGTCACTGGCCTTTTAGGCGGAACCGATCCGATCGTGGGCGGTGTTGCCTACAAGGTCACCGACGACCAGACAATTGAGCTGAGAGGTGCCCTATCGAGTCCGCTTGATAGCGATGAAAAGCTTAGGATCTTCGATGGCCAAACGGTACTCGGCGAATTCACGCCTGCTGCAGGTGCGACAAGCTGGTCCTACCTTACGCCGCCGCTTTCTGACGGCGATCATTCGTTGAAGGCAGTTGTGATCGATGCGGCTGGAAACCCGAGCGCACCGAGCTCTGCAGTGTCACTGCGGATTGCTGCAAATGCGCCGACAGCCACTGTGGCGTTCAATGCCCCAGCCAACACGGCATCGGTGAAGAACGGCGCATCGATCAACCTTTCTGGTACAACCAACGCCGCGGTCGGGTCAACGATTTCGCTGCTCTTGGGTGGCGCTGAGCTCTCAACCGCTACCGTGATTCAAGGCTCGGGGAGTGACAACACCTGGACGGCGACTGTTGCCGGAAGCAGCCTTGTGGTTGGCGAAAACAGCCTTCGCGCAGCGGTGAAGGTTGGAGACGTGTATGGTCGGCTGAGTGCGAACGCGATGGTGCGTCGAGATGACACCGCTCCAACAGCGAGCATCAAGGTGGCTGACAGCGCACTCGGTAACACGGAAACCACGAAGCTAATCATTCGGTTTTCTGAGCCTGTTCTATTCGCATCGGGTTTGTCCTCGCCCTCAGTCACAGCAACCAAGACGGAAAATGGCGTCAGTGCTTCGACAAGCGGACTTGGAACACCCTCAGCTGTAATCAACAATCCTGACGGTTCGGTGAGCTACGAAGTCAGCTTTAATCCAGACGATGGCTTGAGTGGCAGCCTTGTTTTTGCTTTGACAAACAACTACACCGACCTTGCCGGTAACGCTGGTTCAAGTGCCCAATCGACAGCGATATCGGTGGATACGGCCCCTCCCGCGGCTCCCGTCTTTTCGCTTGTTGCAGGCGATGCACCGGGTGCTACTGCCAAAGTGAATGCCGCCGAACTCGCTGCCGGTACCGCAATTGTCGGTACCGCAGCCGGCGCCTCAAAGGTGGAGCTGGTTCTTAGTGGTAGTTCAAGCGTAAGCGTTTCCCAGCTTGCTTTGGTCGACCAAGCGGGTAACTGGACGGTCCAACTCGACCGCGGTGACCTCGCGCCCTTCGGTCAGGGTGTCATCGTTCTTTCCGCGACGGCCATTGATGCGCTCGATAACAAAAGCGCATCCACGACCGGGAGCCTCACGGTTGCGACAAACAAGCCGGTAATCGATGCCTTAAGTTTAGTCGATTCGGTCAGTACGGATGCAATTCGTATCAAAACCGCTGTACCTACGCTTTCGGTGAAAACCCAAATTGGCACGACGATCAAGGTCGACTGGACAAACGACGGCTCTTTTGACGGTGATCCTGTGTCGGCAAGCGGTTCTCCACAAACCATCGAAGGGCCTGCAGATGCTGACGGTGGCCGAAATGTGGTTCGCGTGCGCGTTGAAGACAGCGCAGGCAATTTCACTGAACGGACGATCCGCTACGAGGCTGATCTGTCGGCACCGGCGGTTTCCGTCGCATCAGTCCCGATCGATACGACTGCGCGTACGGCAAGCCTGCTTTTCAATGAGCCGGTCAAAGTCAGCAACCTGATTGAAAGCAATCAGTTCAAGAGTGACGTCCTCAGCGTTTCGAACTTGCCCACGAACTACACGGCTTCAATCGTCGCGATGCCAGGCCAATCGGCGGGCTATAGCAATGAACTCCTTTTAACGTTCACCGGGACTGAGGCCCCTCCAACTAGCGGCGAATTGACCCTGAATGCGGGCGCTGTTGTTGACCGGGCAGGCAATATTGCAGCAAGCGACCTCACATTTAAATTGACTGGATCCGATTCCGTTCGCCCTACTGTCACGATCACACGGCAGGGCGCGACGGTGGGCAGTACTTCAAGCGACGCAATCCTTTCGCGCGGCGAGGTTGCTACTTACGTTCTGACTTTTTTAGAGCCTGTCAGAGGGTTTGGTCGTGAGGATTTGTCCTTCAACATCACGACGCCAGGTGCAGATCTTGGCAAGACGGCTGGGTCGATTGGCCCCTTGGTGCGGGTTTCCGACACCCAGTATCGATTTACGCTCGCGCCCATTGATCTGAAAGAAGTTCAAGCAGACTTGGAGATTGGTACCGGTTTCAAGGACTTGGCAGGAAATTCGCCCGCTGCTGTCACCAAACTTGGGCTGAGCATCGATACAAAACCGCCAACGCTCAGTGTCAGCGCAGGTACCCCACAAAAGAACACAACGACTGGCGCCTTAACCGTTCCGCTCACTTTTACCTTCGACTCGGCGCCGTCTGACTTGGCGCCGTCTGGCTCGGCGTCGTCTTTTGATGTTGCTTCGTTTCTTCAAAGAGCAGTGCCTTCGGGACGGGGTACGTTATCGACGCTAAGCGGTTCCGGAACAACCTACACCGCGGACTACACAGCACCACCAAACGCAGAAGGCAATTTGACCTGGAGCTTTCCCACCTGGTCTGACAAAGCAGGCAATCGGGGTTCGATCCTTTCTGTGCCCTCAATCGCCTACGACACCTCGCTTCCGGTCGCAACCCTGAGTACCAAGTTCTCGGGTATCGCCTCAAAGGCAACGACAAGCCTGGCATACACGCTCAACCTGAGCGAACCCGTAAGCGCGGCCGATCCAGCTGGGCTCATGACAAGTGCTTTTTCTGTAAGCAACGGCACCCTGCAATCGGTCACCCCGGTTGCCAACAGCGGAGGTAAAGGCTGGAATCTCTCAGTCACACCGGCGGCTGGTGTTGGAGCCGGACAGCTTGTTGTAACGCTCAACGCATCACAAGTCAAAGACGCATCCGGTAATCTGAATGCTGCGGCAAGCTCAGCTTCGGTAGCGATCGATACCCTTGCACCGACGGCAACAGCCGCGGTGAACGCATTAAAGAGGCTCGACGACGTTGAAGTGGACGGCACCACCGACCGTAACGTGTTGAAGTTGTCCGGGACGCTATCGGCCTCGCTCGGCTCGGGCGAGTCGCTTCTTGTTTTTGACAGTGCCACGCCTAATGCGCCGCTCGGTACGGCTACGATTAGCGGCACGACTTGGGACTTCACGACGGGCGGACTGTCAAATGCTGCTCACACCTTCAGCGTCGTGCCTGTGGACAGCGTGGGTAACCGCGGCAGTGCCGGTGCAAGTAAGTCGGTGACGGTGAATGCCATCCTGCCTACCGCTAAAGTTGGCATTGACACACGTAACGAGATCAGCAATTCAACAACACCCACGATTACCGGCTTGGTGACGGGGCCGGCGAACGCTCAGGAAAAGATTAAAATCTACGCCGATGGAAAGTTGGTTGGCGAGACGAGCTTGGGCGCCACCAATCTTGCAGCAGGGGCCAGTGCGACTTGGTCGGCAGCTTTGTCTACGCCTCTCCCCCAGGGCACAAACACGCTTGTCGCGGTGTTTGAGAATAACATCGGCGTGCAGGGCAATAAAAGCCTTGCTTATAAGCTGAATATCGACTCAGTCGCACCCACGCTTTCTATTACTGACAATGTCACTGGAACCGCGACCGGACCGGTTACATATACCCTCAGTTTTTCGGAGCCGGTTAAAAATCTTGACCTCAGCGATCTTTCGGTTTCGCCAAGTGGGCAGGTGAAATCCCTTGTCCCGTTGAGCGATTCGGTCTTTCGGGTTGTTGTCGACCCGAGCCCCGGTTTTGAAGGGTCGATGCAACTGGCAGTATCCAATTCCGGTGGTAATAACAATGCCTCAGTGATTCAGGATCGGGCAGGAAATAGGCTTTCTGCGGTTGCCACGTCTTCTCAAGTGGTCGACACCAAACCGCCAGGGCTCAATCCTCAAAATCCTAACTACACGCTCAATAAATCTACCCGGGTTGCGGTACTCGATTTGGATGAGCCACTTGTGGCAAGTGGGGCCGCGGCACTTTCTAAACTTAAGGCTGGCCTACAAATCAGTCTAGACAGAGGCGTCACTTTCTCTCCTCTTCAGCCTTCCGATCAGGTAGGACTCAGCGGTGGTGATATTCAAATCACCTTTGCGCAGTTGCCGCTAAGCGATGGCTTGCGGGTCCGTTTGCTGCCGGGGGCGGGCACTGACTCGGCGGGCAATCCAAATCTTGGCTTTGTGACACCCAATTCGATCGATACCAGACCGCCCCAGATATCGTCGATCAACATCGGGACCCCAACCACAGGCGTCGGCGCTACCCGGCCCGAAATCACGAATCAGGACCAACTGACCTTCCTTTTGCAACTGAGTGAGGCGGTTCGCACGCGGGCTAACATAAGCGGATTGCTCGGAGGCACGGAGGCAGAAATCGCCGCGCGACTCAGCAATCCTGAACTTGTCTGGTTAAGTGGGCTGCTCGGTGGTTCGGATGGCTTAACAGTGACAGGCCTACTGGGTTTATCCGATGCAGACCTCAACGCAAGAATCACCGGCCTGTTTGGCGCAGACGACTTGGCCGTGTTCCTTGGCACTGGTTTACTCGGGGGAACCGAGGCACGTATCAATCTCACACCTACGGGGAACAACAACCAATATCAGGTTGTTGTGTCGGGGCCGGGAATCCAAAACGGCAATGGTGAGCTGTCGCTCGGGCTAGCCCAAGCCTTCAGCGTTTTCGATTTGGCTGGCAATAATCTTGCGCCGATCAGTCTTGCCGCGCCTGCCTTGTCCACGCAGCGTTATGTGCTCGATAACACAAATCCGGTGCTCTCCACGGTGAATCGCGGTCAGGTCAGTGCGCCCTATGGCGGTGCAACCGGTTTGATAGGTACCAGTGATGACCTACCGTCCACCGGACCGAATGGCGAAACCACGCTTGAACGCGTGAGCTTCGTCATTCGGTTCAGCGAGGCCGTGCGCGCAAACCTTGGCGCGACGGGCTTGCTCGGCGGCGATGGATTGGTTGGCGGCGAAGACTTTATTGTTGGATTCCTCTCTGGTAGTTCACTCACGAGTACCTCTCAATTTTCCATTGAAAAGGTTACACGCATACCAGGCAGTCAAACTGATTTTCGGGTTGACGTTGTAGGCGCAAGCTTAATTAGTGGAAACGGTGACTTGGCGATTCGACCCAGTACTGGTGCGCAATTCAGTATTTTTGATTTGGCAGGAAACCAGATTTCAAGCGGGTTTGCAGGCGGTCAGGTTTTCAAAGTCGATAATCAGCCGCCGTCTGTATCGAGTGTAACCAGGGATTCGAGTGTTTCCGGAGGCATCGTAAATTCAGAGTTTAGAACCAATGCTGATGTCCTGAAGTTTCTGGTCAGCTTCAGCGAACCAGTCGCGCAAAAAACTTTGAATGGCAAATTGGTTGCAGAAGCTGCCTTGCCAGGGCTCCTGGACCCAACCGATTTCGTTGCCAGGCTTAACGGAAATATTTTAAACACTGGCGTCAATGTAGAGATTGTTCCGAGCGCCAACCCGTCGCAATACGTGGTCAGCGTTTCGGGGTCCGCTATCCAATCAGCAAACGGTGCGGTCGATATTGTCGGTGCGACATCCTTCGATATCCGCGATTTGGCTGGCAATCGTCTTGCCTCGTTTCCTCCGTCGGCGGTATATGCTCTGGACAATATCCCACCACCTGTTACCTCAGTGGTGTTGACTTCGGTAGGCAGTAATGCAGCCCTGAGGGATAGCGTGCAGGCCTATCGCGTCAATCAGACATCCGGTACCTTAACGCTCAGCTTCACTGGAAATTTGGCTGACGGTACTGACCCATCGGGTCGCTTTGAATATGCGGTGGTGGCGCGTGGTTCACAGCCCCCATCGAGTTTTAGTTCAAGCAATCTTTCTGTTAATAATCAGACGATTTCCATCAGCAACGTTGCGTTCGATACAAATCCAGACGTTTATGTTCGAGCTATTGATGCTGCCGGTAATGCAACTGCGCCAGTGATCTTCCCTATCGCCTATGACCCCAATGCCCCGACGGTGCAGCGGATCGCGATCGACAGCAGTACACCAGGCGTGTCGACTGACGGTAGGACCAGTTCTGACGTTATCAAGTATTTGGTGACCTTCAATGAACAGGTGCGTTTTGATACCAACAGTCCTACGACGGGTTTAATCGGCGGTTCGGGTGTTGTTGGTCCCGAGGATTTTGCGGTCCTATTTCAGCGCGCGACAGGCTTAGTTGGGGTGAGCACAGGGGCTGATTCTCTCCAAAGCGGTTTTTACGGCGCCAATGGTTTTCTTGCCGCTTTGTCTGGCGCAGGCGGTGAAGAGTTGAATGGTGGCCGAGAATTGAAGGTACAGAGCGTTGTCCCCGCACCCGGTTCAGGAGGCTTAAGCTTTATCGTCACGGTGGGAGGCAACTCACTGGTTGAGGCTAATGGAAGGATGTCGCTTGATTTCACAAGCGGTGCATCGATCTTTGATCTGGCTGGCAACTCCCTTCCGACACCTGTCGCGCTTCCTGGAGGCACGAATTATCAGGCGGTGATTGTGGATAATTCGGCGCCCTCGATCACCCAAATTACCCGTGCATCCTCAACCACGAATCCAACGAATGCAGATTCAATCGACTTTATTGTTCGATTTTCGATGGCAGTTTCAGGTGCGTCGGTGAATAAAGAGGACTTTATTGCGGTTAATCCGACTTCGCAGCCCAAACAACAGGTGAATGGTATTCAGGTCACTTCAGCCGTTGCAAATACAGCCAGTGGACCTAACGATTACAAAGTAACCGTCAGTGGTGAAGGACTAGCAAACTATAACGGACCATTAGCGATCAGCCTCGCGTCCAACCCGACTATCGCCACAAGCGACACAGTTCCCAAAAACCTCCGAACCGATTTGGCGACTAGTCAGATTGAGTCGGTCATCGTTGACAATACCGCGCCAGAGGTGCTTTCCGTATCTAGAAATTCTTCAAATCAAGAAGCTGGAACTGTAACTGCCGGATACGCAACGAGTATAAACTCTCTCCGGTTTAAGGTCGTTTTCAGCGAGATGCTTGATCCAACAACAGTATCAGATGCAAGCAACTATAAAGTTGTTTTAAGTGTTGGCAATACTACGGTTCCGGTTCCAAGTGAGAAAATCAGCGTCTCCACTCAAAATGCTACTGATAAGTCAGTTGTGCTTACTGTAGATGCAAGGGGATTGACTTACAACTCACAGGCATTCGATCAAGGTAATTTGCAGATTACTGGACTAGCGCTATCGCTTAAGGATCCTGCCGGTAATGGCTTACGCAATGGGGTGGTTGGTAATAACTTGGTCGGAGGAGTTCCAGCGGATGCTGAAAAGTATATCGTTGATACGATTTCACCAGTGGTTTCCGCCGTGCGCAGCCAGGCAGTTGTATCGACGACCGGGCCAAATGGTGAGACAAAGGTCACGAACTTATCTGATCTTAGTTTTGACGTGACTGTCAGTGAATCAAATGCTTTCTCACTCGGTCCGCAAAATCTAAAATTTGTCTTTGATGATGCTTCCGCCAATAATCCCGCGCCGACTAATAATATTCCGCTCAAAGTAATAAACGGAAATGGTCGTTTTGTGGTGATGCCCGACGACGCAACAGGTTCCGGAAGCGTTCTTGGCAATTATCAAGGCAGGATAAGTCTGGCTGTCGCGGCGCCAATTACTGATGCGGCGGGTAATGTGGCGAAGGCATCCACCACCGGCGCTCCGTCATTATCGACGGACTCCAAGTTGGCTAGCTTCATCAGGGATACTGTGCCACCTGAGGCGCCCGATTTCGCTGCGGGCGCGGCTATAAGCTCCTCGGTATCGCGAAACTTTATTTATGACGAAGTCAACTATGGAGGAAATCTTGGAAAATCATTACAGCCCCCTGCGACAAATGAGGTAGCTGGTATAGCAATCAGTTTTTCTGGACTGCAATCGGGTGACCGTGTGTGGGCCGGATACAATCAGGTTGATTTGGCCACCTCAGCCAACTCCGTAAACGTGTCTTTGGGTGGCGTGATTGGATTGATCTCAAACTATGATGCAACAACGAAAACCATCGCCATCAAAAAATCAAACGGCACCGCGTTTGCTACCGATGAGATATTAAAGATAGTCACTGACTTTCAACTAATTAATGTGGCCTCAAATTCTGCAGTCCGCACTGTGGCATACAAATATCTAGACAGCATAGGAAATGCTTCGAGTCCCGCTACAGAGTCGATTAGCTTTAATACCTCCGCCAAAATTGAGCCGATTGCTTTGACGGCTTATAAGGCTGGAATCTATATTACGTACAAGGTGACCCAAGCTGGAATCAATGCGTCCGGGAGCTCCTCAAAAGTCGCTGATGGCCTTGACGTTGCAATCGGATTTGACGGCGACGCTGCGGCAATAGGGGTTACGACGCATCTACTTAACATTGCTACAAGCGCAACACAGTCTTTTGGACATCTCACGTCAGACGATCGTGTAACTGCAATTTCAGCGTTCTATCGATCACCACAGATTACATACACTACTGAGAGCGAAACCAACCCGGTGCTGGGAGTGCTCGTTGGGCAGATTAATGAGCCCGTTTTTTCAATCAACGGTCGAGGGCGAATTTTTGAAGACCAGTCAAATATTGCTAAACCATACCTTGGTACGCTACCCATCGCAAATTCCCCACCGCGTGACCTGTCTCAAGAAGAATTCGTAACTGACGTTTCTTTGCTGACCGGGAGTTCGTTGGGTCGCACGGTAGTGCCTGTTCAGGGGAAGTCGATAAAGCTCGGGTCAAGTGTGACTGCGGAAACCATTACCGGATCGCCTGACGGCGACATAATCTTTGCACTGTCTGGAGATGATACGATCCAGGCCGGAAAGGGAGCTGATGGAATTATTACTGGCGTTGGCTCCAAAGTTATTGTTCAAAACATTTCAGATTCGGGCAGTTCGTTTGCCCAATCGCTTGTTAATGTCGTCACTCAACAAGGGGTGTCGGTCATTCCAGATCCTTCGCGTCTTAATACCACTGAGTTTGACGTCATCTCGGGGGCGGGTTTGTATAGCTTGTTTGGCGTTGAGAAAGAAGCAAGCGCGCCATTCGATCGGATCAAGCTTCCTGCCGGAACTTATTATGCGTCGGCGCGTCCACAAATAACTGATATGGCTACTAACTTAGCCTCTATATTCTCCTTGAACGAAGGTGAAGTATGGTTGGTGTACGGTGATTACGAGTATTTGGGTGACCGGTTTAAACTTGATTCATCCTCTTCAGGGGCTAGCTCAAGTTACACAGGATCTTCGTTGATGGTTTATCGCCCCGTTGGGTCGAGCGCTACAGAAGCTTTGGTGCTTTATGGTTTTGCGGGTACCGTCAATATTGGGTCTGATGGCGCGGTCAACCTGGTTCCATCGGGAGAAATGTTGAGAGGTTCAAATCCATCCGATTATTTGTGGACAGCCGGACCAAATGTGTTGGTAGGGACGAAGCAAAATGACTTGATTCGAACTTTAGGCGGTAGCGATACGATTACTGCTGGAAGTGGTGCGGACAAAATACATCTCGGAGGTGCGTCGAGCAATTCTGATGCTAACTCCTATGCGTTAATAATTCAAACGGCTGATGCTGGGCCTGCATCGGGCCTGTTCTCCCAGCAAAGAATCGTGCCCAACTCTTCGGCTAAAAAAATTAACACAGATTTTTTTGATAAGATTGTGTGGGACAAGGCAAGTGGCCAATTTAATCAACCAATCAAGTTCGACTTACCAGACCGGAGTTACTCGGCAGTCGTCACTTCGGGCTTTTCTGACTTCAACAACCCGGGATTTAATCTTGAGGCCGGGAAATTTGCCTTAAAGAAAGGTTCCTACAACGAGCTTGCAAGAACTTTCGAACTAAGCGACACGAACAACGCGATCAACGCGACATTGTTTCTTTACAACGCAGGTTTCGGTACAGAGGCGGTAGTGATTGTAGGCACCACGGATCAATCCATCGCAACTTCGGGCAGTGATGGTGTACTGAGTATTCCAGGCTGGGGATAAAATCATGGATAAATTCATCGAAACAGTCACCGGTATTCATGTTCGCGGTCCGATTGTTCGGGTCGAGACTGCGACGGGACGACTGCGGCAATCTGCTGAAAACAAGCAAGACGTTGTTCTTGTTCCCGATGGCGATTTGATTCTCTCGCTTGAATCAGCGATCCGGCTCCACGAAGCACTAGGGGCCTTGATTCAGCAACTCAAGGAACGGGGCGTTTTGCAAGAGCGTCCGAAATCGCAGCCGGAGCAAATCGTAATCCCGCCAGCTCCTTAGCGGTGCTTTGCAGCGATAGTTAGCCATGCCGCTGCAACGAATCACAGCACCGTCGCTCGCCGAGCTTAGTGCAAGTGGGTATCAACTTGACCTTTTGGAGGCTGAATCATTTTCAGATGACGGAAGGCTTCTAATTGTTCGAGCAAGCTTTCGCGAGGATAACAATCCCTTAATTACGCGATATGCGAGCTTTATCTACGACGTCAGCGAAAATCGTTATCGGGAGTCGATTAATGCGGCAATCGCATCGGCACTCGGTCGATCGCCTTTTGAAATCGACGTCAGCACAGTACGCGTAGCGGGTTCCGCGCAGGACTTAAGCCTGATCGCCAAGTATCGTGAACTTGGAGCGAGCGGCGAAAGTCAGTTGGCATTGCTTAAGTTCTCGACCTCATCGTCGCCGAATCTGCTGGTTTCAACAACCGATGTGCTGCGCGATCGATTGAATTTCTTGGAAGAGGTTCCGATTGAGGTAGCGTCTTTCGCATTAGGGGCAGACGCTCGCTTCTTGGCGATTCAAACTGACAGCGAAAAGCTGTCCTTAAGCGATACCAATGGTTTTGCAGACGTCTATTTGATCGACTTACAAAGCACTTCAAAAGCCACGCCAGTCCGGGTGAGCATGATTGAGGGTGCTGAGCTCGGTGATTCGGTGGCCCTTCGAGGAATTCGCGTCGACGCGGCTCGAATCACACTTTCGCTCACAACGCCGGCCGCTTTGTCGGTGAATGACAAAAATCAACTCCCTCAGGCAAGCTCGCTTTCGAGCAACGACGCTTATTTGTGGTCGTCCGCTTACGGAACCGGCGGCCTGATCGGGTCGCCCACGATCACGCTTCTATCGCTGGCTGCGAATCGTGCGCAGGGCAGCGTCATCGAAGACGCGGAAGTCCCGGTCGTGGTCACTGAGAAAGGAATTTTTTTTGCCTCATCTGCGGAAGGACTGGTAGCCGGAGATACGAACAACAGTTCAGACCTCTTCATTTATCCATCTTCTTCCTCCCCGGTTGTCCAGCGGGTGGAGTATTCAGGCCTTAGCAGTCTTTCGTTGGGCGCCAGGCTTCTTGGTGCAAGCCATACGGGTAGCGTTGCCGCCTTGCTCACAAGCTCACCAGAGTTCGGGGGTGAAGCGGAGATTCAGCAGCTTGTGGCTGTAAATACTGATTCGGGTAAGTGGTCGGTCATCTCAAAAAATGATGCGGGTTTACTCGCCGATGATTGGGTTACAGGTGGCGTCTTGTCGCCTCTAGGCGACAAGATCGCATTTACCGCCCTCGCAACGAACCTTGTATCAACAACGACCGACCTCGCAAGCTACGGACAACTTTTTTTGGCGAATACCGGTGTCGATTCGGTCCCGAAATACGTTGCTCCTGTCCAGCTTAGTTGGTGGCGAAGTGGAGCATCGCTCAAGGGCGTAGTGATCAACGAAGTTGGACAAGCTAAGGTGTTGACTGAAGGTAATGCGCTGATCCAGCTCAAATCCCCGAGATTCGACGGCAGTGGCGTATTGAGTATCGAGCTCTGGGCAAAATCCACGGGTTCCCTGTCAAAAGTTGCTTTCGACATGCGCGTGCCCAATGACTGGCAGCTCACATTTGCCCTCGATAATCAATTTTCGACGTGGACAAAGTCGCAGTCGTTCAGCGGAGGGCTACTGTCGTTTCAAACGGCTGGCGTCTTGACAGGCGTATCGGGTTTGGTTCGCTTGGGCACCGTTTCAATGACCCTGCCGGCTGCAGCAAGTGTTGCAGCTGACCTCTTGCTTACAAACGTGAGTGTTAATGAAACGGCGGGATCCGCCGCAACGTTCAGCCTTGCTCGGGGTTTGAGTGATGCAGCTGGTTTGTGGAATTCGACGGGTTTGCTTGCAGACCGCTACACGCTTGTTCCAGCTCGTTCGACAAGCGACCTGGGTAATAATGCAATCAGCTCGGCCGATGCCTTAGCCGTATTGAAGATTGCAGTAGGTTTAAGCCCTAATCCTGGCTCTGCGCCAGTCACACTGGCGCAATACGCAGCAGCCGACGTGGATCGCAGCAACTCAGTAAACAGTGCAGATGCCCTGAATGTGCTCAAGATGGCGGTTGGGCTAAGCACAGCACCGTCTAAGGCCTGGCTTTGGTTTGATTCGACGCTGGCTAGAACATCCGTCTCGAGTGGATCGCAAAGCATGGCCTGGAGTGAATTTTCAAGTTTTGACCTTCCTCTGTCCGGGTCGGGAACAATCAATTTGGTCGGTGTCCTGCGAGGGGACGTTGACGGCTCCTGGACACCGCCTTCCGGCTAATAATGCTGTCGGATATTTTCCCGTCACGAAAGTTTTACTCAAAAAGCTGCATGCCGCTTTAACTTTGAGCTATATTTGTCGTAGACAAACATAGCCCCTTGCCTCTTGATTCCTGTGAATAACCGCTGTAGCTAGCAGCGGCTTGGCGTACTGCCTTCTTCTCTTTGCGAGGACCACGATGAGCCCGATTGTTAAATCGTTTTCACTAAGCTTCGTGCAGGTTTCACCTGGTACTGCAGTCGCATTCGCTTCAAACGAGAAAGCAAACGCTGCGCTGGACCCTTCTGATGACACGATAGGAAGCTACAGCGTTCTCGGCAACGAAACCCCTGCCTTGTTTGCTTTGCCGCGCTCGGGGACGAGCTTTCCAACCAATGCTCAAAGCCTTCTAGATGCCATTGCATCAGCGGCCAACCTCGGAGCCTTCAACCAGGCACTTAGCAACGCCAGAAATACTCTCGATATTCGTTTTTTCTTGCGTGTTCCGTCGGCAAACATTGATGCTGTTGCGGGCAATGAAACCGATGTGTGGGTCTATCTCACGCCAGCGCAGACCCAAGCCGCTAATGAGTTCCGTCTAGTACCCCAAAACGCAACTCCCAGTAACGGGACGACACAAGCCGACTCCATAACGACGACTTCATCGCAGGACTGGGTCCGCAGCGGTGACGGTGCAGATTTCATCACGGTCTTAGACGGCGGACCTGACTGGATTGACGGTGGATCAGATGGTGAGTCGGGGGATACCGTCAGTTACCGATTGCTGACGAGCGGCGTTGAAGTTGACTTGCGCGAAGGCGTTGCCCGGGGGGCGAACCTGTTTCAAGGTCTGGTGGATGTCGAGCATATCCACGATTCGCCGTTTGATGATTTGCTGATTGGTAATTCGAAGCGAAATTGGTTCAATCTGGGCCTTGGGAATGACACGGTCGATGGCGGTGAAAATGATCCCAGTTCGGCCGATGTCGTGATGTACAACAACCTCACCGATGGTGTTGTGATCAACTTAGCCAGCGGTACGGCATCCGGACCCTCAGCGGGAACCGATACCTTGATCAATATCGAGGCGGTGCATGGCTCACAGGGTAATGACGTGATCACGCTATCGAACGCCTCCGGTTACGCCTTTGGTGAGCAGGGCAACGACTTGATTACGGGTAGCAGCTATGGCGAGTTTCTCAACGGTGGACCAGGCAATGACACCTTAATCGGCGGTGGCGGTTGGGATACCGCTGGCTACGATTTAGGTAGCTTTGGGGACCAATCGGTTGGCGGCTTAACGCTCATTCGTATCGCTTCTCCTCCGACTGGTTTGGCTGCGAAGTGGGTCATGCGCGGTACCGTCAATAACTCTGCCATCGATCTCTTCGCATTTGAGCAACCCGTCAACACCCTGGACCTGCGTGTTGCAGACCTCCGCGAAGGCGCCAGCTTAACCGGCACCGATGTGCTTCGCGAGATCGAAAAACTTTCATTTTTTGCCCAATTCGGTACCAATCCCGTCCGTAGTTACAACCTTGCGAACATCGGTATTACGACCTCGGGATCGGATCTCAACCTAAGTTTTTCCTCGCTCGTTATAGTAGGCAGTAATAATAACGATACGATAGTTGGAACATCTTCCGGCGAATTGATCCTTGCACTTTCGGGTGCCGACTCGATCGATGCCTCAGACGGTAGCGACACGATCGAAATCAATGATGACGGCTCAAACGATACGGTCTTGGGCGGCAGTGGATACGATCGGGTCAATCTTCTGGCAACAGGCAGTTCCATCACGCTGGGTAGTCAGTTTAACGGGATCGAGGCCTTCCGTGTTGATCTAGGCAATACCTCGCAAACCAAAACTGTTGTGATCGCTCCTGCACTGTTCAATGGGATGGGTGGAACGACGCGCCCAGATGGATCCACCTTGCCTGCGATGGTAAGCGTTCAGCTCTACAGCCCTCATAACATGCTCTACAACCCGGTGATTATCGACGGCCGAAGCCTTGTCGGTGGGGTGGGCAGACTAGACGCAATGGCGGGCTACGAAAATGATCTGATTTTTGGATCAGATAGCGACGATTCGCTTGCGGGCAACGCAGGTGCAGACACCATTTATGGAGGCA
>Ga0214917_10003001_pt1 | contig 20022 bp, 17 predicted proteins | sample LL_1208_BB_MetaG_FD_177983 | JGI IMG/M metagenome (GOLD analysis project Ga0214917, IMG submission 177983) | Freshwater microbial communities from Lake Lanier, Atlanta, Georgia, United States - LL_1208_BB | ecosystem: Environmental > Aquatic > Freshwater > Lake | place: USA: Georgia | collected...
CGAGGGGGGCAGTGGACATGCGACGGACGCGGGGTCGTGCGCGCCAGCGGGTCGCTTCAGTGGCGGTCGTCTGCGCGGTGACGTGGTTGGGGTGGCATGGCCCCGCCTCGGCGTCCGGACCCGAGCAGGGGGATTTGGCGGTCGCGGTCGCGGTGCCGGCCGACGTGGCGGTGCGCACGCTCGAGGCCGGTCCGTTCGACGGCCCCGCGCTCGACGACGAGGCGTGCATGGAGGTGCTGCGGCGGTGCTGCTGCTGCCCCGGCTGGGACCACTACGCGATCTTCGACGTCCTCTTCCTGCAGCGGAACAATCAGGCGGGCAACCAGCCCCTCCTGATCAACGACCAGACCGGCCTCCCGGTGATGACGGCGCAGGACCTGCAGTCGTCGGTGGCGACGGGCGTGCGCGTGTTCTACGGCCATCTCATCACGGACACGGTCGGCTGGGAGATCGGCTACACGGGCATCTACGGCATGTTCGGCCAGGCGGCCGTGGCGGGCCCGGGCATCATCGACTTCCCCGACCCTCTCGGGACCGACTTCACCGACGCGAACTCGGCGCGTGCCACGTGGTGGTCCACGCTGAACATGGCCGAGGCCAACGTCTTCTGGTACGACTGCTGCGAGGAGTGCGGGCCGTGCTGCCGCCGCAGTTGTCACTGCTGGAGCTGGCTCACGGGATTCATCTGGGCCGGGCTCGACGAGCAGTCGTCGATCGACACGCTCTGCTGCAATCCGCCGGAGGCCAACAAGTACGGCTCGGTGCGCACGAGCACGAACTACTTCGGCCCGCAGGTCGGCATGTGGGGCCGTCGCGAGTGGCGGCGGTGGGCGGTGGAGGGCTGGTGGAAGACGGCGCTCTGCGGCACGAACGCCTACCAGGCCCAGGATCCCATCGTGAGCGCCGTCACGGGGAACGTGCGTCCCGGTCGCTCCGCGACCGATACCGGGGTGGGCTTCATCGGCGGGCTCAACGGCACGCTCGTCTACCGGATCACCGAGGTGTGGGGACTCCGCGCCGGATACAACCTCTACTGGCTCACCAACGCGGCCCTGGCTCCGACGCAGTACGACTTCGGCCTCTTCGCCGACAGCGGGTCGCGCATCAACGACAACGGCGGAATCTTCCTCCACGGTGCCAATCTGGGCGTCGAAGCCCGCTGGTGACGCCCCGTGTCGTGACACGACCTCTCCTCGCGCGCATCATGGTGGCGACGCGAGGAGGTGACGACCGTGGCGACAGCACAGGTGTGGATCGACGGACGGTGGACGGCATCGACGGGGGGTGACACGTTCACCGCGATCGATCCCGCGACCGGACGGCCGCTGGCCGAACGGTTTCCGGTGAGCGATCGCGCGGAGTGCGAGCGGGCGCTGGCGGCGGCGGACGCCGCCAGCGCCCGGCTGGCCACGGTGCCCCGCGACGAGATCGCGAGATTCCTCGACGAGTACGCCGCGGCGATCGACGCCCATGCCGACGAACTGGCCGCGCTCGCGGCGCGTGAGACGGGCCTGCCGGTGTCGCCACGGTTGAAGGACGTCGAACTGCCTCGGACGACCGGACAGCTCAGGCAGGCGGCCGCGGCCTGCCGCGACGGCTCCTGGGCGCTGCCCACGATCGACACGAAGGCCGGCATCCGCGCCGTGCACGCGGCGATCGGCCCCGTGCTCGTCATCGGACCGAACAATTTTCCGTTCGCGTTCAACGGGATCGCCGGAGGCGACTTCGCGGCCGCGCTGGCCGCCGGCAACCCCGTCATCGCCAAGGGGCACCCGTCCCACCCGGCGACCACGAGGCGGCTCGCCGAACTGGCCGACGGGGTGCTCCGGACGTGCGGGCTGCCGACGGGCACCGTGCAACTGCTCTATCGGATGTCTGGCTCCGATGGTCTGGCCCTGATGCGCGATTCCCGGCTCGCGGCCGTGGGCTTCACGGGGAGCAAGGTGGCGGGCCTGCGGATCAAACAGGCGTGCGACGAGGCGGGGAAGCCCTCGTATCTCGAGATGTCGAGCGTCAATCCGGTGATCTTTCTGCCCGGCGCGATCCGGGAGCGAGCGGCGGATCTGGCCCAGGAATTCGCCATGAGCTGCCTCATGGGCGCGGGGCAGTTCTGCACGAATCCTGGGCTCGTCGTGCTGCCGGCCGGTGCCGACACGGATGCGTTCATCGCCGATGTCAGGGCCCGCTTCGCGGCGGCCCCGTCGGGGACGCTGCTCTCGCCGCAGGTGCGGGACGCGTTGCTTGCGGCGGTCGGTGAGGTGCGCGACGCCGGTGCCGACCTCGTGACGGGGGGCGGGGCCGTCGCGGGAGACCGCGTGGCGGTCGAGAACACGCTCCTGACGGTGACCGGAGCGAGGTTCCTGGCCGAGCCGCGACGGCTCCAGACGGAGATGTTCGGGCCGGTGAGCCTCTTCGTGGTCGCGGCGGACGTGGACGAGATGCTGGCCGTCGTGTCGCACCTCGAGGGGAACCTCACCGGCAGCATCTATTCAAGTCGCACGGGCGACGACGACGCGGCCTACCGCCGGGTCGAGCCGCTCCTGCGGCGACGGGTGGGGCGGCTGCTCAACGACAAGATGCCCACGGGCGTGGCCGTCTCGGCGGCGATGAACCACGGCGGACCGTTCCCCGCGACCGGACATCCTGGTTTCACCGCCGTCGGCATTCCGGCGGCGCTGCGTCGCTTCAGCATGCTGCAGTGCTACGACGCGGTGCGGCCGGGCCGCCTGCCGGAGGTGCTCGCCGATGCGAACCCCGCGGGCACCTGGCGACTCATCGACGGCCGCTGGACGACCGACCCGGTCGCCGCGGCGTAGCACGATGTGTCCGGGGAGCGGCTCGCAGGTCCGCGTGCGTGAGCGAACGCGGCCTGCTTGACGCCCGGAAGGCGAGCGGCGACACTTCCGCCGAAAGCAAGGGGGCTGACCGGGCAGGACTCTGCACGCCGTGCGGTTCGGACGTCGGGCTTCCAGGCGTTCGATCGCGAGATTCGGTGGTCATGTTCTCGCGGTCTGCCTACAACCCCTCGCAGACTCTCGTGCGGCCGATCGGCGGCGGCATGGACCTCCAACCCCATCTGGAAAGGTGACCATCATGCTCGGGGGCTTCTTGCTCGGGGCGATGCCCGATCTGACGATCTTTCAGTACAACGCGGTCGACAACATCTTCTCGATGACCGTGGCGACGATGGGGGCCGCGGCCCTCTTCCTCTTCATGTCGCGGTCGCAGGTCGATCCGGAATACCGGCCCGCCCTCATGGTGTCGGGCCTCGTCGTGTCGATCGCCTGCTACCACTACTTCATGATCCGGCACAGCTGGAACGACGCCTACTCCTTGGCGGACGGCGGTGCCAAGTACGTCGGCACCGGTGCGGCATTCAACGACTTCTATCGATATGCCGACTGGATTCTCACCGTGCCGCTGCTCATGGTGGAACTCGTGTCGGTTCTCCGGCTGCCCTCGGCGAAGGCCACCAGCCTGCTCACGCGGCTCGTGGTTGCGGCCGCGGCCATGATCGCCCTCGGCTATCCCGGTGAGGTGATCGCCGACCCCACTCGCTGGACCGAACGCGTGATCTGGGGAGCGCTGTCGTCCGTTCCATTCTTTTACATCCTGTACGTGCTGTGGGTCGAGTTGACGAACTCGCTCGACAGCCAGCCGCCCGCTGCCCGTAAGCTCATCGAGATCTGCCGGCTCGTCCTGCTCATCACGTGGGCGGTGTACCCGATCGCCTATGCGATGGGTGGCACGCCCGACGCGTTGGCGGCCAAGCAGGGTGGAACCACCGGCGCCGGCGGGATCGTCGGCCTGCAGATCGGCTACGCGATCGCCGACATGACGGCCAAGGCCGGTTTCGGCGTGCTGATCTACTTCATCGCGAGGGCGAAGAGCCGACGGACGGCCGACGGCCACTCCGAGGCGGCGTACGCGGCGGGCTGAGTCTCGTGGCGGCCTGCGGCCCGGAGGACTGACATGCACGCGGCCTCGATCATCATGCTCTCATGGGCAATGATCGGGGCCGCGTGCTGCGTTTCCGGGATCGGCACGGAGGCGGCGGTCCTGAGCCTCGGATCTCTGGTCGCCCTCGTCGGCGTGCCCCACGGTGCGGCGGATCACCGCTTCGCGCGGTGGCGGCTGGAACCGCTTCTCGGGCGGGCGTGGGTGGCGGTGTTCCTGGTCGCGTATCCCGCCGTGGCATTGCTCGTGGTGCTCGGCTGGGTGTGGGCGCCGTCCGCGACCATCGTTCTCTTCTTTCTCGCTTCGGCGTGGCACTTCGGCCAGGAGGAGCCCCGGCTCGCCATCGGACCGCGGCTCGTCCGTCCGGCCCTGCGGTTCGCACGCGGCGGTCTGGTGATCTGGACCCCGCTCGTCTTCCGGGGGGACGAGGTGATCCGCCACCTGGGGATCGTCGCGCCGCGGGGCCTGGGGCCGGATGCCCGCGGCATCCTCGAGGCCGCGACGGTCTGGTCGTGCTTCATGCTGGCGACCGCCGCGGTCGCGTGGAGCATGCAGGGGCTGATGGCAGTGAAGGCAGGCGGGTGGCGACGAAGGGTGCTGCTCGTCGACAACGTGATGGTCGCTTCGCTCGTGACGCTGTTCGCGGTGGTGAGTCCCGTCGTGGGATTCATCGTGTACTTTTGCGGCTGGCACTCGGCGCGCGGCTTGAACCGGCTGCGTCGCGAGCTCGCGGAAAGCTGGCCGCAGCTCGCCCGCAGCGTGGCTCCGCTCACGGCGCTGGCGATCGGCCTGGCCGTCGCGGGGGTCTGTGGCTTCTTTCCCACGGGGCGCTGGAACGACGGGGTGATCCGCGCGACCTTTCTCGGCCTGAGTGCCGTGGCGGTGCCGCATCTGCTGCTGCACGGCGTGGCCCCGCTCCTGGCGCCCGCCGGCCCGCGGGCGGCAGACCGTCCGGCCCATCTTGGGATCACCGCATGACACCGGCCGGACCCGTCGACTACGCGATCGTGGGGGGAGGTCTGCAGGGCTGCCTGCTCGCGCACGCGTTGGCATGGCACAGGCCCGACGCAGCGGTGTGGCTCATCGAGCGGGCGGACGAGATCTGCGGGAACCACACCTGGTCCTTCCACGAGACCGACGTCGCCGAAGGGGCTCGACCCTGGTTCGATCGACTCGTCACGCACCGCTGGCCGGGCTACCGCGTTCGATTTCCCGGGCTCTCGCGCCGCGTCGGCATCCCGTACGCGACGATCAGTGCCGAGGGGCTGCGCGACGCCACGCTGCGACTGACGTTGCCGTCCCAGGATTCCCGGGACCGGCGGCCCCTGGTCGTGCAGACGCGCATGGCGTGCGAGATCCTCTCGCCGACGAGCCTCCGCTGCAGCGATGGAGTGACGATCGACTGCGGGGCGGTCATCGATTGTCGTGGCAGGGCCGCGACGGCCGAAGCCGTCGGCGGCGTCGGGTACCAGACGTTCATCGGCCACGAGTACCGGACCGCGCGGCGGTGGCCGGCCGCGGAACCGACCGTGATGGACGTCCGCGAGGATCAGGCCGGCGGCTTCGAATTCCTCTACGAGCTGCCGTTCGGTGACGATCGCGTGCTGCTCGAATACACCCGCTTCCACGAGGACCCGACCTGCGATGAACCCAGGGCCCTCGAGCTCATCTCGGGACGGCTGTCGGAGGCCGGCATCGATTCCCCGGAACTCATTCGGACCGAGCGGGGCTGCCTTCCCATGCCGTACGCCGCTCCGGAAAGGCGCGAGGGGCCGTCACCCGCCGGCGGCTATGCGGGTGGCTGGTACCACGCGGCGACGGGGTACTCGATGCCCCTCGCGATCCGCTTCGCGGACCTCGTGGCCCGATCCCGGCCCGATCGCCTCGGTGGCGAACTCGCCGCGGCGGCCGCCCGGGACGCCATGCGGCGGGGATTCGCCCGCTTCCTCAACCGGCTCCTGTTCTGCCTCGTCATGCCGGAGGATCGCTGGAGGATTTTCCGACGGTTCTACGCGGTGCTCCCCGAGGACCGCATCGCGCGGTTCTACGGCCATCGCTTCAATGCCGCCGACGCCACCCGGATCATCCTCGGTCGTCCGCCGACACGCCTGGCGCCGCTGCGGTTCGCCCGGTCCTTCTTCCCGATCTCCCGCCCGGGTTTCGCATGATCACCAACCCCCTCGGCTTCGGCGCCCGGGCCTCCGCGAGCGCCCGGATGCGGCACGGCTGGTCAAAGGCGCTCCAGCTCGCCCCGGATCTCTATCCGGGAGTGGGTGGCAAGCGATTTCGCGCGGCGCTCGTGCAGTGGGCGTACGAATTCGCCGGTGGCACCGGCCGCGGCCCCGAGCCGGTGATCGACGCCGTCGAGATGCTCCATGCCGGGTCGCTGGTGATCGACGATTTCGAGGATGGCTCCTGGACGCGGCGGGGACAGCCGGCGCTGCACCGGGTCATCGGCTCGGCGCGGGCGGTCAACGCCGGCAACTGGATGTACTTCCGGGCCCTCGAACTCGCCGGCCTGGCCTACGACGACCCGGGGCGGTCGGCAACGCTGCTGCAGCGGTTCATCGAGGTGGCCCGCCAGTGCCACGAGGGGCAGGCGATCGATCTCGCGACGCGGGTGGACGACGTGACGCCCCGTCAGGCGCAGGCCACCGCGCTGGCGATCTCGCGGTGGAAGACGGGACGTCTGGTATCGCTCGCGGCCTGGTGTGGAGCCCACGCCGCGGGGGGCGATGCGGACGTGCTGCGGGCCGCCTCCGGGTTCGGCTGCCGGGTCGGCATCTGCCTGCAGATGCGGAACGACCTCGATGAATTGACCGCGCTGGTCGCGGGGGCGGATCGCTGCGATGACCTGCGCAACCGGCGCGTGACCTGGCCCTGGGCGTGGGCCGCGATCGAATTGGATGCCGACGGATTCGCCCTGATGCAGCGGCGCCTGAGGCAGCTGCCGCAGCAGCCCGCCGCCATCCGTCCCTTCGCCCGCGACCTGCTGCATGTCATCCAGGGTCGCGCCGCCGCCGCGATCGCGACGCGGCTCGACCGGGCCATCGACCGGCTGACGACGGCGACCGGTGGCGATCGCGGGATCGGCCCGCTCGCCGAGGTGACGGACGCCCTGCGGGTGGCCGACGCGGCGGCGGTGCAGGTGACGCCGTGAGTTCCGCGACGATGCAGGCACAACGGCCGCACCGGCCGACAACGATGCCGGGGCGGCGGGCCGCCGTCATCGGCAGTGGCTTCGGCGGCCTGGCGTCGGCGATCCGCCTGCAGTCGATGGGGTTCGACACCGTCTGCTACGAGGCCCACGACCAGCCCGGCGGAAGAGCCTCCGTCCACGTGGACGCCGGCTATGTCTTCGACGCAGGGCCGACGGTGATCACGGCGCCCCACTGCCTGGAGGAACTGTTCGAGCTGTCGGGACGACGGCTGTCCGACTACGTGCGACTCCTGCCGGTGAGCCCGCTCTACCGTCTGCACTGGAGCGACGGGGTGTCGTTCGATTACGTCGCTGACGAGCAGGGGCTGATCGAACAGGTGCGTCGGGTCAACCCCGGCGACGTCGAGGGCTACCGCCGGTTCGCGGACTTCACGCGCCGGGTGTTCGCCAAGGGATACGAGGATCTCGGGGCCGTTCCATTCCTCAGTTTTACCGACATGATCAGGGCCGCTCCGGCCCTTGCGCGGCTGCGTGCCGATCGGAGCGTGTACGCGACCGTGTCACGGTTCATCAAGGACGAGCACCTGCGGCAGGCCTTCAGCTTCCATCCGTTGCTCGTCGGAGGCAATCCGCTGGACACGAGCTGCGTCTACACCCTGATTCATTGGATCGAGCGGAAGTGGGGCGTGTTCTTCCCTGAAGGGGGCACCAGCGCCCTGGTCCGCGGGCTCGTGCGGCTCTTCACGGACATCGGCGGCACCCTCAGGCTGGATGCCGCCGTCGAGCGGGTCACGGTGCAGACCACCGACGGCGCGACGAAGCACGTCGTCACCGCTGCCGGACACCCTCCCGAGGCCTTCGACGTCGTCGTGTCGAACGCCGACGTCCATCACACCTACGCGAAGCTGTACCGCGGCACTCCGGGGGCAGCGCGACGGCAGCGGCGACTCGAGCGGATGACCTGGTCGATGTCCCTGTTCGTGCTTTATTTCGGCACGAACCGCCGGTATCCGAACCTCGCCCACCACACCATCCTCTTCGGGCCGCGATTCCACGGGCTGCTGCGGGACGTCTTCCGTGGCCATCGCCTGCCGGAGGACTTCAGCCTCTACCTGCATGCTCCGACGGTCACCGACCCCGGCATGGCCCCGCCGGGAGGCGAGTCGTTCTACGTGCTCAGCCCCGTGCCGCACCTCGGCAACGCCGAGATCGACTGGGACGCGGTGGCGCCCGGTTACGGCGATGCGATTCTCAAATCGTTGGAACCGCACGTGCCGGGCGTCCGCGAGGCGATCGTCACACGTCGTCACTTCACGCCGGCCGATTTCGCCGCGAGGTTTTCGGCGCACCATGGTTCGGCCTTCTCGGTGGCGCCGAAGCTGTCGCAGACGGCGTATTTCCGCCCCCACAACCGCGACCCGGACATCCCCGGACTGTATCTCGCCGGGGCCGGCACGCACCCCGGCGCCGGGGTGCCCGGGGTCGTCAACTCCGCCAAGGCAACCTGCGATACGATCGCGGCCGACTACCATGTCGCGGCCGATTGACGGCGTGCGGCCAGGGCCCCGCTCGGTCGCTCCGGAAGAAGGCCGGATGGCAGATGGCTCTCGGGACCCGGCCGGACCATCGGCAGGGCGTGGTGCCGGCGATTCGATCCGGCGGCACAGCCGGTCCTTCTCGTTCGCCAGCCGGCTCTTGCCCACCGGCAAACGGCAGGCCGTCGAACAGCTCTATGCGTGGTGCCGCTGGTGCGATGACGGCGTCGACACCGCCTCGACACCGGAACACGCCGCTGCGTTTCTCGACCAGGCCGCCCACGACCTGCGGCTGATCGCCGCGGGTGGCGTTCCGGCCGCGATCGAGAGTCGCTGGCTCGCATCGCTGGTCCGGCAGTACGGTCTGCCCCTCGAGGCGGCCGGGGCGCTGCTCGAGGGGATGCGAACCGATCTCGTGCCGGTCGCCGACCTCGACGAGGACGACCTGCTGCGGTACTGCTTCCGGGTCGCGGGCGCGGTCGGCGTGCTCATGTGCCCGATCCTCGGGCTCGAGGACCGCCGCTTCCTGCCCCATGCCGCGGCGCTCGGCATGGGCATGCAGCTGACCAACATCGCCCGCGACGTCGGGGAAGACTGGCGCGGCTCGCGCTGTTATCTGCCGGTCGACTGGACCGGTGGCCTGCGCCCGGGCGGTGCGCCACCGGACGAAGGCGGCGTCCGGCGCGGCGTCGAAGGGATTCTCGGGCTGGCCGACGGCTACTACCTGGCGGGTGAGGCCGGCATTCCCGCCCTGGACCGTGGTGCCCGCGTGGCCGTACGGACGGCGTCGCGGGTGTATCATGCCATCGGTACCGAGATCAGGAGGCGACACTTCCGGGTCCTCGAGCGACGGGCACGCGTCTCGACGGGTACGAAACTGCGTCTCTTCGCGAGCTCACTGCTCACGTCAGCCGTGCCGGGCGACCCCTCGAGGCTTCCCCCCGTCGCCGAGCGCGCCCTCACCACCGCGGCGCGCCTGCTGCGCGAACATGGAGTCTCGTGATGAAGTCCGAAGCCTGGCGCCTGGTGTTTACCGGCTTGTCGCTGACATGTGTGACGGGGGCCGCCCTGTTCGTCCTGGTGGCGGTCAAGCCGAAAGACGTGGCCTATGGCGGCACGCCGTGGGTCTACGCCGCCGGTTCGGCGGTCCTGGCCGTCGCCTTCAACCGGGCCGCGGCATGGACCATGAGGTGGTGATCGCTGCGGGCACGTCCCGGCCGAGCCAGCGGGGGTGGTCAGTGGCCATCTGGCGAAGGGGCGTCCCGAGCCTCGCCGGGGACGTCCCGAGGTCCGGCGATCGAACTGAACCAGCCGAATATGGCGAGAACGATGGTGCCATAGGCCATCGCAATCAGGGCGACCCCGATGTCGTACGGCTTCGGCGTCGAAAGGGAGACGCGCAGCAGGACGGTCGAAATGATGAACCCGGCGTTGCGGAACACGTACTCGTATCGGTCGTAGTAGGCGAGCGACATGATCAGGATGAACACGTCGGTGAAGATCATGAACTCGAAGAAGAGCGGAAAAAAGAAGAGATCGACATCGGCGGGCATGTGTGCCAGTCCCAGCAGCTGCGCCGGCAGCAGACGCAGCCAGACCGCGAGATTGAGCAGGGCCAGGCCGGAAAGCAGGGCCAGCAGCAGCACCGCGATCGCCTTCTTCAGTTCGATGAATCCGCCGAGGTCGCGTGCGATCCGCACCTTGGGAACCGTGCGGCGGAGGAGTGTGAAGACGGTGACCAGCATGAACATCAGCACCGCTCCGCCCATGTCGAGCAGCACGGCCCTGACGGCCTCGGGTTCGTGCAGCCAGCGGTCGAAACTCTCGAAACTGCCGATGTCCTTGAACACGCGACGGACGACGATCAGGGAGACGATCTGATACTGGGTGGCGACCTCGCCGGTGTGGGAATCGGCCAGGGCGAAGACCAGGAGGATCACCTCGTAGAAGAGAATGATGCTGAACGGCGTGTAGACCGCATGCAGCAGACTCCGGTCGATCCCCTCGAAAATCGTCTCCGGGGTCTCCGGGAGCAGGTTGACCGCCGCCACGAGCAGCAGATGGCCGAGAAACCCCACGGCGGCGAGGCCGACGACGCCGCGGTGGAGCCAGTGCTTGTTGGCCGAGACATGCAGCCGGTCGAAAACCGCAGCCAAGCCACGGCGAATCGTGATCATCATCGGTATTCCGCGCCCGTGTGTGACCGACCGATGCCGGAGAACCCACAGGCATCGTAGCGCCGTGGCGCGCGTCGCGAACCGAGCGCCTCCTCATGCCTCGGTGTCGGACGCTCCGGCACGCCCGGCCAGGGGAGGATCTTTCTCATCTTCGAGGGTGGGCCGACGGGGCCGCACGCCGCGGTGCAGGTCGTCTCGTTCACCCTCGCGTGGCTTCTCGATGGCCGGCCGGTGCCGGCGGGCTGACGGCAGCTGGGCGGCCGGCTCCCTGGCCGCGGGGCGCGACGCGGTGGGCCTTCCCGCGGTGTCCCGTTAGGATGCACGCATGCACGCGATCCACCTCTCGCCGAGCGACAACATCGTCGTGCTCGCCCGCCGCGGCGAGGCCGGGGACACGATCCAGTGGGGCGACGGCGCCGAGGGATCGCTGCGGCTCGCGTCGACCCTCGGCCTCGGTCACAAGGTGGCCTGCCGCCGGATCGCCTCGGGCGACAAGATCCTCAAGTACGGCGTGTCGATCGGGTCGGCGACGCGGGACATCGAGTGCGGCGAGCACGTGCATCTGCACAACATGAAGAGCGACTACCTCCCCACGTACACGCTCGAGCATGGCCGGCTCTTCGGCGGTGGGGCCGGGGCTCGCTGAGCGCCCGCTCGGTCGCGGCCTCGACGGGTCACGCGTGCCGTGGGCGGATGAGAAGCATCACCACCACCGACACGAGGGCGACCCCGGCGAACACGCCGAAGATCAGCGGCAGCGGCGTGCCGGCGTCCTGCAGCGCGCCAAACCCCCAGTCACCGACGCCGCCCACCGAGATGCTGACGAGATTCATGATGCCGTAGCCCGTGGCCCGCACCTCTGGCCGCGTCACCTGCGACAGGATGGGCATGTTGTTGGAATCGAAGAATCCCCAGCCGATCCCGAAGATGACGAGCATGGCGATCGCCATCGTGACGGTGCCCGGATTCCCGAGGCCCAGCAGGGCCGGCAGGAAGAGCGCCATGCCGATGGCACTCGTGTAGACCCGGCCGCGGACGGACCGCTGCATCCAGCGGTCGGCGAGCAGGCCGCCGAGCACGGCGCCGACGATCGACGCCACCTGCACCCAGACGACGGCCGTCGTGCCCGCCGCCCCCTGCGAGAGCGCGAAGCGGTTCTTGAGGATCACGGGCATCCAGTCCTTGATCACCCAGCCGGCGATGGCGGGGAGCGTGAAGGCGACGACGAGCAGGAGGAAGTCGCGGTTGCGTACGAGTTCGCCCACGGCGGCGCGTGGTGAGATGCCGCCGCGGTCACTCACCGGTCTCGGCGGGTCGTGCAGCAGGCAGACGAGCGGCAGGGCGTAGAGGACCCCGACGAGCCCGGAGGCCCCGAACGCCCAACGCCAGCCGAGATTCGGCTCGTCCGCCACGTGGCCCGCGAACCCGCCGAGGATGAGGCCGAGGTAGATGCCGGTCTGGTGGAGCCCCACGGCACGCGAGCGCGTCGGGCCGGCGTGCAGGTCGGCGATGAGGGCGAGCGCCGCCGGGATGTAGAAGGCCTCGCTCACGCCCATGAGCGCGCGTGTGAGCACGAGCCCGTCGTAGGTGGTGACGTGCCCGGTCGCCCACGTCACGGCCGACCACGCGAACAGGCTCAGGGCGATGACCCACCTGCGGCTGAAGCGGTCGGCGATGAAGCCGCCGATCGGGCTGAGCAACGCGTAGACCCACTTGAAGCAGGCCAGCACGAATCCCCACTGGGCGTCGGTGTGGAGGCCGGCGACGTCGGCCTCCATCGACGACTTCATGGTGGCGAGCATCTGCCGGTCGAGATAGTTGAGCAGCGCCACCGGCACCAGCAACGCGACCGGCAGCCAGGCCGAGCACAGCCAGGCCGGTAGAGGCGCGCGGCTCCGCGTGGACGAAGGCGGCACCCGCTGCGGGGGATGGTCTTGCATGCCGTGGCATCCTCGGGCTGCATCCGGTTGCGAGGATGCCGGGCCGAATCCTATCCTGCCCGGACCGTCGGGTGGTGATGACGCCCGGGCTCGCCGGCGGCATGGCCGGCGCGCGAGGCGTGCCGATCTCTCGACATGGGGTGCTGCGCATGATCCGTCACGACGCTTTCGTGCGGGCCGACGGCCGCAAGGGAATCCGCAACACGATCGTGGTCGTGTACCTCGTGGAGTGTGCCCACCACGTGGCCCGCGAGATCCAGTTGCCGTTCCGCGAGGCGGACGTCCATCTCATCGGCTTCGGCGGATGCTTCCCGAACGAGTATTCCTTCCGGATGCTCGAGTCGCTCTGCACGCACCCCAACGTCGGTGCCGCGCTGCTCGTGTCGCTCGGCTGCGAGGGCTTCAACCGGGGCGGGCTCCTGCGTGCCGTGCGGGCGAGCGGCCGGCCGGCGGACGTGGTCGTGATCCAGGAGCGCGGCGGCACCCGATCCACGATCGAGCAGGGGCGTCGCTGGGTCGAGGAGGCGCGGCGTGCGCTCGAGGACACCCCGCGCGGTCCGCTCGCCGCGCACGAACTCGTCGTGGGCACGGTCTGCGGTGGCAGCGACGGCACGAGCGGCATCACGGCGAATCCCGCGATCGGCCGGGCGTTCGACCGGCTGGTGGCCGAGGACGCGGTCTGCATCTTCGAGGAGACGGGCGAACTCATCGGCTGCGAGCAGATCATGGCCGACCGGGCGGTCACGCCGGACCTCGGCCGCATCCTCGTCGAGAGCGTGGCCAAGGCCGCGAGGTACTACACCGTGCTCGGTCATGGGAGCTTCGCGCCGGGCAACGCCGACGGCGGCCTCACGACGCAGGAGGAGAAGAGCATGGGCGCCTACTCGAAGAGCGGGTGCGCCCCGATCTCCGGGCTGATCAAGCCGGGCGACGTGCCGCGGGCGGGCGGGCTCTACCTCCTCGACGTCGTGCCGGACGGCGAGGTGCGCTTCGGCTTTCCGAACACGAGCGACAACGCGGAGATCGCGGAGCTCATCGCCTGCGGGTCGCACGTCACGCTGTTCTCGACCGGCCGCGGGTCGGTCGTCGGCTCGGCGATCTCCCCGGTGATCAAGGTGTGTGCGAATCCAGAGACCTATCGCAACCTCGCCGAGGACATGGACGTCGATGCGGGACGGATCCTGGAGGGCCGGGGCTCGCTCGACGACGTCGGCGCGGAGATCCACCGGCTCGTGCTCGATGTGGCCAGGGGTCGACGCACCGCGTCCGAGGCCCTCGGCCACCAGGAGTTCGTCCTCGGCTACAAGCACTTCGAGCCGGTCGGCCCCGCCTGCCACCCGACCTACGCGGGTGCGGCCGCGGGCGGGTGACTCCCGATCGAGTGGCCGCCCGGCATGCCCGCGGGGGGCCGCCGTCGGCAGCTCGTGCCGGTCGGCCGGGGGTCGATCACTTCTCCTTCCGCGGCTCGTCCACGACCTCGTCGTGCAGCCAGTCGATCATCCGGTCGGGCCAGTGCTGGAGGCTGCGACGCCGGGCCTTGCCGATGCCGAACCCATGGCCGCCGCGGGCGTAGACGTGCGCCTCGTAGTCGATGTCGGACTCGCGGAACAGGTTCATGAGATTGATGATGACGCTCGTGTGGGCGTCGTCGGCCGCGATGAGCAGGAAGGCGGGCGGCGAGCCGGGCGGCAGCCGCGACGGGATTCCGAGCGGCCCGGGATAGACGAGCATCTGGAACGCGGGCCTGGCATCGAGGCGATCGACCGGGTCGGGAGCGGCGGGGTCGCCCGCGCCCGGGCGGTAGCTCGTGATCGACACCACCTCGCCGCCGGCCGAGAAGCCGAGCATGCCGACTTTGTCGGGGCGGATGCCGAACTCGTCGGCCTTCGAACGCACCAGCCGCATCGCCCGCTGACCGTCCTGGAGCGAATGCTCCTCGAACTTGTACGGCACGCCTGGTTCCCGGGGCAGCCGGTACTTGAGCACGAAGGCCGCGAACCCGTGCTCCGCGAGGAACATCGCGGGCTCGACGCCGCCCCCCTGGAAACCGAGCTTCGCGAGGCCGCCCCCCGGCGCGACGATGATGCCCGCGCCGGTCGCCCGGCCGGGTTCGGGCAGGAAGACCGTGAGTGTCGGGAAGTGGATGTTGGTGATCGATCCCTTCTCGACGACCTCGGGCTCGTCGCGGCGGCTTTCGAATCCGGGTGCGCCCGCCTCCCAGAGCGGGAGCACGCGCGGCTCGTCGGCAGCATGCAGTCGGGGGGCGGTGAACGCGGTGAGCAGGGTGAACGTGGCGAGCACTGGGTGGAGACGCATGGTATTCCTGCGGTCGACTCGGAAGGGGACGGATGCGATCGATGCAGCCGGCGGGGCCGGCGATCAGTTGACGACGTTTCGCAGCGGCATTCCCAGGAGCGCCCGGCGGCATGCGTCGGTGCCCTTGGTCCGCATGTCGAGCAGGCCCTCGACGGAGTAGAACGCGGCGTGCGGATTGACGATGAGCCGTTCGTAGGCCGGATGGGTCGGGTCCCGCCAGGCGACGAGCAGCGGATGGTCCGCGGCGGGCGGCTCGCCGACGAGCACGTCGATGCCCGCGCCGGCGAGCTGGCCGCTCGCGAGCGCGTCGGGCAGCGCCGTGGTATCGACGATGCCGCCGCGGGCGGTGTTGACGAGGTAGGCGCCCCGGGGGAGCCACGCGAGCGACTCGGCATTCACGAGGTGCCGCGTCTCCTCGGTCAGCGGGGAGTGGAGGCTCAGCACGTGGGAGGCGGCGAAGAGATCCCGCGCCGACTCGCAGCGGCGGACGCCGAGCGCCTTGTCGTAACCATCGGGCTTGTAGGGGTCGTAGAACGCGACCTCCATGCCGAGGGCCTTCGCCCGGAGCGCGGCCGCGGTGCCGATGCGTCCGAGCCCGACCACGCCGAAGGTGCGGCCTCGGAGGCGATGGATCGGGCCGGCGACGGTGTACATCCAGGGGTCGGGACGGTCGCGGAGCCGCACGTTGTAGAGGTTGACGCCCCGCACGAGGGCGAGCATCATCGCGATCGCCGAGTCGGCCACCTCCTCCGTGCCGTAGTCCGGCACGTTGGCCACCGTGATCCCACGGGTGCGGGCGAACGCATGGTCGACGTTGTCGATCCCCGCGCCGCAGCGCACGATCAGGCGGCAGCGGTCGAGACGCTCGATCGTCCTTCGCGTCAGTGACAGGTTGTGGTACATCATGATCGCGTCGGCGGTCTCGATCCGGCCCGCGAGATCATCCTCGCCGTAGCCGTCGAGGGCCTCCACGGTGGCGAGCCCGTCGAGGCCGGCCCGCTCCGGTGCGAGGTCGTCGTCGATGAAGTCGGTGATCACCACCCGATGCATGGCCTCTCCTCGAATGAAAGCCGCGCGCCCACGAACCATTCATGGCCGCCGGTTCTGAGCGGCCCGACGGGCCGTAGCATAGAGGATGCGCGGCGGACGGCGGGACGCTCGGAACGAGTCCTCCGGCGTGTCGCCACCCACCCTGACCACACGAGGAACCCGGCATGCCTCTCTCCCACGGCGATCTGCTGCAGTTGAAGCGTTGGAACACGCCCACGATCTACAACGGCTGGGAGCAGATCACCGCGCACGACGTCGCGGCGGCGGGCTGGAACCCCGACGAGACGCGTGACTTCATGCCCCAGATGGGCCCGATGGTGGGGCGGGCCGTCACGCTCGTCGTCGAGCCTTCGAACCCGTCGCACAAGGGACGTGCCGCCGCCTGGGAGGACTATCGGAAGTACGTGGCCGAGGCCGAGGGGCCGAGCATCGTGGTCGTGCAGGATCTGGATGCACCCCGCGTCATCGGGTCGTTCTGGGGCGAGGTGAATGCGAACGCCCACCGGGCGCTCGGCTGCGTCGGGACGATCACAGACGGGGCGATCCGCGACCTCGACGAGATGACCAATGCCGGCTTCAAGGCGCTCGCGCGGCGGCTCTGCGTCGGCCACGCGCACGTGACGCCCGTGCGGTGGGGCGTGCCGGTGACCGTGTTCGGCCGCGAGATCCGTCCGGCTCAGCTGATCCATGCCGACAAGCATGGCTTTCTGGCGGTGCCGCCCGAGGACGAGGAACGACTGCTCGAGGCGGCGGCCTTCATGGACTCGAACGAGTGCCACACGGTGATCGCCGCGGCGCGCGGCGCGCAGGGGTTCGGCCGCGACGAGATTCTCGCGCGGCTCGCCGCCGCGGGCCGCCGCTTCGGCGAGGCCGCCCGCGCGCGGTTCGGCCAGCGAGGCGAGTGGTAGCGGACTCGCGCACGGGGAGCGGGACGGTCCGTCCGGCGACGCGCGGGCGTTGGTCGTGCGGGCCGCCACCGTCGCCCTCGCATCGAGGCTGTGGCGGTGGTATACCGCCGGGACGACGCGGGCGGCTCGGGGCTCGACGCAGGGTGCGCATGGCCTCCACGACGTTCTCACTCATCGCCGCCCCGTTTACGCCGTTCGGTGTCGATGGCGCGGTGGACGACGGGACGATCGGGCGGCTCGCGGCTCATCTCGCGGCTGCGGGCGTCGACGGCGCCTTCGTCTGCGGCACGACAGGCGAGGGGCCCTCCCTGACGACGCGGGAGCGAATGCACGTCGCCGAGCGCTGGATGGCGGTCGCGGGACCGCTCCGCGTGCTCGTGCACGTCGGGCATGCGTCGGTCGAGGAGAGTCGGGAACTCGCCGCGCATGCCGCCCGCATCGGGGCCGCCGGGATCGGCTGCTTCGCCCCGTTCTTCTTCCGCCCCCGCTCGATCCACGCGCTCGTCGAGACGGTGGCCCGGGTGGCGTCCGCCGCGCCGCGGACCCCGTTCTTCTACTACCACATTCCGTCCATGACGGGCGTCGATCTCCCGATGCGCGAATTCCTTCCCGCCGCGGCGGCCCGCATCCCCTCGTTCGCGGGCATCAAGTACACGCATGACGACCTCGACGACTTCGAGGCGTGCCTGCGGCACGCCGGCGGCCGGTTCGAGATGCTCTTCGGCCGGGACGAGATCCTACTCGACGCGGTGGATCGCGGTGCGATGTCCGCCATCGGCAGCACCTACAGCTTCATGGCGCCCCGCTTCCGGAAGCTGCTCGCCGCCCGCGGCCGGGGGGATGCCTCGGCGGCACGAGCCGCGCAGGATGCGGCCGCCCGCGTGATCGACGTCATGCTGCGGCACGGCGGCCTCGCCGCCGGGAAGGCGATGATGGCCATGGCGGGCGTCGCGTGCGGACCGGTCCGCCTGCCGCTCGAGAGCCTCGATGCGGCCGCGGTCACGTCGCTGCGGGCCGACCTCGCGGGCGTGGGATTCGAGCACGCCTGATCGACGGCGCCGCACGACGGGACGCGCTCGGCCCCGATCGCTCCGGGCGGTCGTGCGACCCGGCTCCGACGTCAGGCGAGGACCGGCTCGATCACGTGGCCGTGCACGTCGGTGAGCCGTCGCTCGATGCCGTTGTTGTAGAACGAGAGCCGCGTGTGATCGAGGCCGAGGAGGTGCAGGATCGTGGCGTGAAGGTCGTAGATCGTCGCCACGTGCTGGACCGCCCTGTAGCCGAACTCGTCGGTCGCTCCATGATGGAAGGCCCGTTTCACGCCGGCACCGGCGAGCCACACCGTGAAGCCCGCGGGATTGTGGTCGCGGCCGTTGGCCCCCTTCTGGAACGTCGGCATCCGGCCGAATTCCGTGACGAACGCCACGAGCGTGTCGGCGAGCAGGCCACGGTCCTTCAGATCCCTGAGGAGGCCCGCGACCGGCTGGTCGAGGATCGGGCCGTGCACCGAATACTGCTTCACGATCGTCTTGTGGCCGTCCCAGTTGCCCACGCCCTCGCCCATCGCGTAGCCGCCGTTGAAGAGCTGCACGAATCGCACCCCCTTCTCGACCAGTCGGCGAGCGAGGATGCAGTTGCGGGCGAAGCGGGACTTGAGCGAGTTGGTGACGTCGTCGGCTCCATACCGTCGCAGCGTCTCGGCCGACTCGTCCGACAGATCGGCCACCTTCGCCGCCGACAGCTGCATCTTCGCGGCGAGCTCGTAGGCACTGATCCGTGCGGCGAGGTCGGTGTCGCCGGGGTGCCGGGCCAGGTGGTCCTCGTTGAGCATCCGCAGGAAGTCGCGGGTCGCGAGGTCGGCGGCATCCGGGATCGATGCCGGCCGGGCGAGATTCGCGATCGGCTTGTCGGCATTGAACGCCGTGCCCTGGAACACGGCGGGGAGAAACGCGCTCTGCCACTGCCGCGGCCCGATCTGCGGCACGCCACGCGGATCGGGAATCGCCACGAAGGCCGGCAGATCGCGGCACTCGCTGCCGAGGGCGTAGGTCGTCCAGGCCCCGATGCTCGGGAAACCGTCGAGCGTGAAGCCTGTCGACATCTGGCTCTCAGCGGGGCCGTGGGTGTTGCTCTTCGCCGTCATCGAATGGATGAAGCACATCTCGTCGGCCAGTTCGCCGAGGTGCGGCAGGAGATCGCTCGTCATCGTGCCGCTCTCGCCCCGCGGCTTGAACTCCCAGAGCGGCTTGACGAGGTTGCCCTGCTCCCCCTGGAACGTGATCAATTTCCCGCCGTCCGGCGTCGGCATCGGCGTGTCGTGGAGCCGGACCAGCTCGGGCTTCCAGTCGAAGGTGTCGACGTGCGAGAGCGCACCCGAGCAGAAGATCAGGAGCACGTTTTTTGCTTTGGGCGGGACGTGCGGCTGACGCGGCGCGAAGGGCTGGGCCGGGTCGATCGCCGGCCGGATCGGCGGCTGGGCGCCGAGCAGCCGCTGTTCGTGGAGCAGGGCCGCGAGCGCGATCCCGGAGAGCCCCGTGCCGCCCCAGTGGAGGAAGGCCCGGCGATCGAGCAGGTGGCGGCCGGCATGGGAGAGGTCATGTTTCATACGTCATGCACCGGCTCGGGGGCGGCCAATGGGTCGTGTCCACCGTTCCGACGGTGGATGGGCTCGTCGCGTGGGCCGCGGCGGCCCGATGCTCATCGAGCGTTCGCCGACCCCCTCGCCTCCTGTGAAGGAAGACTGAACTGAGTCCTAATACAGCATGATGAATTCGTTGGCGTTGTAGAGGCTGCGGCAGAGGATCGGAAGGCCGTGCGCTGCCACGAGCTCGCGGCCGGCGGCGATTTCCCGGTCGGTGGCCCTGCGACCGAAAGCGATCTCGATGGCGTGCGCCACCTGCAGGCCCGGGTCGCTCCCCGCCTCGCGCTCGACGCGCTTCGCGAACCGGTCCGCCTGATCGAGCAGGAAGTCGCCGTTCA